>OGYL01002778.1_pt1 | contig 11903 bp, 13 predicted proteins | sample 1576541 | NCBI WGS metagenome assembly OGYL01 (sample SAMEA3541551, study PRJEB24748) | human gut metagenome | biome: human gut; feature: human-associated habitat; material: faeces | place: China | collected 2012 | reverse complement strand
AGATAGATCTCCTTTTTTCATAGGAGTACGTTTACACAAGATTATTTAAACACTCCCTTTTGCGTGTAAATTCTCCATTTCGAAATATTTCCGCTATATAAATATATAATGGGTAAAGCTTATCACATAAAAGCAAACAATTATAATAATCATGGATAAGTACTGGGGAAAGTAGTAAAATTAGATATAGAAACAAGCATATATTTAGAAGTACGGGCATCCCGCTTTAAATCTCGACGATGGATCCGCATGATTCTTCGTATTTATATAAAGGGGACTTTATTATGATCGATTTCCTTCGTGGCAGCTACGATATGGACTTCTATCTGGCTGCTATTCCGGTCCAGGTTTTGTTCCTGGTTTATTACATGCAGAAGAGAAAGCTTCCACTGAAAGACACCATGTACTTCACGAACCTGATGTACTTCAATCTGGCAGCAATGATTGCAGGTATTCTTTCGGCAGCCGCGTGTGCAGGATGGGAAACGACTCCGGTTCCGGTCATATATGGCTTGAACGTGGGTTACCATCTCTTCGTTCTTCTGGCGGCTTATAATGGTTTCCGCTATGTGATGGAAACACTTCATGCAGGCGACCGCATCAATCCGAAGTGGATGAGGCTTGCCGCGGTCCCTGTTCTGCCGATGGCGCTTGTGATCTTTGTGTCCCAGTTCTTCGGCTCGATGATCAGTGTCGATCCTGAGACAGGTATCCATCAAGGAAGCTTGTATCCTCTTTTCTATGGATTCCTTATTTTCTATCTGGTGCTCTGCCTTGCTACGGCGCTTGTTTTCCGTACAGAGGACAATGAGGGACAGGTGGAAGGAATCCTCACTGCAGGCGCATTCATCATGGCCGGTATCCTTCTGGAAGGATATTACTGGCAGGAACTGTTTCTGTCCTTCAGCTTCACGATGGGCATCGCAGTCATTTACCTGACGGTCAGAAATCCGGACCTCTTCCTCGACCATAAGACGGAACTTATGACGAGAGAAGCTTTCCGCATGATCATGAGGCAGCTTCTGGAGAAGAACGACTTCGAAGGATTCGGCTTCGTCATTCGTGATTATGATGAATGCCGCATGGCCTACGGCGGTGCATTCGTAGACGGTTTCCTGGGATATTTCGGGAAGTATCTCAGGCAGGAGTTTTCAAAGCAGTACCTCTTCTACATGGGAGGCGGCCGTTTCTTCATCGTTTCGACGCTGCCCATGGATCTGGAAGCGGAAGTCAGCAAGGTGCATGAGCGATTCAGAAAGCCCTGGGGAAGGGATGGCAAGATCGCTTACTTCGACATCAACTGCTGCATTCTGGATGATACGCTTGTCTTCAGCAGCGTGGATGAGCTGAAGCAGTGCATCGGCATCGCTTTTGAAACAGCCGATTCTCCGAAGCATGAAGACGTCATCATTGACAAAGGGTACCAGGAACGCGTGAAACGCCAGTTTCATGTACGCGGACTTCTTGAAGAATCTCTTGCGGGAAATTCTCTGGAAGTGTTCCTGCAGCCGCTTGTGGAAGCGTCCTCCGGTCGTGTGGAAGGCGCTGAAGCACTTGTGCGCATGAAGGACAAGGACGGGTCCATCGTGGGACCTGCCGAGTTCATCGATATGGCTTCCGCAACGGGTGCGGTCAGCATCCTGGGCGAGCAGGTTTTCGCCAAGGTATGCGAATTCATCCGTGACGGCGGCCTCGAAGCATGCGGCATGAAGTGGGTGCACGTCAATGTGGGCCAGTGCAGTGTCTGCGCCGTTGTCTGGCAGAACGCCTGAATGACATCCGTGAAAACTACGGCGTACCGGTATCGACAGTCCGCCTCGAACTCACGGAACAGGGCGCCTTGAATTCCGCCGGATTCAAGCAAGTGGGCCTTCTGAAAAATATGGGATTTGATCTTGCTCTCGATGATTATGGTACGGGATTTTCGAACGCGTCCCGCATGAAGGACATTCCTTTTGAAGAAATCAAAATCGACATGTCCCTCGTACGCGGCCACTTCGCGCATCCGGATTCGTACCTGCCAAACCTGATCCAGAGCATGCACCGCATGGGATTCAAGGTCGTGGCGGAAGGCGTCGAGACGAAGGAGATGGTTGACGGTCTGAAAAGGATGGGCTGTGATTATTTCCAGGGATTCTATTATTCAAAGCCCGTCAGCATGCAGGATTTCCTGAAGAAGTACAGTCTGAAGGAAGAGAAAAGGGAAGTGTTTACTCCAAGCGAAAGGGCTTACGAAGAGACGGAAAGATATGGAAGTGTATTCGCCGCAACCCTTTCGGATAACAGCAGGTAAGGCCCTTGCGGCGAGGGCATAAAAAGAGGCTGTGAACCGGATCACCGGATTCACAGCCTCTTTTCAATGCATTTCTCAATGGATTACAGTTCATGGATATGGTCGAGCAGGTATCCGCCGGCAGTGCACGCCGGGCAGATGCAGTACTTCGAGCCCTTTTCCTTGGCTTCATCAGCAGCCTTTGCAAGAGCTGCGGCAGTTTCCTTGCCGAAGTACTTCACGCCAGCTTCGGATTTGAAGAAGGGAATGACAGTGTCGATGGACTGGACGCAGTCCTTCAAAGCAGCGGAGAGCTTTTCAGCAGCTTCCTTTTCCTTGCCAGTTCCCTGAGCATCCAGGTATTCCTGGCAGACTGCTTTTAATCCTGCAAAGCAGCTCGGTGCTTCCATTGTTTCCTTGACCTTCTGAATAATTTCTTCCTTTGCCATTATGCATCATCCTTTCGAAGGCGGTTCAAGCATCATGTGGGATACAGCCTCGGCAGCTTCCGTGCCGTCTTCCTTGATGATCTTGGCCGTCATAATGACGAGCTGTCCCCTGCGCTTTTCTTCATGGCAGCGGATCTCGACCGTCTCTCCGATGAGGATGGGGGAGCGGAAACGGGATTCCATCTTGCCGGTATAAGCGGGGACGCCGCCGGTCAGAAATAAGTAATTGCCCATGACTTCATCCATCAGCGTCATGATGAGCCCGCCGTGCATGCGGTCATTGTAGCTCTGGTGTTCTCTTCTGGGCGTGAAAAAGGAAATGCATCCGTCAGGGATGGCAAAGAAATGAAGGTGCAGCCCGATCGGATTCGCCGATCCGCAGGCGAAGCACATATTGTAAACAGGAGGGCTCACGAGCTCCTTGAGCTTCATGCCCATCCGTTCTTCCTCGGCCTTCAGGAATGCTTTTTCCTTTTCCGAAAGGCCGAGCGTGTTCTCATCGATATCCTTTGTCATCATGACTCCTTTCATTTCCATTTCCTGTTTTCATTATAGTCAGAGTAAAAATGGATTCCAAGTACGCAAAAATATGATACATGGTATGCTTCTATATACCATGGGCCCTGAAAAAAATCCGGCACTGCAAAAGCGGCCGGACTTTTGAATGCATGTCTTACAGCGTGTCGAGCAGTTTGTAGCCCTTGCCGCGAAGGAATGTCTCCGTTTCGGAATCATTCGTATTGAAGACAGCGATCGGCGTGCCGGTCTGGCGGTCAAAGGAAATGTAGAGATAGCGGATCATGACATTGGCATCATTGAGATCGGCGAGGATGTGATTCAATGTGCCAGGCTTGTCCGATGCCATGTCGACGGCAATGATGCGGTCGAGGCGGCACTGGTATCCTGCGTCCTTCAGCGCTTTCTCTGATTTTTCAGCGTCGTCCGTGATGAGGCGTACGATACCGAATTCGGCGCTGTCGGTTGCCAACATCGTGTAAATGTTGATATTGTTCTTTTCCAGAATGGCTGTGATCTTGCTCAGCGCGCCTTTCTGGTTGGCAGTGAAGATGGAGATCTGCTGCAGCATAGAAATTCCCCCTTTGAAAGAGCCCGTCGGTTCCTTTTTTGAAAAAAGTACGGCGGAATGCGGATTGCCTCCTGATTGATAATTGTATTGTATCATAGAAAAGGAAAAGCGGTACGAAAAGATACGATTTATTGATAAGGCAGCTCTGTTGAAATGATTTTTCAGAATTCGAAAGAAATCTATTGACATTTCATTTGGCAAGGGTATAATATCAACAATAACGACAGAACGAATGGCAAGGATCGGGATAAGCATTCTGATAATATGCTCCAGAGAACCGGCGGATGGTGAAAGCCGGTGCAGACATCACAATGCGAGCTCACCCGGGAGTTCTCGAAAGTGAACAGATTAGCTTTCGACGCGGCCGGCGTTACAGGCATATGAAAAGCGATGAATGGGACAAAGTAAATTGTGGTCCATGCCTCAGAGAGCCGGTGTATGGTGCAAACCGGTGCATTCCAGGATTTAATATCACCCGTGAGCTCCTTTGTCGAAATAAGTAGATGAAGGCGTCTGTCCACGTTACGGATGAAAACACTTGAGTATAATGTAGGGTGGTACCGCGAATCCTTTCGCCCCTGTTGCAATGACGCCAGATTGCAGCAGGGGCTTTTTTGTACCATTCGTTCTGTTAAGAGAAGAAGGCTTGCCTTCTATTTGAGAAAGGGGATAGAGATCGTGTTCTTTCAACAGCTTGTCAACGGGTTAACGCTGGGAAGCGCCTATGCGGTCATTGCCATCGGCTATACGCTGGTATTCGGCGTACTCAATATCGTCAACATGGCACATGGCGGCATCTTCATGATGGGCGCTTACATCGGACTGCTTCTTGTCACAGAAGCAGGATTTGGAATTTTTCCTGCACTTATCGGTGCTATGATCGGCGGAGCCGTACTGGGCTACGGACTGGAAATCTTTGCTCTCCGTCCTCTCCGCCGCCGCAAGGTCACCCATCTTGCGCCTTTAATCAGTACAATCGGCGTATCCACGTTCCTTGAAAGCGTGGCGCTCATGGTCTGGGGTCCGCAGACGCGGTCTTTCCCGGCCACATTCGACAACAGCCTGATGGATATGGGCCTCTTCAAGATTTCAGGCATCCAGATCATCAGCCTCGGCACGGCCGTTGTCCTGATGGTTCTCCTGACACTGCTACTTGACCGTACAAAAGTCGGCAAAGCAGTCAGAGCGACTTCTGAAAACGCTGAAACAGCAGGCCTGCTTGGCATCAACACAGGCCGCATCATCACCTTCACCGTCATGCTGGCATCCGCACTGGGCGCAGCCGCTGGCGTGCTGATCGGACTTTCCTTCAACGCCATCGAACCGACAATGGGCACGGCTATGGGCCTCAAGGGCCTGGCAGTCCTCATCATGGGCGGTCTCGGCAACGTAGAAGGCGCAATGGCCGGTGGTTTCATTCTGGGCATTGCAGAAGTATTCACCGTCGCATACGGCGCATCCTCCTACAGGGACGCTGTCGCATTCGGCATGATCATCCTGATTCTGTTCCTTCGTCCCGAAGGGTTATTCTCCAAAGCGGGGAAAGGAGGCAGACCGTAATGGAAGAGTTATTGAACGGGTATTTCCTGCAGGTCTTCACTTTCGTCTGCATCAACATTATACTTGCATTGACGATTTACATGACCCTCTGCACAGGCATTCTTTCCCTGGGCAATGCAGGTCTCATGAGCTTCGGCGCTTACACTTCAGCCATCCTGACGGCTGATTACGGTTTCCCGATGCCTCTTGGCATCTTCTGCGGAGGCCTCATGGCAGCTTTCGTAGCCATGATCATCGGCCTTCCGACCATCCGCCTGCGCGGCTTGTACCTGGCCATCGCGACACTGGGCTTTGGCGAAGTCGTCCGCGTTATCGCATTAAACCTGGCCATCACGCACGGCGCGCTTGGTTTCTCCGGCATTCCGTCCATGGCATCCACGCTTTCTGACTATGCCAGCGACTGGGGCCTTCTCGATGCTCTGGAAATGGACTCCCAGACAGGCGGCCAGTTCCTGATGTGCATCGTCCTTCTCCTCATTGTCATCGCCATCGTCACCTTCTGGTACAGACTGGAACACTCCCGCGTGGGCCGCGCGATGGCAGCTGTCAAAGCGGATGAATACGCAGCATCCCTGACAGGCATCAATGTCGTTTACTACAAAATGATGGCATTCCTCTTCAGTGCATTCTTCGCAGGCGTAGCCGGCGCACTCTATGCACATGCCACATTCTTCATCACACCGACCGATTTCGACTGGCACAAAGTCGTCGACATCCTTCTTTACACCGTATTCGGCGGCAGCAACGTTCTCTGGGGCTCTGTCCTGGGCGCTGCCATCCTTACCATCGTTCCGGAATCCCTCCGTGCTCTTTCTGAATACAGAGACATGATCTACGGCATCATGCTCGTCGTCCTGATGGGCTTCCGCCCGGACGGCATCCTGTCCTATGATGCTATGAAATGGATTTCCTCTAAATTTTCCAGAAAAGCAAAACCAGTCAAAGTGGAAGGAGGAGATGATTAATGCTGCTCGAAATGAAAGATGTCGTTAAACAGTTCGGCGGCCTGACAGCCGTTTCCAATATGTCCTTCCATGTCGATGAAGGAGAAATCTATGGCGTCATCGGACCAAACGGCGCCGGCAAGACCACCATTTTCAACCTGATCACAGGCGTCTACCAGGTCACCGAAGGCGACGTCATCTTCAACGGCCAGTCCATTGAAGGGAAGAAGCCTTACCAGATCATCAACCTGGGCATTGCCCGTACATTCCAGAACATCCGCCTTTTCACCGGTATGACCGTACTGGAAAATATCCTGGTCGGTGTCCATGACCGCATGAAATCCGGCCTCCTGGCCAGCATCATCCATACCGCTTCCCAGCAGAAGGAAGAAAAAGAAGCCCGCGAAGAAGCAATGAAACTCCTTGCTTTTGTCGGCCTGGATAAAGATGCGGACCGCCTGGCTACCGAGCTTCCATACGGCAAGCAGAGAAAGCTGGAAATCGCCCGCGCCATGGCAACAAAGCCGAAACTCATCCTCCTCGATGAACCGGCAGCCGGCATGAACGACAGCGAAACAGCTGCCCTGACAGAACTGATCAGAAATATCCGCGAAAAGTTCGGCATCACGATCGTCCTGATCGAACACGACATGCAGCTCGTCATGAGCCTGTGCGACCGCGTCATGGTCGTCAACTTCGGCAAGAAACTCGCTGAAGGCGTGCCGGATGAAGTGCAGAACAATCCGCAGGTTATTGAAGCATACCTCGGGAAGGAGGATGACAACTGATGCTGCTTGAACTGAAAAACATTGAATCTTCCTACGGGAACATTAAAGCGCTGAAAGGCGTCAACCTCTCCGTACCGGAAGGAAAAATCGTCACACTCATCGGTGCCAACGGCGCCGGCAAGTCCACGACCATGAAAACGATCATGGGCGTCATGAAGCCAGTCGCAGGCGACGTCCTCTTCAAAGGCGAATCCATCGTCGGCAAGAAGCCCTTCGAAATCGTCAGAGGCGGCGTCGTGCTCGTACCGGAAGGACGCCAGATCCTCCAGAACATGTCCGTCCGTGAAAATCTCGAGCTCGGAGCTTTCCAGAGAAAAGACAAAGCGGGAATCAGCGAAGACCTCTCTAAGGTATTCGAACGCTTCCCCAGACTTTTTGAAAGACAAAACCAGTTCGGAGGCACACTCTCCGGCGGCGAACAGCAGATGCTCGCCATCGGCCGCGCCATGATGGCCAGACCGGAAGTCATGCTTCTTGATGAACCCTCCATGGGCCTTGCGCCTTTGGTCGTACAGCAGATCTTTGATGTAATCAAAGACATTAACAAAATGGGTACTACTGTTCTTTTGGTTGAGCAGAACGCCCGCAAAGCGCTCCAGATTGCCGATTACGCTTACGTCATGGAGACGGGCAAAATCGTCATGGAGGGGCCTGCGCAGGAAGTGGCCAGCAACCCGGATGTCATGGCGGCCTATCTGGGCGGAAAGAAAAAACAGTAGCCATATATCAACCCTCACAGGTTGCAACACGATCCAGAGGAAGGGAGCGGAGAAATCCGCTCCTTTTCTCATGCGATGACTCTGTATGGCGGTGATACAATAATAAAAACCGATAACAATTGAAAGGATGAAATCATGAAAAAACATATCATCGTCATTACAACCGGCGGCACCATTGCCATGAAAAAAGACCCGGAAACCGGCGGCCTCGTTCCTGCTGTATCTGGAGAAGATCTGGCAGCTGCCGTTCCCAGACTTTCTGACTGGGCAGACGTTTCCGTCGTCGAATTCTCCAACGTGCCGAGCGGCTGGATGAGCGCAGAGAAAATGTTCGACCTCTCTCATCTGATCGACAAACTATCTGAAGAGGGGAAAGCAGACGGCTTCGTCGTCACCCATGGGACCGATACCCTGGAAGAAACCGCATTCTTCCTCGACATGTCCCTGAAAACAGAAAAACCAGTCTGCGTCACAGGCGCCATGAGAGGAGCTTCCGAACTCTCTGCTGACGGCCCGGAAAATATCCTCTCCGCCGTCCGCACTGCTGCTGACGACATGTCCAAAGGCATGGGCGTCCTCGTCTGCCTGCAGGACCGCATTTACGCAGCCAAAGACGTCACAAAATCCCATACGACCAATCCAGACACCTTCCGCGATCTGAACTACGGACCCCTTGGTGCTGTCTATCGCAAGGAAATCATTTATGGAAGAAGACCTATGCCCCATGCAAGACTTCATCCGGAAACCATCGAACCAAACGTCTGGCTCATCTCCGCATGGTCCGGTATGGATGGAGAAATCGTCAAATGCGCAGGAAAAGCAGGCGTCAAAGGTGTCGTCATAGACGGCCTGGGCTGCGGCAACGTACCGCCCCTCTGCAGAAAAGAAATCCTTGCCCTCCGCAAGCAGGGCATCCCCGTAGTCCTCACCACCCGCGTCCCCTCTGGAAGCGTCATGCAGGAATACAGCTACGAAGGAAGCGCCCTCTCCATGAAAGAAAGCGGCATCATCCTGGGCGGAGACCTCTCCGGCTGGAAAGCCCGCCTTCTCCTCGTCCTTGCCCTTGGTGAAACAAACGAAAACGAAAGACTTCAGGAAATTTTTGAAAAAATGTAAATTTTCCGTTGACACATGCTGCTTTGATGTGTATAATGATTAAGTCAGTTGTTACTGACGAGCCCAAAAAGCCGAAAACCACGGCTCATACAGGCTGGCCGAAAGGTCAGGGAAAAGCAGCATGGAGAGGTGTCCGAGCGGTTTAAGGTGCATGATTGGAAATCATGTTGACGGCGAATACCGTCACGGGGGTTCGAATCCCCCTCTCTCCGCCAAATGAGGATCTGTCTGAGGACAGGTCCTTTTTCCTTGCCATTTTTTAATGTCTCAGTAGAAGCAATCATTTCCCTTTCACTGAAACAAGAGTAAAATAAAGATAAAGATAGAATATGCACGTATTGATGATCTTGCTGTTGATACTGATATGTTAAATGATATCTGTGAAAGGAGAGGTAAAAATGGAACTAAGCCTGAAGGAAGCCATAAAGATAGTTAATGATTATGCGGGGCGACAGGTTAAGCAGTATGATGAAGCTGAAGATCTATTTATATTTTCTCCCTATCCTCCTAACTACGCTCATTATGGAGGGCCTACTTTCGTAGTTTACAAAAAGGACGGGAAGCCTGACTACTATGCTGGTAGTTGGTATGATCCATTCCCTTATGATTTAAAACCTGTTCCCCCGAACTGGGACGATGATTAAGGCCCGTTAAGGATTCAACTTAATTATACAATCCGCCAAATGATAAACGGTAAGTTATCGATGGACATAAACTCTTGATATTTGATATATAGTATAGTAAAATGTTTTCTGTTCATCGGAGGGTGAGCCATACAATATTATGAAATGGCGAGCTGGATAAGATGCAGGCTGGGATGCCTGTGTCCTGTCCAGCTTTTTTTATACAAGTTTCATGAGGAGGAACTGATGTCGTCAAAAACAGCAGTGTTTACAGAAGGGAAAATCTTGGAACCTCTCTTAAAGTTTATGCTGCCGGTACTAGCTGCACTCTTTCTGTAAGCCATGTACGGTGCAGTTGATCTTCTGGTAGTAGGGCAATTTGCTGCAAACACAGATGTCTCTGCGGTTTCTACCGGGTCTCAGTTATTACAGGTCATAACGAATCTGATTACAAGTTTCAGCATGGGAATCACTGTAACGATTGGGCAGCAGCTTGGCTCTGGACGGCCGCAGGATGCCGGCCGCACCGTTGGGACGGGAATTGCCATGTTCAGTGTCATCGGAATTATGATGACTGTGGCTATAGCTTTTGGAAGCGGATCACTGGCTGCATTAATGAATGCCCCGGCAGAGGCTTTTGAAGCTACAAAAATGTACATCTGCATATGCGGAATTGGTACACTGATCATCATTGCTTATAACCTGATCGGCAGCATCTTCCGTGGCCTTGGTGATTCCAAAACACCGCTTCTGGCTGTCGGTATTGCCTGCTTGTTTAATGTCCTGGGTGATTTATTGTTTGTGGCAGTTTTCGGCCTTGGAGCTGCCGGTGCAGCAATTGCCACAGTGCTTGCCCAGCTGATCAGCGTGATCGTTTCGTTCGTATTGATACGCAGAAAAGCGCTTCCTTTCAATTTTGAAAGGGCATATATAAAACTGGCACGAAATTCCCTGGTTAGAATTGTCCGCGTCGGAGGACCGATTGCTGTTCAGGATTTTCTTGTCAGCGTTTCTTTCCTTGTCATTCTGGCCATCGTTAATTCGCTCGGTGTTACTGCAAGTGCCGGAGTTGGCGTCGCAGAGAAAGTCTGTGCATTCATCATGCTTGTACCAAGTGCTTTCATGCAGTCTATGTCAGCATTTGTTGCGCAGAATATCGGTGCAGGAAAATTTGGACGAGCACTTAAAACACTCCGCTACGGCATCATCACTTCTTTCTGCTTCGGTACAGCCATGTGTATGGCAACCCTCTTATGGGGTGACAAGATGTCCGCTATTTTTACGCATGATCAGCCAGTCATCATGGCGGCGTTTGATTATCTGAAAGCATATTCCATTGACTGTATTCTCACTTGCTTCCTGTTTTGTCTGGTGGGCTTCTTCAATGGTATGGGATCGACCACACTAGTCATGGTGCAGGGAATCATCGGTGCATTCTGTGTTCGTATTCCTGCTGCGTATCTGATGAGCAGATGGGAGCCTGTCTCTTTGTTCCACATCGGACTGTCTACCCCGATGTCTTCAGTCATACAAAATATGATTTTATTATTTGCTCTTCTGTGGGTGAAGAAGCATTATATGGACAAGAAAATTTCCAATAAAGGAAATGAGAGTCTGCAGGATGCAGATTGAAATCAAAAACTTGCAGCTTTCGGGATTTATCGCTTTTCAAAAAAGATTATTTTAAGAGTGGCTGCACTCAGAGTGTAAATTCACCGGCCTGAATGATCCCGTATGAATTTATATTTGACGAAATGGGAGAAACAGGGTCTAATAGTATGTATCATTCAGGTGAAGGAAGTGAATCATGTAAGGGAAAAGGCAGGAGAAGCGGCTGTCATACCTTATTTATAAAAATGATGAAGAGCATACGAGGCAAAGCCATATTTTTATTAGTAGTAATCTCTGCTGCATGCATCGCATTTGAACACAGATGGTATATAGCAGGAGCCATTATCCTGATTGCAGGTGCATTATCATTATTAAGAGGCAAAGTTTTATGGTGAACAGCACCATGATTAGGGCAGAAGCAGCAAGTTGTTGCTTGTCATGGAATGGGAAACCCTATGGACTGAAGTCTGGGCATGAATAAAATCAGCACTCGGAAACGGGTGCTTTTTTATTGGTATTCTTCTTTGCTGTATTTGTTAAAGCATGCGTAATTCGTATATTTTTGAATAAAATATAATCATTGGACATGGATTTGTGATTATTATCCTGCAGTCCCGTGATTTTATATCTAGGAAGTATTTGGGCTGCCGGCTAAGGAATCCGATAAATACTGGTATTTTTATTATATTTTCACCAACAAACGGCTTGAAAATTCCTTCTGATAGGTATATAAT
>OGYL01002775.1_pt1 | contig 11910 bp, 13 predicted proteins | sample 1576541 | NCBI WGS metagenome assembly OGYL01 (sample SAMEA3541551, study PRJEB24748) | human gut metagenome | biome: human gut; feature: human-associated habitat; material: faeces | place: China | collected 2012 | reverse complement strand
CTCGGTCTGAATGCTCCACGCATCCGAGTTCCAGAGGTGGACATACAGCTCACTTTTGCCATCCACGCGAATCTCACGCTGCTCGAAGCCCTCACCCCAGCCGTCAGCGGCCTGCCCCTCGAGGTACCTTTTCAGGGTTTCCAGTTCCGCACCGGTCAATTCGCCCGCCATGCGGCATTCTGCCACACCCCAGAGCTGACCGTTCCGCTCTTCCACAGCGAAAACAGCCGAATGAACCTTACGATTGACGCTGTCCACTTCGTCATACCAGTGCATAACGCCGCGCTCCGCTTCCTCCGGCATTCGGTATTTTTTCAGCGCCGCCGCGATCTGCGATTCATACCCGCGCAGTTCTTCTCCCTCCAATGTAACGCCATTTTCGTCGAGGTCTCCGTATTCGTTCGGTTCATAAAAATCGGCGGTCAGCGGCATATAGAGCTTCAGCGTTTCCAGCTTGGGCGGCAGCACCGTGAAGCTGTCCTCGCCGGGAATAATTGCTAAAGTTCTGCCGTTATCCCACTTCATGTGAAGCTGTCCGGCATCGTCCACCAAATCCACAATGCCCTCCGTGCCGGGGGTAATCGGTGCATATGGGTCATGCATGGAATTGAGCCGGATGCGCGTGCCGGGTGGATACTGCTCCTTGATGAATTTTACCATTTTTCTGTCCAAATTTACATCCCTCCAAGCTGCATTTCCTGTGTTTCTTCCTGCTGAGATTGTTCGTTCTTGCACGGGTCAAGGTCCATGACGAGCTTTCTGTAGTTTGAAATGAAACCGTCCAGAATAGCGGAATGGCTTCGCGCAGCAAAGCAGCAATTATGCATTTCGTCAGGTGGGATGTAATGGCTGTTTGCCCACTCCCGGTTAGACGGACGGAAGCGTCCATCACCGCGCCGCTCCTGCACGGTATTCGCCAGAACGTGTTCCACACGCTTGTAACCGTACAGCTCGACGATCTTTTCCACTGTACCGCTCTTTAGATGCATCCCGTCAAAGTTTTCCCGAATGAGGATATCGATTCCGCCTGCGCAGGCGCAGTTTTCGCGGAAGCTCTCGCGCCACTTTTCGATCTCGCCGCGTTCGCGGGCTTCTTTTGCACCGTAGGGATAGAGCGGTACCTTACTCTGCATTGCCAGAAGCCTCACATGAACAGGGAACCGGCCTGATCCATACGCTCAGCATGTCGTCCAGCGCCCGCAGATTGAAATGGTTGTCCACGAAAAATTTCAGCACATACTGCGGCACATCCGCCAGATCCGGTGCGCAGGCTTCTGCTTTCCCGACGATGACATCTCCCTCATTCACAAAGCACGCCAGCTTCGCGTTTTCCGGGATACCGGCCTGCTCCCGCGCCCATGCGGGGATCGTGACCTCGCATTCTTCCAGCACGTCCTCAACGGTGAGCGCCTCGTCCGCTTTCTCACACGGCCCGCATTCCGCAGCGACCGCCGTCAGCATTTCCGCCGCGTACAGATTCAGTCTGTCCAGCATCTGCAGCAGCTCCACAATGGGCATGCTGTCCTTCGTCACCAGCACCACGCCGTCCATCGGAATGGCGGCAAGGATCGTTTCCTTTGCCAGCCCTGCTTCTTTCAGTGCCGCTTCCGGCACGGTGTTCAGTGCAACTTTCTTTTTTACTTCTGTTTTCAATTTCCGTTCCTCCTTTACATTCCGCCCATCTGCATTTCTTTGGATGGACTCAAATTATAATCTTCTTCCCTACACGGGTTTTCTTCGCCGTAGAAGTCATACACAATATCATCCACAGCCTTGCGGATAGCTGGCTCCTGCGTGATCGTGCGGAACCGGAAACCAGTTGTTGCCTCATGCGGCAGTTCCTCGCGGATGCAGTCCAGGTATGCTTTGGCATCTGTAAACTGCTGCGTATCGCCGTTGATGAAATGCACCCGGCCGACCAGCGGCTGATAGGCATGGTTGATCTTCTGCTCGTTCAAATCGTAGCAGCTTAGATATGCCTGATAATCTCCCTGCACGGGATTGCAGCGCAGGCAGTATTCGTAATGCTCTGTCTCTATAACGTAGCCATAATTCTGTAACCAGCCGCCTGGTATTTTTCCGCCGTTTTCATAGCAAAAGCGACGCATGGAGGAAAAGTCTTTCAGGACCGTTTCCCGCAGCTTGTCTACGACCTGTTGGAGTTCCGCTTTAAATTTCGGCGAATTCAATTCCTCACGTCCGCGCGGATGCCAGGTGTGCCAGAACTCCGTGCCGCGTCTCCCGAAATCCATACGGACGCAACCAATTGCGCCCATCTGCGCGTCCTGCTCCGGTGTCTGGGCAAAGAAAGCGCCCGCTTCCTCCGGCTGCGCTGGCCGGACACGGAATGCGGGCGGATCAGTAGATGTCTTCGTCATCGTCATCCTCCGGCACATACAATGCCAGCCTTGCGGCATCTGCCAGATGTGCACAGATGGCAAGAACACCAGTCACACCAATGATTACGCCAAGTGCAATTACGATTGCTTTTTTCACAATAAAACCTCCAATTTATAATGTCATTTCGTTCATCTGCGTCTGAAACGCAGTGTCATTCCAGTGTTCCTTTGCCGCAGCAAAATTTTCTACAAGCTGCTCCGCGCTGATCCCGACCGTCGCCGGTTTTGCGGTTTCCTCGAAGCCATCTTCGCCAAGCTCGAACCAGCAGTGATCCTCTGCCGGGTCATACTGGCTGAACCTCTGCTCCGGCAGACCAACCTGCGGCGGGATGAAGTATTCGCCCAAATCGCAGCAGTCCATGATCTGCGCGATCTGCTCTGGCGTAAACGTACCGGTGACGACACATTCATTTTCCACCTTGTAGTTGGATGCGTCGCGGTAGAGATAGCGGATCTGTGTGTTCATATGTGCCTCCTGCTGCGGTTCAATGTACAGGTCTTTGAGGACAGCCTGCGGCAAGTGCTCGTTTCGTACAACAAATCCGCGGCTACACGCTGCGCCGTCGTGTGCATCCAGAAATATCTGCCCGACTGTTTCATAGTCAATGGTTTTGCAGAGTTGTTTTAATGTTGGAGCGACACCGCAGTCCATCAGATACTTTCCGATGGACTGCGCACTGCTGCATCCCGGCAAAATGACGTAATCGTCCAGATGCTCCGTCAACTGCAAAATGTCCTTTGTGCCGGAGATACTGTTTGCATCCAGCATTCCCGCAAATTTGTCGCAGTCGACCTCCGACATATGCTCCAGCCGCTCGGCAAGCTGATCGATGCGCTCGACTTCGCCCTCTGCGGCAAGATCTACGCCGCTCAGATACAGACCTAAATTCATGACCTCGCTTGCCGCACCCTGGATCGTGACTGTTTTGGACATAGATTTCAAGCTTTCCATCGTTGCAGCCACGTCCGCTTTTTCTGCCGGTGTCGTTGCAGGAAAGGAGAGAAGTACCTGCTTCCCGTTTTCACCCTGCCTTAAAAACAGCGTCACCATGTCATGCCCTCCATTTTTGCTTTCTGTTCCTGCTGATAGCTTTCTGCCGGGTCATCCCGCATCAGCTCGTCCAGCATCAGTGTGCCGTGGTAGGAAACATAGCCGCGATCTACAAATACGCCGTCCTCCTGAAGCATCCGTTTTACGCCGTAATCACCATAGTTATAGAAATCTTCAAGGTTCTCGTCATATTCGTAGTGCCCTGACCGCTGGATCATGTATTTTCCGAGTTCCTCCGGCGTGTGGACATTTGGTGCGAAATCAAACTGATCCAGCTTTTCTGCCAGCTGGCGGATATTTGCTGCACACGTCGGTTTCGCCATCTGGCAGACCGCGCCGAGCTTCACGAAATCCTGTTCCTTGAAATTTGAACACACACGGCACAGCTGATTCAGTTCAAAGAGCGATTCCTGTTCAAAATCCAAAGCGCAATCGACCGCATCCGGAAACCGACTGTCTGAAACCAGCATCTGCATCTCGCCGCAGGATGGAATCCCGGCACGAAGCATCGCGCGTTCCAGCTTGATCCGGCTTGCCGGGAGCTGCACCCACTCCTGCTTCTTTGGATCATCTTCACCTGTGGCTCGGATCTTCAGCTCCAGGATGCGGTTTTCCGCCATCCAGATCGGAGGCAGATGCTTGCGGTCATACGCCTGCTCCAGCTTGATGCCGTTGTCGTACACAACACCGTATCTCGTTACATAGCCGGGCTGCCCGGAGATCAGCGCCAAAGCCGTCTCCTTTCCATCCAGATTTTCCAGTTCTTTCGGATCACAGGCGCCGTGGACGGTCAGATAGTGGCGTTTGCCGGTCTTCTCCAAGTCGGTGAAGTCTGAAATGACCGTCACCTCTCTGGCGCAGAAGGAAAGATCGATCAGCTCGTCCGCTGCGGATAATCCGAATCGCTCCACCGCTGCATTAAATTGCAGCAGTTCATATCGGTCGAAGCTCTCCAACTGCTTTCCGAGCCAATCCAGTTCGTCCACATTCGCCATCGTACCGGTCATTCTGACCAGAGCAGGGCAGTTTGGTGCGTGAACATTGTCAATCAGGCAGTCCTGCACTCTGGCATCGCCGATCTGGCTTTTTTCCAGCGCCAGAATTGCCTGTTCATATTGATCTTCCGGAATTGGGAACGTGATCGTGACCGGCGCGAAATGTGCGCTGATCCTGTTTTTGAGCGTTGCTTCAAACACGTTTTTCACCTCGGTTTTCAATTTTTTGCATATCCGTGAAGGTACACTCGCCATTGCTGCGCCAGCAAATCAGAGCCAGGCGCATATACGGACACTGGCCCTCGTGCGGATACCAGCTGCACTGTATCGTTGGCGGCGGATCCGGGTGCGACCGCAGCGGCGGCGCGTGGAAACGCGGCCGCCAATATTCTTCTTGACTGTGTTTCATGAAATTCCTCCCTGAACGCAAAAAAGCCGAGACTTCCAAACGAAATCTCGGCTCTTTGCAAATATTACATTGTCTGTTCCATTGTTGGGCGCTGCTCCTGCGTCTGCTGCGGCAAAAGCAGTTCGATCTGCTCCTGCACGCTATGGAGCTGCTTTTCTTCCGCATACGAGAGCGTCGCGTCATCCTCCAGCGCGAACGCACACGCGTTCCGGATCACAGCAAGCTGCTCGTCTGAAAAAAGGCGCTGTTCGTTTATCAAGCCTGCACGGGCAGCAAAATCCAGCTTAGCGGCTTCGTAATTTTCCATGAAGTAGTGACCGGCGTGGACGCCCTGCCGGTCAAAGTCCCATTCCCACGTCACGAATTTAGCGCCCGTTTTGCAGGAACGCCCGGCCAGCACCGCATCACCAAAATCTGCAAGCACCTTGAAGGTATCTTGTAGACCGACAGCCTTCAGCGCAGGCGCGCGTTCAAAGATCCGCATATACTCCTTGACCTGTCCAGCCGCCTGTATTACCGTCCGAAGCTGCCGATCTACTTCCGGCCCTGTGATATCTGCCGGTCTGAACCGGACAATGCCATCTCTGTCAACCGAGCAGAGCGGCTTCTCGTTCCATTTGATGTGAATCATCCCGTCTTCCAGAAGCTTTGCGTCCAGTTCCCTGCGTAGGAGCTTCCGTTCTACCTCTTGCAGGAATTGTTCCTTCTGCGGTGTAAGTTCTTCGTTCATTCAATACCTCCAATCTCAGCGCCCTTTTTGAGCGCAAAAAGGCGCTGGACTTGGTTCGTGAAAACCAACAATCCAGCGCCCATAACTTTGTGAAAGATTTTTCCCCGATTTTTCTGAAAACCAGCCGCCGCAGCCCTCTGAAAAAGGGCGCTGACAGCAAAAATTCCTTGAATATGGAAAAGCAGAGGTTCAAAACCCCTGCCATCCGCGATTTCATCTATGGAGTTACCAAAGAATTTTGAGAACAAAAAATTGCCGAACACGTTGGCATAACAGTGATAAGGAAGTAATTAAAACTTATTACTGTTAGCTGACGGATTCGGGTGCTAAAAAGGACACCTATTCTTTTGAATAGATGTCCTTTTTTGTTTTGCCGAGGGGCTGTTTTTGAATTGGGTCAGATGGCCCAGCTCTGACTTTCGGTCTGCAGATCCACCATGTGGGTGTACTGGCCGTTCCGGGCATAAAGTGCATCGGGTGCGCCCTGTTCGGCCACCACGCCGTCGGACAGCACCACGATTTTGTCCGCCCCGGCTACGGTGCGCATCCGGTGGGCAATGATAAGGACAGTTTTGTGTTTTATGAGCCGGGAAAGTGCCTCCTGAATGGCAGTTTCGTTTTCCACGTCCAGACTGGCGGTGGCTTCGTCCAGCAGAATGATGGGCGCATCCTTCAGGAAGGCGCGTGCAATGGAGATGCGCTGACGCTCGCCGCCGGAAAGGGCGCAGCCATTCTCGCCGATGTTCGTGTTCCACTTGTCCGGCAGCTTTTCGGCAAATTCCTCGCAGTTTGCCAGCTTTGCCGCCGCAAGAACCTCCTCGTCGGTGGCACCTTTGCGCCCCAGACGGATATTTTCCAGTATCGTGTTGTCAAACAGAGTCACATCCTGAAACACGATGGAATACAGGCTCATGAGCTTTTCCGGGTCGATTCGGGAAACCTCCATGCCGCCCACGGTGATGCTGCCCTTCTGGTAGTCCCAGAACCGTGCCGCCAGTCGGGAAACGGTAGTCTTGCCGCCGCCGGAGGGACCCACCAGTGCCGTGACCTCGCCCTGCTTTGCGGTGAAGGAAACATCCCGCAGCACCGTTTCGCCGGAGTTGTAGGCAAAGCCCACATGGTCGAACACGATATCGCAGCCCTGATTGGTCAGCTGCTCGCTGCCGGTCTGCAGGGGAGCGTCCAGAATCTCGTTCATCCGCCCCACATTGGTGCGCATGGCAATGACCGCCGCCAGATTCTGCAACGCGCCCTGCATGGGGTCGTACATCCGGGAAGCCGCCATCAGGAACAGAAACAGGGTCAGCACATCGATACTGCCCTGCACCAGCAGCACCGAGCCGGTGAGTGCCACCGATGCAATGCCCAGCTTGAGCACCATGCTCGCAGAGGACACAAACAGCGCTGTTTCCAGTTCTGCTGCGATGGACTGCTTTTCCACAGCCCGAATTTTGCCGGAAAGACCGGACAGATAACGCTGCTCCGCATTGCTGGCTTTCAGGTCCCGGAGAGTCTCGATGTACTCCTGAATGCCGTCCGCACAGGCCATTTTCGCCGCCATGGTCTTGGCCTGCACCTTGTCCTGCACCCGGTAGCTGCCCACCACGATGGCAACGGATACCGGGATGACCCACAATGCTGCCAGAGCCATCCGTCCGTCAAAGGCGAACAGGCTCAGAGCAATGAGCACCGTGGAGATGAGGGAACCGAATAGACCGGGGATGAAGTGGGAGCAGTCCTTTTCCAACACCTCGCAGTCTGCCATGATGGTGCTGGTCAGGTCGGCAAGGTCCCGCTTGCCGAAAAAGGACAGGGGCAGCTTGCGCAGTCGTTCCGCAAGGGTCAGGCGGCGGGTGCCGCTCTCTTTATAGGTCGTAAAATAGGTGCCATTGTACTGGAACCATGTGGTCAGCAGGATCAGCGCAAAGCAGGCCGCACACCCCAGCAGATAAAAGGCGGTTCTCCCGCTCGTGGAGCCTGCCAGCAGGTCTTTTACTAGGAGATACAGCAGCCCGGTGGGCAGCATGAATGCCATATTCTGGAACGCACACGCCAAAACGCCCTTTACAAGCCCCTTTGCGCCCTCCGGGGAGCTGGCCGTGGCGTGTTGAATTTTTTCGATCATCCTTTACCCCTCCTTTGCGACCTTCCACTGCACCGAGGCCTGATACTCCTGCCACATCCGGGCAAACAGACCGTTCTGTGCGCACAGCTCGTCCTTTGTGCCGGATTCTGCAATTTGCCCATCCTGCACCACATAGATGCAGTCGGCGTTGGCTACGGTGGACAGGCGGTGTGCGATCATCAGCACGGTTTTGCCCTTGGCAAGCCGGGCAAAGGCTGCCTGCACCTTAGCTTCATTGTCCGGGTCGGCAAAAGCGGTGGCCTCGTCCAGAATCAGGATGGGCGCATTTTTCAGCATGGCGCGTGCAATGGCAATGCGCTGCTGCTCGCCGCCGGACAGATACACGCCCTTGGTGCCAATGACGGTATGGATGCCCGCCGGGAACTTTTCTATAATATCCATGCACTGGGCGGCCTTGAGCGCCGCCAGCACCTCGGCTTCGGTGGCCTGCGGTCTGCCAAGACGGACATTATCCAGAATGCTGCCCTTGAGCAGGCGGCTGTTCTGGAACACAAAGGAGATGGTATCCATCAGCTCTTCCTTGGGGATATCCCGCACATCCGCTCCGCCCACCCGGACGCTGCCGCTCTGCACATCAAAGAACCGGCAGACAAGGTTTTCCAGCGTGGATTTTCCGCCGCCGGAGGGACCTACAAAAGCCACAGTCCGTCCCGGCCGGATCTCCAGCGTAACGCCCTTGATGACCTCGTTTTTTTCGTCATAGCTGAAATGCACGTTCTGTAGCGCGACAGAAGCATCCTGCGGATGCTGCGGAACAGCCTGAACCTGCATGGGCGCTGCCTCCAGCACCGAGTCGATGCGTGCCAGCGCATCCGCTACCACCATCTTGTTCTCGCTCATGTACATTATGCGGGTCAAAGTCAGGGAGATCACCGGCGTGATGATGATATAGAACAGCAGGTTCAGCAGAAATTCCGGGGTCACGCCGTGTGTCGTGAACAGCAGCCCGCCTGCGATCAAAAAGGCGAACACGCCGTTGACGGCGGCGGTGTAGAACATCATGGGCAGGCGCAGGTCTTTGGTGTAGGAGACGACCCACTTTTCGTACTCATCAATGGCGGCCTTGAATTTTTTGAAGGAAAACACACTCTGCCCGAAGGTCTTGGCCACCGGAATGCCCCGGACGTATTCCACTGCCTCGTTGGACATGGCCTCCAAGGCGTTGCCGTACTGCCGCATTTTTTCAACCATCCGCTTGCCGGTCATGGTCGCCATAATGAGGAAAGCCAGCACCACCGGCGCAAGGCTCAGCAGCCCCAACCTCCAGTCGAACGCCAACAGCAGCACCAGCAGCCCCACCGGGGTGGCGATGGCGTTGTACTGGTCGGGCAGCTGGTGGGCAAGATAGGTCTCGGCGGCTCCGGTGCTCTCATGGATGATCTTGCGCAGCTTACCGCTGCCGAAGGTCTCGGCAAAGCCCAGCGGCAGCACTGCCAGATGCTCCGACACCGCCAGCCGCAGATTGGTCGCCACCCGGAACGCCGACAGATGGGAGCACATCAGCGCTGCAATATAAATAAGGTAAGACAGCACCGCGAATAGCACTGCCATCCAGCCGTAATGGGGAATGTTCACCGCCTGCGCATAATCCGGCGCAGCGGCCAGTACATCCCGCAGAATCATCCAGATATAGAGGAACGGCACCAGCGCCGTCAGCGCGCTGATGGCGGAAAGCACCCAGGAGGCATAGGTAAAAACCCGATACCTGCCCGCATAGCCCATCAGGCGGGAAAAGTCAGATTGTTTTTTCAATAAAATCACATCCTTACCGTAAAGGTGATATGCGCACCCGTCTGGTATGATCGGGTGCGCATGCGCTTTATTCTGCCTCAGACAAATTTTCCGTGGCAAAAAGCTCAATGACATTTTCCATGGTTGCCTGATCGTAATCCTCCGCAATCGCGGCGGCATTCCAATAGGCATAATTGCCCTCGAACCAGCTTTGAAGATCACTCAGATCCTCCGCATAGCGAAACTCCAGATGATAGGTGGTTTCCATGGTGTCGGGCGAGAAGGCGAAATAGGTAAACTGGCCGGAATTTTCATCCTCGCTCTGATAGAAGATGAAGCCGTTTTCGTTCTCCTCATCCAGCAGCTTATAGGTGTGGGAGAAAACCTCCTGTCCCTGCGCGTCCAGACCGGTGATCGTGTGACCGTCCATCACAAACTTGTCCACGCCACCCAGGAAATAGCAGTTAAACGACATGCTGTCCGGGTCTGCCGCGTATTTTTCTGTGGCTTCCGGGCCGTAAGGCTCCGCCATGCACATCCCCAGCAGCATATCCGTGGCGGTCTCGGCATTCTCCGCGCCTACCAGCGGTGTAGTTGCATCGATCCAGATCGTTCGGTACTCGGCTTTTGACAGTTCCGGGAACAGCTCCACATACGTGCCGCCGATGGTGGTCAGATAATCGTCGGCCGCCATGCTCTGATCGGCTGCCGGCGGTGTCGTTGTGTCTTCTTTTGTCTGGCCGCAGCCGGCAACCGACAGCAGGCAGATTACGCAAAGCACAAAAGCAGCAAATTTCTTTTTCATACAGTACCTCCTGAAGTTCTTTGGTTAGTGTCCTCTAACCACCGGATATTCTAACATGCTTTGTGCTTTCAAACTACTCCGTTTTGTTTCCTATACTCCGTTTTGCCGTTTGTTTTTTGTCGGCACGATAGCGGGACGGCGTCTTCCCGTACCGCTTTTTAAAGCTCTCAGAAAATTTGCTGGCGTTGTCATATCCGGCACGTTGCGCAATCTCAGTGATAGGCTTCCTGCTGCGAACCAGCTCCACTGCCGCCTGCTCCAAACGATATTCTTTGATATATCGGTAAACCGGCACGCCATAGACCTGCTTGAACAGCTTTTGCAAATGGGACACCGACATCTCATGCTCTGCTGCCAGTTGGGCAAGAGATACATACCCCTCCCGGTTGGTCAGCAAATGATCCCGCAGATGGTGTGCCAACTCGGTCTGTTCAGAGGGAAAATAGGCATCCGCTCCGGATTCCTGCGGAATACGATCCAGGAGCATGAGCAATTCCAGCGCCTTTAGCTGTAAATAGGTGCGCTCCGCGTAGAATGCACTTTCATAAAGTTCCCGGAAAACATGCTCGCAGCGAGACCCTGCGGAACCTACCATATACCATTTGCTTTCAAGAAGGGTTTGTTTCAGTGCCGAAAAGTCCACATGAAACGCTGGGGCATGCTGCGCGATCCAACCGCTGGCCGCTTCCGAGTTTACTTCCAAGCAGATTCCCTCGTAGTAGCCCAGCGGGAAGCGGGATTCCGAAATGCTGCCGTGAACGCCGTCGTAGCAGCTAATAGCCATGTCCCCCGGCTTCAGCAGGACGCGGTCACGCATGGAAAAGCTGGTTTCAAAACGGCCATTGATGCAGAAATTGATCTCTATCATACCGATCTGCGTGCGGATTTCCGTATAGGTCTCCATCTCCAGCCGCAGCAGCATGATCCCCACGCCGTCAAACAGCCGATAATAGTGAATTTCTCCTCTTCCGGCCGCATTTTCAAAGCCGCCTGTTTGTCCGGGATTATAGGGAGTAACCCCCGTTTTGTCATGAAAAATGATATCAATCATACTGTTTATTCAATCCGCTCTCCCCAATCTCCACAATCCGTCTTTTGCAGGGCTTGGAATGGCAGCTGTGGTCAACTGGCAGATCCCTGTCTTTCATGTTTTTCCTTTCTTCGCCCCTTGCATCGCAATTTTCTCAACCATGCGCTATCCCAGTGCCACATCCAGTACCATCATCAGCAGTGACGTGCTTTCCTGTTATAACTATGGAATCACGATCATAGAAAGGATGCTGACAGACGACACCTTCGAGTTGTCTTCCCTTATATACTCTTTGAAGCTTAACATTGGTCAAACCCAATTCCTTGGTTAGCTTTTCAACCAAACATGTCAAGAAGATAAGTCTTCCTTGATCAGTTTGATAGAGACCATATTCCATATCAGGATTTAAACATATGGCAAGGTTAGAAGGAATTGTCCAAGGAGTAGTAGTCCAAATTACAAAACAATCGCAAACAGCCAAATCAAACTTAGGCTTCTTGATGGGGAATTTCACATAGATCGTCTTAGCTGGAAGATCTTTCCAGGGACATAATATGTCATCCGGGAGTACATCACTTTATACAAAAATGTAAAGACAGAAAGGAGAATAAAAT
>OGYL01002774.1_pt1 | contig 11912 bp, 9 predicted proteins | sample 1576541 | NCBI WGS metagenome assembly OGYL01 (sample SAMEA3541551, study PRJEB24748) | human gut metagenome | biome: human gut; feature: human-associated habitat; material: faeces | place: China | collected 2012 | reverse complement strand
ACACCCATTCCTGGGCCCACTTCCAGCACCGGGATGTCGGGGCACGAGTCTACGGCAGTTGAAATTTTAAACAAATATGGTGCGGTTTACAAAGACAGCGAGCCTCATGCGCTATACCTCACGTTCGACGAGGGCTATGAAAACGGTTACACGCCGAAAATTTTAGACGTGTTAAAGGAAAACGAGGTTCCAGCCGCATTTTTTGTCACCGGTCCATATATTAAAAATCAGCCGGAATTGATAAAGCGCATGGTGGACGAGGGGCATATTGTTGGCAACCACACCATTAACCATCCCAGCATGCCGGACGTAAAAAGCGCGGAAAAGCTGAAAAACGAAATTGTTGGGCTGGCCAACAGCTTTACAGAACTAACGGGACAGGAAATGAAATTTTTCCGCCCGCCCATGGGGGAATATTCCGAACGAACGCTGAGTCTGACTCAGGATTTGGGCTACACCAGCGTATTCTGGAGTTTTGCGTATAAAGACTGGGACGTAAAAAATCAAAAGGGAACAGATTATGCTTATTCCCAGATAATGGACGGCGTGCACGACGGGGCAATTTTGTTGCTCCATGCTGTTTCAGAAAATAATGCCAATATATTAGACAAAGTGATAAAAGACTTAAAAACAGCAGGATACCGGTTTAAATCGTTGGATGAATTTGGAAATCATGTAAATAATAATTAGTATTTATATGCTCCTGCGGTCAATAATAAACATGCAGACCAAAAGGGAGTGATGAATTGCGGGCACATACGAAAAAGCGGGTTCAGACGTTTTTCATTTTTTTAATCATTACGGCAACAGCAATGTTCGTCGAATGTGACGTCTATTTTCCCGACAAAATTAAAATATTCTACGGCGAAAATATTGATGTGCGGGAGGGTTCACCGTACACTGTTCATATAGCTGCCTCAGGCACAATGGAAGCAAACGGCGAATATGACGCCGCGGTTAAACTGTTCGGCTTAATTCCGGTTAAAAATGTGGAAGTTGATGTTTTGCCGGCCACCGAAATAGTTCCCGGCGGAAAAACCATTGGAATTAAGCTGTTTACCCGGGGGCTGATGTGTGTGGGGACAGAAAAGCTGACAGGAGAAGGCGGGCAAACCATAGACGCGTTGAAAGATGCGGATATTAAAAACGCCGACATGATTATGCGGGTAAACGGTGCAGAGCTGCACACAGTTGAGCAGTTTGGAAAAATTGTGTCGGAGTCGGAAGGCAAGCCTCTGACGCTCTCGGTGGAACGCAGCGGAGAACAGATGGAAAAAACTTTGACGCCGGTGAAAACAAAGGACGGCTATAAGCTTGGCATTTGGGTGCGCGACTCCACAGCAGGAATTGGAACGTTAACGTTCGTAGATAAAAAAACCAATTTATATGGTGCATTGGGGCACCCCATAACAGATGTGGACACAGGCGCGCTGATGCCGGTGGAGCAGGGCAGCATTTCGGATACGAAAATTGTTGACGTGAAAAAGGGACAGCGGGGTGAACCGGGGGAACTATGCGGCCTGTTTGATCAGAGCGGCGCAGACCGGGGCGTGATTATGAAAAACACGACGCAGGGCATTTACGGCGTTATAGAAAGCGGATATGACGTGGGTGTGTCGCAGGAACCGGTTCCTGTGGCATCGAAAGCTCAGGTTCACACCGGGAAAGCGGAAATTTATGCAAACGTGGAAGACAACAAGGTAGAAAAATTTGAAGTGGAAATTGTGAAAATTATGAAACACGCGGTGGACGATAAAAACATGGTGGTAAACGTTACCGACAAACGGCTGATTGATAAAACGGGGGGCATCGTCCAGGGAATGAGCGGAAGCCCAATCTTGCAGGACGGAAAAATTATCGGCGCCGTAACCCACGTGTTTGTGAACGACCCAAAACGGGGATATGGTGTGTTTATTGAAAATATGCTGGAGAATTTAAACGAAATTAATAAGGTGCAGTAAAAGAAGAAAAGGGCCGCTAAGGGATTATTAGCGGCCCTTTATTTTAGGGGTGACGTACCGCAGCCCGGTTATGGGGGAAAGCCGCGGCACGTCGGGGGATTATACAGTTGTCCGCCTTTGACGGACAGAAACACCTATTTTTAGATACTTTTGTCTGTCAAAGAATAAAAAAGATGCCCTTTACATATAGTATATCATAGTTGCAAGCTAATGGCAAGCTTTATTTTGCAAATTTTGTGTTAGCATTTTATGTAAAGAGGTGATGTCATGAAAGACAGAGAAGAATATTACAAAATTATCGGCAGGAACATTGCTTTTTTTCGTAAGAGAAAGCATCTTACACAGGTTGGACTTTCTATGAAAGCGAATGTTTCAAGAACGCATATTAGTCATCTCGAAGCGAAAAATGTTAACAAAGCACCGTCTTTAGACATGCTGTTCCATCTCTGCGAAATTTTAGAGATTGAGCCATATCAGTTGTTTATTGAACAAGTCGAGGAAAAAGAGAAGAAAAAGTAAATCAAAAACACCGCTTTCCGTTTCAAACGAAAAGCGGTGTTTGTATTTTATGCGGTTTCTATGGAATTTGCTTTTTGTAAATTTAATTTTTCCACAGCCCAGTCGCGCATTTTATATTTTAATATTTTACCGGCTGCGTTCATAGGAAACTCGTCAACAAAAGCAACATAGCTTGGAACCTTGTGTTTCGCCATGTGATCTAACACATATTGCTTCATTTCGTCTTCGGTGGACTCTTCGCCCGGTTTTAAAATGACACAGGCCATAATTTCCTCGCCATACTGCTCGCTGGGAACGCCGATTACCTGAACGTCCTGCACTTTCGGGTGTGTATAAATAAAGTCTTCAATTTCTTTCGGATAAATGTTTTCGCCGCCGCGAATAATCATGTCTTTAATACGGCCGGTGATTTTATAGTTTCCGTCCGGCAGTCTTCTTGCCAGGTCGCCGGTGTGAAGCCAGCCGTTTTCGTCAATTGCCGCATCGGTGGCTTCAGGCATTTTGTAATATCCCTTCATGATGTTATAGCCCCGGGCCACAAATTCGCCGTCAACGTCGTCAGGCAGGTCTTCATAGGTTTCAGGGTCTACAATTTTACATTCCACGCCATACATCGCCCGGCCAACGGTGTTTACCCGGGTTTCCAGCGAGTCGTCCGTCCAGCTCATGGTGCAGCCCGGCGATGCCTCTGTCTGCCCGTAGGTAATACAAATTTCCGGCATGTGCATTTTGTTTACAACATCTTCCATAACTTTAACCGGGCAGGGGCTTCCTGCCATAATGCCTGTTCTCATGTAAGAAAAATCGGTCTTCTCAAAGTCTTCATGCCCCAGCATGGCAATGAACATGGTGGGAACGCCGTGAAATGCCGTAATTTTTTCCTTGTTTATGCAGGCAAGCGAGCGCCGCGGCGAGAACATGGGCATAGGCGACATGGTGGTGCCGTGGGTCATAGAAGCCGTCATAGCCAGCACCATGCCGAAGCAATGGAACATGGGCACCTGAATCATCATTCTGTCTGCAGTGGACAAATCCATGCAGTCGCCAATTGCCTTGCCGTTGTTCACCACGTTGTAGTGGGTGAGCATAACACCCTTGGGGAACCCGGTTGTGCCGGAGGTATATTGCATGTTGCAAACATCATGTTTGTCAATCTGTGCGCGCCGGCGGTGAACTTCTTCAATTGGTGTTTTCTGCGCCATTGCAATGGCTTCATCCCAGGAATAACAGCCCGGCTGCTTGCTGTCAACCGTAATGATGTTTTTCAAGCACGGCAGTTTTTTCGATTTTAACTCGCCCGGCTGGCTTGTTTCCAGCTCGGGACACAAGGTTTTTATAATTTCAACATAGTCGGAGTCTTTGCATTTATCAATCATAACCAGCGTGTGGGTGTCCGACTGGCGGAGCAAATATTCCGCTTCATGCACCTTATATGCGGTGTTCACCGTTACCAAAACCGCGCCGATGGTGGACGTAGCCCAAAACGTAATATACCATGCGGGAACATTTGTTGCCCAAATGGCAACATGGTCGCCCTTTTTCACGCCCATGGAAATGAGGGCGCGGGCAAAGGTATAGACGTCTTCCCGGAACTGGGGATAGGTTCTGGTGTAGTCCAGCTCTGTGTAACGGAATGCAAATTGTTCGGGAAACTCATCGCAAATCCGGTCTAACACGTCGGGGAACGTGCAGTCAATTAAATGCTCTTTCGGCCAGGGGAATTTTCCGGTTTTGGCCTTGTTGTCATAAAGCTTGTGGGGCTCTCCCACCATGTAGTCTGACATGAAAGTAGCAAATGCAGGGAACACTATGGCCGCGTCTTCTAAGTTTTTGTTCCAGCGTTTTACCCACTCTAACGACACATAGTCGTCGTAACCGGAGATTTTTAACTGGTCTAAAATCTCAACAACCGGCACGTCGCCGTCGCCCAGAATTTTATATTGCACTGTGCCGTCCCCGTTCATCACCGAGTCCTTAATGTGCACATATTTGGTATATTTCCCAATGTTTGTAATGGTTTGCTCCGGCGTTTCATGGAAAAACCGGAACGGGTGGTGAATATCCCACAAAACCTGCACGTGGGAATTATCAACCGTTTCGATCATTTTTTTCAGGCGCGCGGTGTCTGCATACACGCCGGAGGTTTCCACCAGCAGGCAAATGTTCTTTTCCTCTGCCGCCGGAATTAAGCAGCGCAGCAGACGGATTACACGCTCGTCGTCAATTTCGCCTCTGGGATCCGGGTTTAAATCGCCCAAAATTCTGACATATTTACAGTCCAATTTCGACGCTAAATCGATATAGTCAAATCCTTCTTTTAGCGCTTCGTTTTCGTCGTCTGTTCCGCCGAGGTAGCAGGAGGAGGCCAGACAGGAGATGGAAAGGTTTAGCTTTTCTAAGTTATTTAAAGTTTTTGTTAGCTGCGCATCTGTAAAGGGACGCGCTTTTAATAGATTCATTTCATTTTCAAGGCCGCGAAGCTCAATGCCGTTATACCCTAAATCCTTTGCCATAATGTAGATGTCATTCCAAGACCACTCGGGACATCCGACGGTTGAAAATGCAATTTTCATGTTCAAATCACTCCATAACTTAAAATAATTTAGAATTACCTTTCGGTAAGTTACATATTAGCATTTACAAAGTCAATAGTCAACATATTTTTTGTGAAAAACAAGATGAATGAATAAAAAAGAGCAAAAAAACGCAAATTTGAGTAAAAAGAAAACCGGCTAATTAGCCGGTTTTAATTTTTTTTGTAAATAGTTATCCAATTTGCTCGCCAGACTCTGTCAGCGAAAGGGAAACTGCGTCGGTTAACACGTCGGAATAGTTTAACGAAACGTTTCTGCTGGCGTCGGCAAAATCCGAAATGCTTTCTAAAGTGACATTAAAGGTGAACGGATAAACGGCATTAATAGTGCCGTAGCGCACAACCACCCGCTTGCGGCCTTTTTTTACCGTGATTTTAATGTGTGAACCTATATTGTTTTCAATCAGCGTACGAACCCGTTCCAAATCGTTTTTGTTAATCACTTAAAAAACACCTTCTTTGCCATTATTTAGCCTATCACATTCCCTTGTGTCAAAAGTTATGAATTTACTTTTTTATTATACCACAACTTTAAGATTGTGTCAAGTGGACAAGTTTTGGGAAATTTTTAAAGAAGAATTTGGTAAAATATCACAGTGAGCAATTGACATTTTTTTGGGGTCATGGTAAAATAAAACTATCAAAAACAGAGGGGTGATTGTTTGGATTGCATTGAAGTGAAAAAAAGTGTTCCGGTGAAAGGAAGCTATGACATTATCGTAGCAGGTGGCGGCGTTTCCGGTGTTGCGGCGGCAGTGTCCGCAAGCCGCATGGGCAAAAAGGTACTTTTAATTGAAAAAACCATTTGTTTGGGTGGGCTAGCAACCATCGGGCTGATTAACCTGTTTGTTCCCCTATGCAACGGTCGGGGTGTGCAGATTATTAAGGGCATGGCGGAGGAGTTGTTACAGCTATCTGTAAAATACGGATATGACACCATTCCCGACTGCTGGAAAAATGGTACCCCCACAAAAGACGGACCCAGATATGTGACGCGGTATTCCGTGCCGATTTTTGTTTTGGCGCTGACTGAGTTTATTAAGAGTGAGGGCGTATCCATTTTATATGATTCTGTGGTGTCAGACGTGGCGATGGAAGGCAGCCAGGTGAAAGGCGTTGTGGTTGTGAACAAGTCCGGTTTTGAATATTACACGGCAGGCATGTTTGTAGATGCCACCGGCGACGGAGATTTAATGGTTCAGGCAGGCGTGCCAACGGTGCAGGGACGGAACTTTCACACGTTTATGATGCACGGCGCAGACACTGAAATGTGCAAAAAGGCAGCGGAAAGCGGCGATTTAGGTAATTTGCAGCACTGGGCAAGCGGCGGAAATGCAAACCTTTATGGCGGCGGCCACCCGGATGGAAAGCCCTATTGGCTGGGAACAAATTCGCAAGACGTGACGAACTATGTGGTGGAAAATCACATTGAAGCGTTGAATAAGCTGAAAAATGATAAGGATAAAGCGGCACGGGACATACTTCGAATTCCCACCATGCCGCAGTTTCGAACCACGCGACACATCGACGGGAACTATACCCTGAAGGAAGCGGACACCTACAGGCACTTTGACGACTCGGTCGGCGCAATTTGCGACTTCGACCGGCGGGACTTTTTATATGAAATTCCGTTTGGAACGCTGGTGAGCGACGGGTTCGGAAACATTATTACAGCCGGCAGAAGCGCGGCGGGAGAGGGCTATGCGTGGGATGTTCTGCGCGTAATTCCTCCGGCAATCATTTCCGGCCAGGCAGCAGGCGTGGCCTGTGCTTTGGCAATTGACGAAAAGAAACCTGTTTATGGAACAGATATCAAAATGTTACAAAAAACGCTTACAGCGCAAAATGTGATGATTCACTTTGACGATGGGCTGGTTCCCAAAGCTGGGGAAGAAAGCACTGTGCAGGAAAGCAATATGGAGCATTTTTAAAAACTAAGTGGGGGTATTTTTAGATGAAAAAAAGGCTGTTATACTTACTTTTAGCGATTTGTTTTGTATTGCAGACACAAGTTGTGTTTGCATCTTCGGTGACAATGTATTCTGCCGACGGCAGGGAGCTTATTGTTGCGGAAAGCGAGGTTGAAGCACAAAAAACGGTGGGGTGGTTCACTGCACCGCCGGTTTTAATGTATTCAGCAGACGGCAGACAGCTTTTGGTTTCAGGCGATGAAATTGAACTGTATCAGAATGTGGGCTGGTATTTAGAGCCTATGAGCACCATGTATGCTCCCTTTGACAGAACAATTGCAGTGCCAACCTGGCAAGTGCAGGATTATGTTAATGTCGGCTGGTTTACCACCCATGATGAGGCTCTATATAATGAAATAATTCCGCAGATACAATATGCTCTTTCCGTAACGGATTATAACGGCGCCATAGATATTTGCGACGACGCACTAGACAAATTTTGGGACTATGAAAACGTGTTTTTTGAAGACATTGTCAACACGGTATATGTTGTTATGGATACCTGGCGGGCAACCGTGAAACAGCCGGTTGCAGCAATTTCAAGTTATGTTACCGACAGCTATGGAATAAAACAGGCAAACATTGTACTGCGCAATATCAGCTATAAAGAAATTTCGGCCATTGAGTTGGAGTTTAACTGTTACAATACATTTAATGAGCCGGTAAAATATTACGGGTTTGGAAGCAGCCAGTTTGACGGGTATGCGCAGCAGATGTCTTTTGGTACGCTGGATACACAATCGTGGCATTGGAGTCTGTATGGATACAGCGAAACAGATAGAATTAAAAATATCAAAATCACTCGTGTAGCATTTGCTGACGGAACGGTTTGGACACGGTAATAAAACGCATGGGCATCAATTACGATGCCCATGTTTTTTGATAGCAGTTTTCAGTGCTGATATTTGAACCGCCGGCGCATTATCATGGTGTTTTTAATCGTTATCGTCATCGTCTTCATAACCGCAATTGATACAAATATCCTTTTCGGATGTGCGGATACAATTTACAAAAGCATCGCCGACCTGCGAAACAGCGCCGAACACAACGGGAACTTCAACGCAGAGATCCTGGCTGATTGTAAAGTGACAAGAGCCGTTTTTAATTCCGGGGCATGTTTCCTGACCAGGTCTTACAACCGGATCGCCGCAGCATTTCGTTTTTGTTACGCCGCTTTTTGCAAAAGGCGTCACCGTTACCGGTGCGCATACTGATAGCGACTGAAAGCCTGTTGCCGGGCATGTTTCAGCAATCGGTTCTCCGTTTGTATCTGTTAAAACAAAATTTGCCATATAATTGGCCTCCTTTTTTATTGGTACAATATTATAATATGTCGAAAATTGTAAGTTTGACATTAAAGAATACAATTTATCGTTCAATTGTAAACAGAAAAGAAATACCCCGCATAAAAAGCGGGGTATGAAAATATTAAAAAACTTTATTTAAAAACAAAACGAACAAAATATTCGTGAAAAGTTGATTCAGCTGCTGTTACGCAGAAAGTTCATGGATTGCTGCTGCGTTCATATTTTTGGCAAACAATAGTTTTAAAAAGATTGGCGTTAAAATAGACGATACGATAATGAGAATGATAACGGGCGTGAAGTAAATGGGGTCCAGTAGGCCCACAGATAGGCCTTTTTGCGCCACAATCAACGCCACCTCGCCCCGGGTCATCATGCCGACGCCTACAATTAGGCTGTCCCGCCAGGAATATTTGCATATTCTTGAAACCAGCCCGCAGCCAATAATTTTAGACACTAAGGCCACCAGCACAAAGCAGATGGAAAACAGCACAATGGTGCCAGAAATGCCATGTATGTCGGTTTTTAAACCGATACCTGCAAAGAATACGGGACCAAACAGAATATAGGAATTAATGGCCATTTTTCGCTCAATATATTCGGCATCGTTAATGTTGCAAAGGATAATGCCGGCTACAAATGCGCCGGTGACGTCTGCCACACCAAAATATTTTTCAGCCGCATATGCCATAAACATGCATAGCGCCAGACCAAAAATCGGTATCCTCTGGGTGTGGGAGTATTTTTTATTTAATGCTTTAAAGAGTTTGTAGCATGCATATCCAAGTACGCCTGAAAACACAAAAAATAGCAGACTGCGCATAATAACCGACAAAATGCCCGCGCTGGCGCCAGAGGTGTTAGCGCCGATTCCGATGACAACCGTTAAAACCATAATGCCGATAACGTCGTCAATGATGGCGGCGCTGACAATTGCTGTACCAAGCTTTGATTTCAGCTTGCCAAGCTCAGACAGGGTTTGCACCGTAATGCTCACAGATGTGGCAGTGAGAATTACGCCAATAAATACGGCTTTATAAAAATGTGGAGAGCCAACGGCTGCAAACCCATAAAACAGCATATAAAGCAACGTTCCCAATATCAGAGGCACAGCTACGCCGCAAACTGCAACCAGACAGGCAAACGGCCCCGTTTTAATCATGTTTTTCAGGTTTGTGCCCAGGCCTGCCGAAAACATTAGCAAAATGACGCCAATTTCGGCCATTTGCGTTAAGAAACTTGTCTGTCCCACTAATCCTAAAACGCTGGGTCCAATCAATAACCCTGCCACAATTTCGCCCACCACTTGGGGGACTTTCATTTTTCTTGCCAAAAGACCTAAAATTTTTGCCGAAACCAGGATGATTGCCAAATCTTTAAATACCGCATAGGTTTCCAACTGATTCACTCCTTAATTTTTTCGCACAATTTTATATAATATCACATTTTTATGAAAAAAACAATAACAATTCGGTTAAACAATAAAAAAACTTCCCGAAATGCAATCCTTCCGGGAAGTTTTTAAGTTTTACTTATTCATACTCCACAACGTCTGTCCAATGGGTTAAAAACGCGCGTTCTTCTGGTTTTCCTTTCACTAACTGGGACGCTGCGACAATGGGAATCCATTTCTGCACATACTGCTTTGCTGTGTCGCTCTTTTTACAGAACAAATCCAAATATTTTTCCGCAGTTTTGTCATCGCCGGACAGGCAGAACAAAAGATAGGTTCTTGCCGCGTCTGCACTGGCGTTGCCCTGGGTTGCGTGAGACCAGTCTAACACATAAGGCGTGCCGTTTTTATCCACAATAATGTTGCTTGGGTTAAAATCGCCGTGACAAACCTTTGTGTGTTTGGGCATACCCTCCAGTCTTGCATGAAGCTCATAGCGGGTAGTTGCGTCCAAATCGGTTTCTGAAATTTTGCGCTTCATCTTATCCTTCAGTTTTGTTAAAAGAGGTGCTGTTTTTCCATGAATTTCAAGCTGAAGATCAACAAAAAGGTTTAAATATTCATCCAGTTTTTCAGGATGCTTTTTCATAAGGGAGGCCAGCGTTTCCCCTTCAATGAAGTCCATCACTAAGGCCCACTTGCCGTCGGTTTTTGTAACCTCCAAAAGCTTCGGTATATTTAATCCGGTTTCCTCCACACGGGCTTGGTTCAGCGCCTCGTTCAATACGTCAGCCTTCGAAAATTCCTCGTTAAACACCTTAACCGATTTGTCGCCGTCACGGTAAATTGTTTTAGTAGGTCTTACTGCAATTACATTTTCAAAATTCATTATCTTTCACCTCCATAATATGCGTTCAGGTATAATTCCTTAATTTCGCTCATCAGCGGATATCTGGGGTTTGCGCCGGTGCACTGGTCGTCAAATGCCTGTTCTACCATTTCGTCCAGCCGGTCTAAAAAGTCTTTTTCATCAATGCCATATTCTTTAATGGTCTTTTTAATTCCAACCAATTCTTTTAAATCGTCAATTGCCTTAATCAGGTTTTCGGTTTTTTCTTCGTCCGTCTTGCCCTTAAGGCCCAGCGCATCTGCAATCTGAGCATATCGTGCTAAGGTGTGCGGATGGTCATACTGCGAGAACGTACCCATTTTTGTGGGCACCTCACTTGCATTAAAGCGGATAACTTCATCAATCATCAAAGCGTTTGCAACACCGTGAGGCAGATGGTGGAATGCGCCAAGCTTGTGTGCCATAGAGTGGCAAATGCCCAAAAATGCGTTTGCGAATGCCATGCCGGCCATGGTTGCAGCGTTTGCCATTTTTTCTCTTGCTTCCACGTCTGTCTGACCGTTTTCATATGCTTTCGGCAGATATTCAAAAATAACTTTCAGAGCCTGAATTGCCAACCCGTCGGTGTAATCCGTAGCCATGATAGAAGCATAAGCCTCTAAGGCGTGGGTAACTGCGTCAATACCCGATGCGGCTGTTAAGCCCTTGGGAGCTGACATATGAAGGTCTGTGTCGATAATTGCCATGTTCGGCATCAGCGCATAGTCAGCCAGAGGATATTTAACGCCGGTTGATTCGTCGGTGATAACGGCAAACGGCGTCACTTCAGAGCCTGTGCCGGCAGAGGTGGGAACAGCAATGAAATATGCTTTTTCACCCATTTTCGGGAACGTGTAAATACGCTTTCTGATGTCTACAAAGCGCATTGCCATGTCCATGAAGTCCGCTTCCGGGTGTTCATACATCACCCACATGATTTTCGCGGCATCCATTGCAGAACCGCCGCCCAGCGCAATAATGGTGTCCGGCTGGAATGCGCGCATCTGCACGGTTCCGGCTTTCGCACAGGCCAGGGTCGGGTCGGGAGCAACATCAAAGAACGTGGTGTGGGCAATGCCCATCTCGTCTAACTTATCGGTAATCGGTTTTGTGTAACCGTTCTGGTAAAGGAATGAGTCTGTTACGATAAATGCCCTCTTTTTGCCCATGACGTTTTTCAATTCATCTAAAGCAACCGGCAGGCAGCCCTTCTTTAAATAAACCTTTTCAGGCGCTCTAAACCAAAGCATGTTCTCCCTTCTTTCTGCAACAGTTTTGATATT
>OGYL01002772.1_pt1 | contig 11915 bp, 7 predicted proteins | sample 1576541 | NCBI WGS metagenome assembly OGYL01 (sample SAMEA3541551, study PRJEB24748) | human gut metagenome | biome: human gut; feature: human-associated habitat; material: faeces | place: China | collected 2012 | reverse complement strand
ACATAGCAGGGGTGACTGCCGAGCTTATCGCAAGTCAAAAGTTGACCCTCAAATACGGCGGTGCTGTCATTCAGCCGAGTGATAAAAAAATGCCCGATTATCTTCGCAAGAGAACGGAAATAGACAAGGCGATCATCGGGTTCAGAATCGCTCCTCCGACTGCACTTATCAAAAAGGCGAGGGAGTTTTTGAGCGAATATTTCAACTGCACTTTGGGCGCGATACCCGATGATGAGGACGGAATTATTGCTTATATCATAGAAAAATTTGAAACTGAGCGTAACAAGCTGAATGACTTGATTATAAAAGAATATAGTGCAAATGCTTATCCTGGCAGGGGTGTTGTGGAGAACGGTATCAAGCTGTGCAATGAGCTTTTGGGGCAGAAAAATGACAATATCGCTCTGCTGAAAAAGGCTGTGGATATGCAGGAAGATTTCCTTGAACTTGCGGAGGATATGTCTGAGGTGGATACGTTTTTCCGTGTTCAGAGAAGCATTTTCGATAATGCAAGGTCGCAGGTGGAGCGTGTGAATGAGGAAAAAGAGTATTTCCAGACAGAGGACAATACACTTGCGGTTGTCGAAAAGATAAAGCAGATAATCGCCATGCAGAAGCCTTACAAGCGTATCAGCGAACTGCCCGAACTTATACAAACGGTGCAGGAGGATTATCAAAAGCTGTTGTCGCAAAAGCGTGAGGAGGTCATCGGCGAGATACAGGCGGCTATGGGCGAGATACACCAGACCGCAGACATAAAGCAGGGTGACATCGTGCAGAGGGCGGACGATGCGCTGACAGAAAAGCGAACCGCAACTGAAAATGCAGACAAACTCATAAATCTCGATGCGATGAAAATTCAGATCGGCAATATCAGACAGCAATATCTGCAAAAACTCGTTGTCGTTGACGAACCTGATATTGATACCGTGACAATGAGCCGCAGTGCAGTTTGCCACACGATGAAACTGCAAAGTGAAGCCGATATTGACGAGTATATTGCGGAGGTCAAAAGGACGCTCATGGACAAGCTGAACGGTCACGATGTTCTGCATATAATCTGAGGAGATGTGAAAATATGAACAAAACTGCTATCAAAAATTTTGCTGTTGAAGCGAGAGTAATGCTTATCAATGCTGTAACACAGCTTGCTTATGAATTTGAAGTGACGGAGAACGGCACAAATGACCCTGCGCAGGAGTCTGTCAACGGACGGTCGCTTACGGCTGCGGAGAAAAATCAGCGTTCACAGCTTATTGCAAATATCCGTCAGAACGGCTTTACGCAGACGATGGAGGAAGCCGCCTATACTTGGTTCAATCGTTTCATCGCACTGCGATTCATGGAGGTCAATAATTATCTGCCGTCCCATACGAGAATATTCTCGGACGAGAGCGGAAATTTCAAGCCCGAGGTGCTTTCCGACGCAGCTAATGTTGAGATTGACGGGCTCGACAAGGAGCTTGTGCTTGAACTGCTCGAAAATCAGGAGAACGAACGGTTATATAAATATATTATCATCACGCAGTGCAATGCTTTGAACAAGGGTTTGCCCGAGATGTTTGAGCAGATAGGCGGCTGGACGGAATTGCTTTTCCCAAGAAATCTGCTGCGTGAGGACAGCGTTATTGCTAAGATGATAACCGAGATACCCGAGGAGGACTGGAGAGATCAGGTGCAGATAATCGGCTGGCTGTATCAGTATTACAACACCGAGCCGAAAGACAAGGTTTTCGCTGATCTAAAGAAGAATATCAAGATCTCTGCACAGGCTATCCCTGCGGCTACCCAGCTTTTTACGCCCGACTGGATAGTGCGTTATATGGTGGAAAATTCCCTTGGACGGCTTTGGGCTGAGGGTCACGGAAAGCCCGATGATGCCGACTGGAAATATTATCTTGATGAAGCCGAACAGGAGGATCCCGTCAAGGCTGAGCTAGAAAAGATCAGGGCGGAATATAAAAATATTCAACCAGAAAATATCAAGATAATCGACCCATGTATGGGTTCGGGACATATACTGGTGTATGCCTTCGATGTGCTTATCGACATTTACCGTTCCTGCGGCTGGGGCGAGCGTGACGCGGCGAAGTCTATCCTGCGAAATAATCTCTACGGGCTGGACATCGACCGCAGAGCCTATCAGCTTGCGTATTTTGCGGTGATGATGAAAGCAAGGCAGTACAACCGCCGCATTTGCAGCCCCGAAAATCAGCCAAATCTTGCGAATTTTGCCGATGTTATGGGTGCTGACACGGATATGCTCTCGGGCAGTATCAGGCGTTTTGCGGAGCAGTTCGCCTTTGCCGATACCTACGGCTCGCTGATGACCGTCACCGCCCCTGCGGATATCGACACCGCTTTTTCCGACTTTATGCCCACCATCGGGCTGAATATGCGACAGTTTGACATGATGATGAAGATATACAAGATACTTTCACAGAAGTATGATGTAGTCTGCACAAATCCACCATATATGGGCGGTTCGGGAATGAATGCGAAGCTGTCGGAGTTTGTCAAGAGTAAGTTTCCTGACAGTAAATCCGATCTGTTCGCCTGCTTTATCGAGAAGTGCGGACAGCTTGCAAAGCCGCACGGTTTCTATGCGATGATTACACAGCACGCTTTCATGTTTCTGTCAAGCTATGAAAATCTACGCCGTAAGCTGATGCTGAAAACAACGGTCAACATGGCGCACCTCGGTGCAAGGGCTTTTGATGAGATAGGCGGCGAGGTCGTGCAGACAACTGCGTTTGTTATGACGGGGCATATCAAGGACTACAAGGGTACATACGCAAGGCTTGTTGACACTGTGGGCGAGAATGAAAAGCGTGACCTGTTTTTGAGCGGTGATAAGCGTTTTGCAGCCAAACAAGAAAACTTCTCCAAGATTCCGGGTATGCCTGTGGCTTATTGGGTGAGTGAGAATTTTATTAGGGCGTTTGAACGTGGTATCAGTATTGACAGTATTAGCGACTTTACAGGGTCACAGCATATAACGGCGAACAATGATAAATATTTGAGGCTTCATTGGGAAATAGATGCTAACAAGGTTGGAATGGGTAAAAAATGGGTTTACTATGCAAAGGGTGGAGATTTCAGAAAATGGTACGGTAATATTGAGTTAGTTGTTGACTGGTCGGAAGGTGCTGTTCAATACTATAAAACTAACTCTACATCAAATCTTCTGGCTGAAAAGTATAGGTTCAAAGAGGGAATTACTTATACAGAGCTGACAAGTAGTGTAAATACATTTAGGTATCTGCCGCCTGTTTGTATTTTTGACAAAAAAGGTCCAAGTATTGTTAGCGTAAAAAAGCTATGGTATTGTCTTGGAATATTTGGAACGAAAATTGCTCCGTTATACTTTGCAATTCTTAACCCAACACTTAGTACCCAAGTTAGAGATGTAAAAAATCTCCCAATTATTGTAAATGGCGAGATTGAGCCTAAAATAGATGAGATAGTTAAAGAGAATGTTGAAATTTGCAAACAGGATTGGAATGACTTTGAGACTTCATGGGGCTTTGAAAAGCACCCGCTGATTTAATAGGAGGAGTCATTATGTATTTTTTTGAAAGAGAATATGTATGCCCGAAATGTGGGGCTAAGAAGATGTTTTATGTTTACGGAAGAACTGATGCAAGTGAAAAGTTTGCAGTTTTTTCTTCGGCGTATAAGCCTGCAAAAAGTTGGAGCGAAGTTGATGATAAAGTCATAGTTACTATGTATTGTGATAAATGTTGGAGCACAGATACTCAAATATATGATTTTGAGGGGAACTTATTGGTATGAAGGGGGGTAATACTATGGATAAACACGAAAGTATAAATGCTATTAAAGACTTTATGAATTATTGTAAAGTAACTGATGGTATCGAGATTAAAGCAGAGGTTGAGGTTTATGATGATACGGAACTGATTCATCAAGGATTAGCCAATGTTTACTGTTCGTATGATGTTGGGTATATGCAATACCGAGTTACGATTATATGGGCTTTTGATGATAATGTGATGAGAAAAATGGGTCTCCACGGATCATACAATACAAATTATCAAGAGTTCATGTATTCCGCTGGCTTACTGACTATTATTTCAGATAATATTGAAATAAATATTTCCAAGGAGAATTGAAATGGGAACACTAATATCCGACAAATACGCCGCATGGGAGCAGGAATGCACCGAGCGTTTCAATAAACTAAAAGCCAACGAGGAAGAACTCAACCGCATTTTCATCGACATTTACGGCTTGCAGGACGAGCTGACACCCGAGGTGGAGGATAAGGACGTGACCGTCAGAAAAGCCGATCTACAGCGTGAGATAAAAAGCCTGATAAGCTATGCCGTGGGCTGTTGGTTTGGCAGATATTCCCTCGATGTCAAGGGGCTTGCCTACGCAGGCGGTGAGTGGGACAGCACGAAATACAAGACGATAATTCCCGTCAAGGACAACGTTCTGCCAATATGTGACGACGATTACCTGCCCACCGACCTCACTGGGCTGATCGTGGATTTCGTGGCGAAAGCTTATGGCGAGGACACGCTTGACGAAAACCTGAAATTCATCGCAGATGCCCTTGGCGGAAAGGGTACGCCCCGCGAGGTGATACGCAGTTATCTGCTGAACGGTTTCTATGCCGACCATTGCAAAATTTATCAGAAAAGGCCGATTTACTGGCTTTTCAGCTCCGGCAAAAAGAACGGTTTCAAGGCGCTTGTGTATATGCACCGCTGGGAGCGTACCACCGTTGCGACCGTCCGCACCGACTACGTTCACGAGTTGCAGGAACGCTACCGCACACAGCTTTCCTTGCTTTCTGAGCAGATAGATTCGGTGGCACAGTCCGACCGTGTGAAGCTAAAAAAGCGTCAGGAAAAGCTGACCGCACAGCTCACTGAGATAAACACCTACGAGGAGAAAGTCCACCACCTCGCTGACATGATGATAGACATTGACCTTGACGACGGTGTGAAGGTCAACTATGCGAAATTTGCGGACATACTGGAGAGGATCAAATGACGATTGATAATATTAACCGCAGTCTGGCGGAGCATTTTGCGAAAGATCTGCCCGACTGCTACGACCGCAGGATCATATTTTGGTTCGATTCCGAGCGTGAGTTTGAATCCATGCTTGATGAACTTGACCTGACCGATGTGCTGCCGCCAACGCCTGCCGCTACCAGCCCTATGATGAGGACATGACCGATGTGAAAATATTAAAGCTGACCGGTGACAATTTTTTTGAAGCGAAAATGCTACTATCTGAGACGGACACGCAGTCGAATTATCTTGTATATGACCCTCTGACCTACAAAAAGCGTGAGGACAACTGGCTTAGGGATATACAGTTATACAGCGAGGAATTTCGTGCCGATCTCGTTTCCATGCAGATGAACGAACTGAAAATGCCCCAGACAACACAGCTCCGCCGTGCCATGAAGCATTACAAGAAATTCTTTGAGAGCAAGGAGCGTGTAGGCAAGCTGGCGGCACTCGCCACAAAATATGAAACCGCAGGACAGTTGCACATCGATATCATGGCGGTGCTTTCGGGTGCAAAACATAATACCGTCAATGGTGTTATACGTGCGATACTCTGCGATTCGCTTGACAATGAAGAAAATGGTGCATTGGAGCGTATCGCAAAATTTGGAAGCGAACAGGCACTGCATGAAATGACAGCGAAGTTTTTCGGCTTTTCAAATGAAAAAATACCGCTGTACGATCTTGCAACACATATCCTGCTGACGGCATTTTCGACCCTCGGTGATGACCGCGTGACTTCGGGGCTGGAACAGTATATCTCACCTGAAAAACAGACCGCCTGCTATGCTTTTCTTGACGATTGGAACAATTCTGACGACAGCGAAAAGCTGTTCGACATGGCGGATAATATTTCAAGGCACTATAACCTGACAGACCGCCTTAAAAAAGTCAATACAGATATTCTGCTGAAAGCCGACAGCCTGCCTTGCATTGATGAGGTAATAATCGGCAGATTTATGAGCGAGATCGGTGAGGATATTATCAAGGCTGAGGAGATACTCAAAGTTGTCGAAAGCCGCCGAACATCAAAATGGTATGACAGATATTCCTATCTGTATGACGGGCTGTATTATATCGCCAAAATGCAGGAGTTCCACTACGAGCATATTACGGGATTTCATTATGGCAGATATGACGACCTGTGGAAAGCCTACGGCAAAGACCTGTACATCATGGATACATATTACAGACGTCTGCATATTGCGTTCCGCAAGAGCCTTGTCAGCACATCGGGGACGCTTGATGATCTGTTCAAGGGTGCAATCGTGACTGCGGAAAAAATATACAAGAACTGGTATCTTTCCGAGCTGAATGGGCAGTGGTGTGACCTGATAAAGGACTATATTTGTGATGGCTTTGCCCTTGATGGTATTTCATATCAGAAGGATTTCTATAAATCAAATATTAAGCCGATAGCAAGCGACAGCAGAGTATTCGTGATAATATCTGATGCCCTGCGTTATGAAGTGGCGATGGAGCTTAACGAAAAACTTCTTCGTGAAACAAATGGAACAGCAAAGCTGACAGCGATGCAGTCTGTATTCCCAAGCGTTACGAAATTTGGCATGGCAGCACTTTTGCCACACGATGAACTGACCGTCAACGATGATATGAAGATACTCTGCGATGGTCTGCCGACAGAAAGCACCGAAAACCGTGACAAGATACTGAAACGTTGTTCACCTAAAAACTGTGCCATAACATATGAAAATCTGCTTTCGATGAACCAGACACAGCGCAGAGAGCTTGTCAGCGGTGCGGAGGTCGTGTATATATATCACAACAAGATAGATGCTGTAGGTGATAAGGCGAACACGGAAAAGCAGGTATTTGAAGCCTGTACCGATTCAGTCGAGGAAATGAAAAATCTTGTGCGAATGGTCGTAAACTCCATGAGCGGTTCAAATATCATCATTACCGCAGACCACGGATTCTTGTATTCCAATGAGCCGCTTTCTGAGAGCGATAAGGCTGAAACGAGCCTTGTTTCAGGGAACATATCTGAGACGGGCAGAAGATATATCATAGCTGACAAAAACAGCAGTTCGGATATTCTGATGAAAATACCTATGGACGAGTATTCTGAAAGCATTAGAGGTTTTGCACCTTATGAAAATATTCGCATCAAAAAACAGGGTGGCGGCATGAATTTTGTTCACGGTGGTATTTCCCTGCAAGAATGTTGTGTGCCTGTCATCATATTCAAGAATATATCAAAGAATTCAAAGAAATTCGTTGATATAAAGAAAGTCACGCTGAGACTTATCAGCATGACAAGAAAGATCAGCAACAATATATTCTCGCTTGACTTCATGCAGCCCGAAGCAGTGGGTGGCAAGATCGTTCCCGCAACGTATGAGATATATCTGTGTGACAAGCAGTCAGTTCCTGTGAGTGATGTCCAGACGGTAACAGCCGACAAGACAGGCGAACTGCAGGACAGAGTTTTCAAGATAAGATTCACGCTGAAAAGTGCGGATTTTGACGGCAATGCGGTATATTATTTGAATGTTGTTGACAAGGAAGCAGGCACTATCATTGAGCGCACAGAATTTTCCGTAAAGATAGCGTTTGCAAATGATTTTGATTTTTGAGTGATAAATTATGAAAACAAGAAAATTTAAGGTAAAGAACGGAATTGGAGGCACATGGGTAACTCTGCAAGGAACTACCAAACATGAAGTCCAAACTACGCGTGACCGTGAAAACAGAGAAACATTAAAATCGATCGTTACAGTTTGTGCTATCGGCTCGAAACTGCTCTTATCCCCCGAAAAGAAAAAACGCATTTACCGCTGGCGAGCTGCTCAAAGTCGGAGAGAGCCTAATTATTACGCTGCCAATAAACAGCTTGAATCAGAGATGAGCATTCCTGTAGGGAGTGTGATTGGAGGAATGATTATGGATGAATTTGATAAAAGGGTGATCGAAGCGTTTCCCGGCAAGGCAGTCCGCAAGGATCTTACCGGACTTATGAAAAAGGGTGCAAATGTGCCTACATATGTACTTGAATATCTTCTTGGAATGTACTGCACCACCGATGACGATGATGAAATGAGGATCGGCTTGGATAAGATCAAGAAGATACTTAGCGAGAATTACGTTCGCCCCGACCAGAGCGATTATGTCAAGTCCAAAATAAAAGAAAATGGTCAGTATACGGTCATCGATAAGGTAACAGTCAGGCTCGATGAAAAAGAGGATAAGTATGTAGCTAGCTTTACAAATCTTGACCTGAAGGATTTTGAGGTCAATTCTGATCTGGTAGTTCATAACGAAAAACTGCTGATAGGCGGTATATGGTGTATTATCAAAATTGAATATGTCGGACTTGAACTGGACGATGAAGAGGATGAATACGAAGAAGATATATTTGAAGGCAACAAAAAGAAACGCAAAAAGCTGAAAAAGAAGAAATCAAGATATGAATCTCCTTTTGCAATAGCCGCATTAAAACCGATACAAATGGCAAATCTTGACCTTGATGAGATCATCGAAGCCAGACAGCAGTTTACCAAAGATGAATGGATAACCATACTTCTCCGCAGTGCAGGCTATGAACCAGATGAACTGGACGAAAAGCAGAAATTCCACTATCTGCTGCGATTTGTGCCGTTTATTCAGAAGAACTATAACCTTGTGGAACTCGGTCCGAGAGGTACGGGAAAATCTCATGCTTACAGTGAGCTTTCGCCTTATTCGATACTTATGAGCAGCGGACACACGACTGTTTCCAATATGTTTTACAACATGGCATCGCACCGTGTGGGACTTGTGGGAAACTGGGACTGCGTGGCGTTCGATGAGGTCGGCGGTATCAAGGGCAGTGATGCCGATATGGTGCAGATCATGAAAAACTATATGGCAAACGGAAGCTTTGCCAGAGGCAGCGACTCCATAAGCTCAGATGCTTCAATCGCCTTTGAGGGAAATACGTTCAGGAGTGTGGAGGATATGCTCCGCACCACAAATCTCTTTGAGCCGTTTCCCGAAGGATTCAATAACGATTCAGCTTTCTTTGATAGGATACACGCATATCTGCCTGGCTGGGAAACACCGAAGCTGAGAGCAAGTCTTTTTACCAACAGATATGGTCTTATCTCCGATTGCTTTTCCGAGTTTTGCCATGCTATGCGCAAGTATGATTTCACCAATTCTTTCGGTGAATATTTCGCCCTGAATGATAATTTCAATACCCGTGATGATACGGCAGTAAGACGCACTTTTTCGGGACTTGCAAAGCTGATCTATCCCGATGAACAAATGGACAAAGAAGAAGCAAGAGAGCTGCTTGTATATGCTATTGAATGCCGCCGCAGGGTCAAAGAACAGCTGAGGAAAATGAACCCGGCGGAGTTCAGTGATGTTATGCTCGGATATATCGACCTTGATACTAACGAGGAATTTATCGTTGATCTGCCCGAAATTTCAGGCGGAACGCTTATTCCCGACACCTTCGGTAAGCCGGGATATGTCTATGCTGTCGGTCGGTCTTATGATGACAAAAATATTGGTATTTACCGCTTTGAGAATAAGCTTATTGAGGGCAATGGAAAGCTGAGTTTCCGCAATGTTGAGGGTCTTGCAGGTGCGCCAAGAAGTGTAAAGGATAGTATCACAGCGGCATTCAACTACTTTATCCAGAACAGCCGCAAGCTGATAGACGGCAAGTATGACGATTTCGATTACAGTCTGTATTATAACGACTTGCAAAACAGAAATGTCAGCGAAGAGGTCTCCATAGCGGAAGTGGTGGGTCTTTTCTCGGCTCTGTCGAATCGTCCTGTCATGCCGTCACTTGTGATATGCGGACGTGTGGTAATGTCTGGCGAAACTATGCCCGTCATCCCCATGCTTGACGAAAAATTTGTGACAGCGGCAAATGCAGGGGCTAAGAAAATACTTCTTCCCGAAAACAGCCGTGCCAATTATGAACAGCTTTCAGACAAAATGAAAAGCGAAATATCTGCTGAATTTTATTCCACTCCGCTTGAAGCGGCAAAAATCGCACTGGGAGTAGAGCTGTAATGAAAGAATACAAGTGCATAGCCTGTGGCGAGGTGAAACAAAGCACAGAGCGCTGTATGTGTCCGATTTGCGGATATATGATGTATGAACTGCCAAATGAGCGAAAATCCGTACTTATCGGCGAGATAACGGATTTTGTTAGAGCGATAATAAATCAGAAGATAGATATAAAGTCGGTTGACTTCGGAAAGCTGGATTCGGACATACACCGCTTTCCGGACTATGATAAAATAAAAAATCATGTGTCAAAGGCTGAAAAGACGGAAGAATTTTATAAAAGATTACAGCGAAGTGCCGAACAGATGAAGCAATATTTTCACGATACGTTCCGCAAAACCTATGACGGGAAAATGCAGTTTCTGAAAGTGCTTTCCGATTCCACTGCGGAATACTTAGACAGTGTTCTTCCCAAACTTGGAATTGAAGCAAGCTATGAAAAGGTCAATTTTCCGTTGGTAAGTGTCGCATATGAGGAGAACGCCAACCATGAACTTCTGCCGTTGGCAGATACTCTCATAGAGAGAATACTTCAACTGGCTGACAAAATGTATAAATTCATCCGTATCAATAATATCTACGGACGGGCGTATGACATAAAAACAAAGGCTTTCAAATTCAAAGGTAAGACGGAAGATTTTGATTGGAGATCAGCTATCAAAGAACGCATTTCCGCCTGTGATAAGGTCATTGCCAAAAAGTATGTGGTCGATATTTTCGAGGACGGCAAATCGGAACTGACCGCAATGCTGAAAGTCACTTGGGATGCTGTTTTTATCCTGATGTCAGCACCATTGAAAAAAAGTTCCTATGCTTACAGTTTTAAAAATGTAAACGGCATTATTACAGATGATTCTATGAATAGCAAAAGCTGTGCATACAAGCTGAACGATATTTTTATCAGCCGTTTTAAGCCTGTCCTTAAAATGATCAATGCCAATGAATTTTTGACTGACAAGACCGAAAGTGAGCTGTTCGAACTTTACAATAAGATGCTCGATCTTGACGTTCATCACTACATGACAGGCACAAAGGGCTATTTTGTAGCAGGGAAAAACGAACAGAAACTTGATGCTCTTGTCGGTCTTGAAAGCATAAAATCAAGTGTCAGAAAAATAAAGGCGTATGCTCTTGCAAACAAGGATAACGCAGGGCTTAATCTGCATATGTGTTTCTTAGGAAACCCCGGTACGGGCAAGACGGAAGTTGCTCGAATTATCGCAGGGATTCTATATGAAAATGGATTTTTGCCCACTGCCAAGGTCATTGAAACAGACCGCAGAGGACTTGTTGCAGGCTACGTTGGTCAGACAGCGATAAAGACCGCAGAGGTCATCAAAAGTGCTATGGGCGGAGTGCTGTTCATTGACGAGGCATATTCTCTTGTTCAGAATGACACTGGCGGTGATTACGGTCATGAAGCGGTTTCTACGCTTATAAAGGCTATGGAGGACTGTCGTGGCAAATTTTGTGTAATACTTGCAGGCTATAAAAATCCGATGAATGAAATGATAGCTACAAATCAGGGCTTTCAATCAAGGATAGGCTTTACTCTTGATTTTCCAAATTACGACCGCAAGGAATTGTCGCAGATCTTGGACATCATGTTGAAAGCAAGAGAGTATTCCGTCAGCGATGCTGCTAAGGAGCGTATGCTTGATATTACCGACCACAAGCGGAAAGACTTTAATTTTGCAAATGCTCGTGAGGTCAGAAACATTCTCGATAAGGTCATCATGTGTCAGAATGTACGCTGTGCAGGCACATCTGATAAAGCCCTTGAAATAGTAGATGTGAATACATACATCAGGGACGAGCATATCAATATCCCCACAAGCG
>OGYL01002753.1_pt1 | contig 11961 bp, 5 predicted proteins | sample 1576541 | NCBI WGS metagenome assembly OGYL01 (sample SAMEA3541551, study PRJEB24748) | human gut metagenome | biome: human gut; feature: human-associated habitat; material: faeces | place: China | collected 2012 | reverse complement strand
TGCTATCTGGTTGGCAAGGACACAGGAAAACCCTTTGAGTTTGCGGCGGTTAACATCACCCAATACGGCGGCGCGGCGCAAGTGGTGCAAAATGAGTCTATGTCGCAGATTGTGGAGGCGTTTTACGCCGAACGGGACGCGAAAGAGCGAATGGCGCACAGAAGCGCAAGACTTACGAAGCTGGTGTCTACCAACATTGAGCGGTGTGCCAAAAAGCTTTCCGTTCAGTTGGCAGAGCTTTCCGACACCGACAATTTAGACAAATATAAAAAATACGGCGAGCTGATTACGGCAAACCTCTATCGGATTAATAAAGGTGACAAGTCCGCCGTAGTGGAGGATTTTTACGACGCAACTTTAAAAACTGTTACCATTCCTTTAGATACGCGCATGTCGCCTTCAGAGAACGCACAGCGGTATTTTAAAAAATATGCCAAGGCGAAAACCGCCAAAGCAGAAATTACCAACCAGCTGAAAAAAACAAGGGCGGAGCTTTCTTATTTAGAGTCGGTTGAGGAGGAACTCTCATTTGCGGAAACCGTGCAGGATTTGGCGGAAATTTCTCAGGAACTTTATGAACAGGGATATGTTAAACGTACGGAGAAAAATAAGAAAAAGCAGGCGTTGTCAAAACCAATGGAGTTTCAAACCTCTGACGGCTTTACTGTGCTGGTGGGCAAAAATAACAAGCAGAATGATGTTTTAACGCTGAAAACTGCCAAAAATGCCGATCTGTGGTTTCATACAAAGGACATTCATGGCTCCCATGTAATTTTGCGGTATGAGCATGGGAAAGTGTTTTCTGAAACTGCAATTTTAGAGGCGGCGGAACTGGCCGCAAAATATTCCAAGGCAAAACATTCCCAGAACGTGCCGGTGGACTATACGCTGGTAAAGTTTGTGAAAAAGCCTGCGGGAGAGGCTCCGGGCATGGTAATTTATACAGACAATAAAACGGTGTATGTTACACCGTAGAGAAAAAGCTTAACCAGTTGGTTAAGCTTTTTTTATATCAATTATAGTGGATATATGGAAAGACTTTTACCATACACACGATTTCACAGCTCTAATAAAATATTTTATCCATTCGGTTTTCAATGGCTCCGATTGTAAATTCAGCCCAGCTGTAGCAAGCTAAATAATCTCCGTGATACTGGTTTATGGCAGTGGTGTCACCCTGTATAAAACGATAGTAATCACAATCGAAATTTTCCGTGTTTACAGATAAATTATTTCTGGATTTTTGTAAAATGTTTTCAACGCCGGCCTGCATTAATGTCCGCTTTAATTCTACTACAATTGTCTGAAGATAATTATTTTGCGCCCTGTCATATGGCGTGTCCTCCCAGAGGATTGCACAGGCTTCTTTTGCCGTTACGCTGCAGCCTTTTCTGTCAACCAAATAAGCCAGCAGTTCTTTTGATTTTGCCCGCTTGAATAAAAGAGGTTTTCCGTCTACAGTGATGTCAAATCCACCGAATGTTGTAATAACACATCTCTTTTTATCCCGATCACCGTATAAAAACGTCAGTTCTTTTTCCAATTGCTCCTCATCAACCGGTTTGAGCAAATAGCCGGTGGCGTGAATTGCAAAAGCGTCTACGGCATAGTTTTCGTAACTTGTTACAAAGATGATATGTAACTTCGGCTGTAATTCCTTGAGCTGTTTTGCCAAAATAATACCATTTGTATATCCCAGCTCCACATCTAAAAAAGCTACGTCAAAGCGTTCTTCCTCGGCGCAGGAAAGCGCCTGTTTTGCCGATGTAAAGCCCTGAATTTCACACGAAGGTCTGATGCGTTTTAATGCCCGTTCTAAATCTCGCAAAACAAGCGCTTCGTCATCTACGGCTAAAAGTTTCATGTTACCTCTCCTTTGGTATAGAAATAATAACAGTAGTCCCGATTTGCGGTTCGCTTTGTATTTCTATCGTTCCGCCGCATAAAGCGTGTAATCTGCTTTTAACATTCTGTATTCCGATATGGGAATGCTCCGGCGCCGTTTCCCTTTCTGTAAGGAACCCCACGCCGTCGTCTGTCACTTTAATGATAAAAGAATGTTCTGTTTCACAGGAATGAATTGTAACCGTTCCACCGTTTTCCTTTTTCATTATTCCGTGTCGAACTGCGTTTTCTACAATGGGCTGCAAAGTAAGCGATGGAATGGAAAAATGAACCGCGTCAATCTTATATACAACATTTAGTTTATCTTCAAACCGTTGTTTTTCCAAATACAGATAGCTGCGTGTATGTTCCAGCTCCTGCTCGAATAAAATCGGTGTTTTGTTTGTCAGCGATTCCATATTTGTCCGTAAAAATTTTGAAAAAGCACCAATAGATTCGCCGGCCCGTATCGGGTCGGTTTCGCAAAGGCTGCGTATTCCTGTCAAAACGTTATATAAAAAATGCGGCTGAATCTGACTGAGCATAATGTCAACATGTAATTCCGCCAATTCGTTTTCCTGCCGTTTCATTGTGATTTCATGTTCAAATTGGATATTAACAAGAATGAACAAAAGAGCCAAAGCCACACCGATATTAACAACGGCAACGCCGCGCAGAAGCATTTGCACGGCTCCGCCCCCCAAGGGCACAAAAATATACAGCAGGAAAAATACAACCTCACGCAAACTCAGTTTTTTTCTGTATATCACGATTAAAACCGTGAACAGAACATAACAAAACAAAGGAACAAGCTGTGAAACAAAAAAAAGATTTCCACGTTGATAGCCGTTGTCTGCTACATAGAAAAAAGAGCCGGTAAACGGACTGATGATAGCGAATATAACGTGAATGCCGCAAAGAGCGGAAACAAAAACCAGACACATTCGCCTGAATCGTCCGCGGAGCTTTAAATATTCACAGATATACTGCGCAAAAAAATATAGCACAAAAGCAGATGATGTGTAAAAGATCACCGTAAAAAATGTAAGAAGCATTTTCGTGGAAGGCTCTGATGCGTCCTGAATCAACCAATCAGCCAGGTCGCCCGTGATCATCAAGATGTTAGAAACAGCCATTCCCAAAAAGGATAGATTCAGCCTTTGCTTATATCGATGGTTGCTGACGATATAAACAATCGGTATCAATGACAGTATTATGCCGAGTATATCCAGCGCAATATTTGCGGTAATCATTTCATTCATTTTTGCTTCACTTCCTTACACGGCTTATGAGCATGATATATTTTATCACAAAAACGACAACATTTCAAGAAGTCAAAACTTTTCAGAAAAATTTAAAAACAGCTAAATTTGTTGTGCTTTTGTTGTTCTTCATATGTTATGGTAAATGTGAGGTGATCGCATTGCTTGTTTTAATCATTGACCAGGATACGGAGCATCTTGAAAAAACAAAGGCTGTTTTAAAAAGAAACGGCATGAAGGTTGCGGTATTTCAAGATGCAATGACGGCAGTTCAATATGGATATAATCACACTGTGGATGTTGTTTATACAGAAGTTGCCATGCCGCATATCAGCGGCTGTGATGTGATCAAGCTGTTAAAAAAACGTCATCCGGCAATCAAAGCATATTTTTTGACACAGGGAGCGGAATATCTTGCTGTTGCAAAACAGCACCGGATTGACGGATATTTCGTAAAACCTTTTCGAGGCGATCTACAAACTGAGAATTTATTAATCAAATCTTCTTGCTAACGAAACAAAATAACAAACCGACAGGAGTTGGGGGGAAGAAAAGAGGGGGAAAATTTGAACAAGTTTTATTGCTACGTTTCAGAAAAAATAAAATGAATCAATCTATTAATTGTGAAGGAGGACAAAAGTATGATGAAAAAGGGCATTGCAGCATTGATTGCGGCGGTTATGGCCATGACAGTTCTTCCGTTTGCCGGAGTGTCGGCAGAGGGCAGCTTCGCCACCCGCGGCGAAGTAGTAGAGATGTTAATGGCAGCGGCGGATGATTACAATCCGCAGGTGAAAAAGACAGACATCATCAAAGGTTATGACGACGGAAATCTTCATGAGGAACAATCTGTTACCCGCGCCGAGGCGTTGATTATGCTGAACCGTGCGTTTGGCGGATTTCCGGAGCTTGCCGGAAACAACCTGCGTCTGGCGATTCCGAAAGAAGATTTTACCGATATTCCCCAATGGGCCGAGGAGGAACTGGCGCCGGTATTTGACGCAGGAATCGTTGCAGGTACAGGTGAGGGCAAATTCTCACCGAATGAAAAGGTAACAACCGAACAAATGGAGTTATTTGTAGACCGGGTATTTACTATTTATGGCACAAACCCCAAAGACAGTTTCTATGCTTCGGTAAACAAAGACGCGCTTGAAACCCTTACCATTCCGGCAGGCGCAAAAATGGCCGGAACGCTTTACAGTATTCATGATTCAGCGAATCGACAGGTAAACGACTTAATAAAGGAAGCTGCTTCCGGATCTCCGGCGGCAGGCTCTGCACAAGAGAAAATCAAAATTTTATATGACAGCCTGATGGATATGGATAGCCGCAATAGCGACGGAATTGCCCCAATTCGAGACGATTTAAAAGCGATTGAGGCGGTTAAAAGCGTATCTGAATTGGACGAGGTAATGGTTTTAGAGGGCACGTCTTCGGCATTGTCCATGCTGACCGGCTTTGCGCTTACCATTGACGCGCAGGACAGCAGCAAATATTTGACGATATTCAAGCCTGCAGCTGCAACGCAGACAAAACAGGTCTATGACGGAGAGGCTGAGTCACAAAAAAAAGCGTATCTGAACTATATAACCACAATTCTGACCCTTTGCGGCCAGGAAACCGCAACTGCGTCAGAGAATGCGCAGGCATTTTTTGATTTTGAAAAACAGCTCTCAGACGCGTCTCTCACAATTGCAGAGCGATATGATTTAGAGAAAACCTATAACATTTATAACCTGGATGAACTGAAAGAAGTATTTCCGGCCGTTGATATAGAAGCGGCGTTCACACAGACTGGTCTGCACGATAGCAGCAGAATTCTCGTTGAGGACAAAGGGAATATGACAAAGCTTGCCGAGTTTTTGACAGATGAAAATATTGAAAAAATTAAAAATTATCTGAAAATTACATTGATTGTAAACTGTGCGGGCTTTTTCGGAGAAGATTTCAGAAATGCAGACATTACATACAACCAGGAAGCTTTGGGAATTGAAGGCGCAAAAACCCTTGAGGATGAGGCGGCGGAAACGATTGCAAATGTTTTGCCCGACTATGTGGGTGAGGCGTATGCAGAAAAATATTGCTCAGATGAAGTGATAAGCGATGTGACCGAAATGGTTCACGAAGTAATTGCCGTTTATAAAGAACGGATAGCCAAACTGGATTGGATGAGTGAGGCGACAAAGGAAAAAGCCCTTTTGAAGCTGGAAAACATGCGTGTTAATGTAGGCGCGCCCGATTACAGCGAGGTGAAATCTCCCCTTGACGCCGCTGATTTAAAAAGCGTTAAAGACGGCGGAAGCTATTACAAAAACATGATGGAAATTGCAAAGGCAATGCAAGAAGAAGACGCGCGTCTTTCGGCAGAACCAGTGGATAAGGATCAGTGGATTGCTACGCCGCAGACGGTTAACGCCTTTTATATGCCGAGCTTTAATTCGGTCAACTTCCCCATGGCGTTTTTACAGTCGCCTGTGTACGATAAAAACGCGTCCTATGAGGAAAATCTGGGCGGCGTAGGTTTTGTAATCGGGCACGAGCTGACCCATGCCTTTGATTCCAGCGGCGCGCAGTATGACGAAAACGGCAATGCCGCAAATTGGTGGACAGATGAAGATAAAAAGGCTTTTGACGCTTTGTGCAATTTGGTAATTGATTACTTTGACGGTGTGGAAACCGCACCGGGAATTGTAACGGACGGAACGCTTACGCTGACCGAAAATATAGCTGATTTGGGAGCGCTGTCGTGCGTTACTGAAATCGGAGAAAAAACAGAAAACTTTGATTTTAAGAAAATGTTTGAATCTTATGCTAAGCTTTGGATGGCAACCGCGTCAAGAGGATATTTGCAAAGTGTAGCATATAGCGATGTTCACAGCTCGGCAAGAGTTCGCACTGACCGTGTGTTGCAAAGCTGCGATAAGTTTTATGAAGTTTACGGAGTCGATGAAAGTGACGGCATGTATGTAGCTCCTGAGGCCAGAGTGACGATTTGGTAAAACAAATTAAGAGGAAGACCGGTTTGCATGAAACCGGCTGGTTGTTTCACAGATGAGTAAGGTTGACTTTTTGGTAAAAAGGTCATTTATTTAAGAAATGAGGGGTGTAAATGAAGTTTAAAAATTTTTTCTGCGTGCTGATATCCGCAGCGATTCTGTTTTCGGGAATCGCTGCTCATGCAACCGTTTTGCAGCATATAAACAGCGGCTCCATCGTCCATGATGACGGTTATGCAGCAGATGAGACGGTAACCTTCATCGTAGAGGTTGAAGGAGATCCGGCGTTGGTTTCCCGGCAGGCACAGGCTATGGGGGCGGAAGACTACATAAAAACCGCTGAAGCAAAGGAAGCAGAAGCAAAAATATTGAAAAAACAGGCAGACGTTGTTCGGGATATTGCAAACAACGTACAGGCGGGTGCAAAAAAAGGATATACCTATACCTCCCTGTTTAACGGCTTTTCTGTGGACGGAAAGTTCCGGGATCGGGAGGCGATTTTGGCGCTGCCCGGCGTGAAAAACGTATATATTTCACAAAAGCGTTATTTGCCAAAACCGTTCCTTGTCAGTGCAGGAGAGCAGACCGGTGTTCCGGATGCGGCGAAAGACTACGGATGGAATGGTGAAGGACAGGTGGTTGCAGTGATTGATTCCGAGTTTGACACCTCACATGAATTTTTTGCAGAACCAGTTGACAACCCGAAGTATACCAAAGCAGATATAGCGAAGATCATAAAAGAGGAAACGATGAATGTTTCCGTTGCTGCAAACCAGGTGTATGAAAACTCCAAAATTCCGTTCGCCTTTGATTATGGCTGCGATGATGCGGACACCTTTGACGACACTCCCGATTATATTCACGGTTCCCATGTGGCGGGTATTGTGGCGGGAAAAAATGGTAAGGGTCCGGAAGGCTCCCTGATGTCAGGCGTTGCGCCGGAGGCGCAGATGATTTTAATGAAGATAGGCGACCGTAACGGGGCACTGCTGGACGCGGCAATACTAGCGGCGCTTGAAGACGCTGTAAAGTTCGGCGTGTCGGCAATTAACATGAGCTTCGGATCCACATATGTACCCTCGTCACATCAATTGAATTATCAGTCGGTGCTCAGTGCGGCAAGAAATGCGGGGATATTTCTGTCTGCTGCAGCGGGCAACGAAAGCCGTGGTTTTAGAGAAGCGAAACCGACTGTGGAAAATATCGACTATTCTTCGTCCGGCATACCGAACGGCTATTCCGCGTCCACTTCTATAGCGTCTGTAGACAATCTATTTCAGTATAATGAAACGGGTAAGCTGATTTTAGCCGATGACAATGAGATTCCCTATATTCTTGCACATTCCGATTCAACGTTTGGAACGCTATTTGCAGATAAAACGCTGAAATATGAATACTGCGGACTTGGTAAGCCTGAAGACTTTGAAGGGCTGGATCTTGATGGAAATATTGCGCTGGTAAAGCGCGGCGAAATCGATTTTACTGAAAAGTCGGATAATGCAAAGGCAGCCGGCGCGGAAGGGATTATTATCTGGAATAACGTAGACGAATATTTGCAAACCTATCCGCTGTCGCTTCCTGGCGCTTTGGTGAGCCCTGATGTGGGACAGGCGCTTTGCGATGAAGAAAATAAGACAGTCACCGTTACGGACATTGTTTTAGAACAGATCAAACCGGATAATGCCGGCAGGCCGTCTTCCTTTACAAGCTGGGGTACAAACGAAACGCTGGAACTAAAGCCTGAGCTTTCCGCTCCCGGCGGTAATATTTATTCCTCCGTTCCCAATGATGAATATCAGTTTATGAACGGAACATCTATGGCGGCGCCTCACGTTACGGGGTTAGTGGCTTTAATGAATCAGTTTTACGAATCGAAACCTTTTGCAGAAAAGTATAATGATCTTGTGGGAAATGAAAAAGTTTCTTTATTTGAAAATCTGCTGATGTCCAGTGCGAAAGTCATAGAAGATGAAGACGGTGTGCCGTATTCGCCCCGCCACCAGGGGGCGGGTCATGCCAACATAAAGGCGGCGGTATCCACGCCTGTAATTTTACAGGGACCGGACGGGAAGGCAAAAATCAGTCTTGGACCGGATATTGAAAATAATTTTGCGTTACACTTTGTTGTAAAAAATCTTACAGACAACGAAGTGAGATATGACAAGCTGACCCTTGACGTTTTAACAGATGACTACATAAAAGAAACGGACGGGCAATATTATGTGGGGGATATGCGCCGTCTGACTGCCACTGCCGAAAGCAACCTGTCCGGCAGTGTTACTGTTCCTGCGGGAGAAGAGGCACAGATTGACGTGAAAGTAACGCTGGATGATGAAGAAATGGCGGCAAATGCTGAAATCTTTAAAAACGGTTTTTATATCGACGGTTTTGTGACGCTTACCTCCTCAGAAGAGCTCCCGGCGCTGAGTATCCCGTTTACGGGATTTCGCGGCGACTGGCAGAGCGCGCCGATTTTTGACACGACCATCTATGACGAGGGCGGAAGTACGCTGTATATTCCGAATGAGAAAGATGCGCAGGGAACTTTTCTCTATTCGGGCATTAACGGGACAGCCAGAGCATTGGGAAGAAATCCATTAACCGAGGAGAATATTGTAAACCGTGAATATATTGCCTTTTCTCCCGACGGAGACGGTTTGTTCGATACGCTGTCTTTGAACCTTCAGTCCCTGCGTTCGATGTCGTCTTTGCAGCTGCAGATCATCAATGAAGCGGATGAATGTGTGCTGACAGACACGCATAAGAGTATCGCGAAGTTTCTCCAATGGAAGGTGCCGTTTGAGAATTCTGATACGCTTGCTGACGGAAACTATACCTTCCGTGCATCCGGCGTGTATGACTATCCGGACGGCGAAGATGAATTTGACGATTGGTTTGAACTGCCGATTACGATAGATACCCAAAAGCCTGTGGTTACGGAGATTCAGGTTGAAGAAAACAAGCTGACGGTGACGGCGAAGGATAACCACTTTATATCCGGCATTGCAATCGGATATGTAAATGATGCGGGAGAGGAAATTTGGGACACGGTTGCTTTCGATCCCCTATCGGAGGAAGAACCGAATGAATTTTGTACGGCAGAATTTAATATAACGGGTATTGATGCAGAGGAAATAAGCCTTGAGGTTTATGACTATGCACTGAATGGAAGGATTGGCAAATTGTCGGATTTTACAGATGATATTTCCATAATCCTTACGGATTTTCAACAGTTTTTGGGAATGACAGCGGCGGATTTTACCGTTATCAATCGGACAGAAACCGAGGCCGACGGCGTTATGGTGCTTGCATTTTATGATGCAGACGGACGCTTGACTCACATGGAAAGCAAAGAAACAAAAGTTTTGCCCGGCGAGGAGACACATTCGCTGCGGACGGCTGTTAATACGGAAAACGCTGTGATAATGAAACTGTTTTTCTGGGATCAGATAACAACTATGCGGCCGCTGATTCCGGCGAAAGCATTTGATATTCAGTAACGGCAAAGATTGAATGAAAACTGAAAAGAGGTAGATGCAATGAAGAGAATATGGATAGCAGCTGTGACAGCCGCCCTGCTTTTAATGAGTGCAGTAAGCGCACACGCCTATTCAGGCAAGGCGTTTGCCAAAATGCCGACACGGCAGGCGGCAGGGGTTTATACGCAAATTACCGATACTGAGGGGAAAACGCATCTGGTAGACGGTGCTGTTAACGCCAAAACAATTGAAAACGGAGATTTTGCGGAAGAAATTGCAGAATATTCCATTTACTATGGCGAGGAATTGCTAATCCGTGTAACGCTTAATGATATTCTTCCTTCCGGTCAGACCAATCGTTTTGCAAAAAGCAGCGGACTTGTTGTAAACGGATTTTACAGCGTGAAATTTCCTCTTTCCGAAACGGAGAACACAGAAGTGTTTTTAACGGGCCTGTCCGACTCGAATGTCGATTTGGTTCAGAAAGCGATGATCAATGCAAAAATTGAAAATTCTCAGTTTTCCATGGAGTCGCTGGATTTTATCGATGCGGAAAAGACGAATTTGCCCGACGACGGCGACGATATGCTCTGCTGGGCTGCGACGACGGCTAATATGCTCCACTATACCGGCTGGGGTCAAAAGGCAGGGGTTTACAGCCCGGACGATATTTTGGATGAATTTCTCGCAGCTTTTGACGATAACGGCTCACTGATGCCATATGGACTTAATTGGTTTTTTGGCGGTATAAACGATCCGCAAGGATATGATGGCTGGGCGCAGGTTAAGGATTACGGCAACAGCGGGAAATATTTACCGGAGTATTCTGTAATGCAGAATATGGATCTCATAGACATTACGCAAGACCATAAACAGATTATTAAAGGGCTTGACGCACTTGAAAAAGGCTGTGGTATGGGAATTGCGCTGGGCTGGATGACAGACGGGGTTAGAAACGGCGGTCACGCGATTACGCTTTGGGGCTATATCATTGACAAGGATTTTCCCGAGGAAGACAGCAACCGCTATCAGGCGCTGATTGTGTCGGATTCTGACTTCGATATGCCGGAGGATTCCAACAGAAGAGTAGCGCCCAATAAGCTGTGCGTGCTGAATATGATACCGTATCAGGATGAAACTTATGACTCATGGCTTTTTGAAGGATACGCCGGCGGCAATTTTGGTCTGCTGGAGTCGTTAACGTATCTTACTCCTTACAGCGATGATATTGCGTATGAACCGGCGGATTCGGATGCGACGCTTGACGCCTTTACCGACTATGAATTTTTGGTAAGATCCCTATTGATTTCAAATGACAGTTTGGACAATTCAACCGTTTCAAAGGCGTTTGCCAAGGGAGATACCATCTATCTTACCCCGCTTTTTGAGAATAACAGTATGTGCACCTTTGCGGAGGGAAATGAGCTTTTCTATGACGTTATTGTAACGTCAAAGGAAAGCGGCGAGAAAAAGTTTGACCAAAGCGATTCCTACAGCGGCGGTATTGGCAGCATCGACCGTTCTAACATAGTGAAGACCCAAAAGACTGAATTTTCTGTTTCTGACTATGAACCGGGGGAATATACGGCGCATATCACGATAAGAAAGAGCAAGGATTATAAAGAAGCTCTTTATTATAACAATACATATTCATATGATTTTGTCGTTACGGATAAAACTTATGATCTTTCAAACGCAAAAATAACAGCGGAAACGAGCGAATTGGAAGACGGCGAAATTAAGGCCGCATTGTATTATGACGGTTTGGAGACCCTAGACATCCTGCAAAGAGATGACGTGCAGGTGAATCTGTATCATTCCTATTGCATCGGCGGTGAATGGAGCCCGTGGCAAAGGGCATATACCAATGATATTCCTGCTGTCGGCAAAAGGAGCATAGCAGAAGATGTACTGCCCGATCACTGCACACTGTATCCCAACGGGGAGAAGGTAAAATTCAGGCTTGCAATCGCTGCGGCAGATGAAACGATTCCGACAATCAACATATATTCGGACGAAATTGAGCTAAAATATATGAAACTCGGTCTTGAATTGGACGATTCCCACACCTTTGTATGTACGCCGATAGAAAGCGGCGGAAAATCTTTGGCAGACGGAGAGTGGATAGCGTTTCAGGTAAAAGATTTGTCAACGTATCCTTCAGGCGAGGATTTATTTTGTAACATCAAAATATATGCACAAAAGGGCGTTGAACAAGTTGAACTGGAAACATATGATAATGTTCCGGTTTCGCGCGGCGGAACTTCGGAGCTGATAAAATTTGATTCGTGGTCGGCAGATTTGGACGGAAAATATGATATAGTCCACTCGCATTTG
>OGYL01002746.1_pt1 | contig 11993 bp, 13 predicted proteins | sample 1576541 | NCBI WGS metagenome assembly OGYL01 (sample SAMEA3541551, study PRJEB24748) | human gut metagenome | biome: human gut; feature: human-associated habitat; material: faeces | place: China | collected 2012 | reverse complement strand
CGGTCTATATAAAGAATATCAGAGGTCTTGGGTATATATGGAATCAGGAGGTAAGGCAGTGACAAAGAGATATCGCAAGAAGATTACAGTAGTGCTCTCCTTGGTATTACCTGTCATATTATTGTTTGCAATATTAAATTGCTTTACCACGTATGTGTTTTATGAAGATTATAAATATAAAATGAATCTTATGACAGAGATTGCTGCAAAGGAAGAATTTTCCGGGCTGGATGCTGTTTCGGAATTGCTTAAGGATAAGGATATTGAAACCAACGAACAGGGAAGGCGATTATTGGAGCAATATGGATACTGGGGAAATAAAGGGAATGCATTTTATTCGCAATTCCGGCATCAGGTTATGGTGACCGGTGCTGTAAGCACTGTGATATGCGTGCTTCTTTTGACTTTTTTACTTTATTGGAAGAAAAAAGAAGATGCGTGTCATCAGAAAATTTTAGACCAGTTGGAAGAAATTCTGATCAGATTCCGTGAAAATAAATTTGATGATTTACTGAAAACGGAAAATCATGCAGAACTGGAAAAATTGAATGACCAGCTTGAAGCAATCGGACATCATATTCAGTTGCTAAAGGAAGAAGCACGGGAAGAAAAAGAGAGCACGAAAGAAATGGTTTCTGATATCTCTCACCAGTTAAAGACACCGGTTGCAGCTTTGGATACATGTTTTAGTGTGCTGATGCAGAATGACTTAAGTGCCACAGAACAGGAGGAGTTTCGTATCCGTTGTCGGAGTGCTCTGGATGGACTGGAGACATTATTGCAGTCGCTTCTTGAAATATCCAAGATGGAAACTGGACTGATTCAGATTAATAAGAAAAAACTTCCGCTTATGGATACTGTCATATCTGCTGTGAACCGCACTTATCCTAAAGCGGATGAGAAAGAAATTGAATTCGTTTTTGACTATGAAAAAGAGCTGGAAACATGCACGATTATGCAGGATAAAAGGTGGCTTGGTGAAGCTGTGATCAACGTTCTGGATAATGCAATCAAGTACAGTCCGTGTGGTTCAAAAATATTTATCCGGTTACAAAAAAGAAACGATCTTGTAAGAATGGAAATTGAGGATCAGGGAATTGGTATTCCGCAGAATGAGTATCACAAAATTTTTCAACGATTTTACAGAGGAAGTTCCAAGGAGGTCATGGAAAAGAGTGGTACAGGAATCGGACTTTTTCTATCGAGAGAAATTATCGAAAAACACGCAGGTACGATTACGGTAACCTCCGGCAAAAAGAAAAAAGGAAGCACGTTTGTGATTCAATTACCATATGTTGGTTAAATTTTAAGTGAGCAGAAATCTTACAATTCTGTAAGACTTCTGCTCGTTTTTTGAAAGTGAAATGAAAGATTGTCCTGATACAATTTGGATGTAGGTTGAAAAATGACCAAATATATAAACAGGCAAAGAAAGCGTGCTGAAAAGGTACGCTTTACAGAATTGAAAAGGAGGCAACACATGAGTGTGATATTAGAAACCAAGCAGCTTTGTAAGTTTTATGGCGCAGGTGAGAATCAGGTCAAAGCGGTCAATCAGGTGGACATTCAGATTGAGCAGGGAGAATTTGTCGCAATTGTTGGAAAGTCAGGTTCCGGTAAAAGTACATTACTTCATATGCTTGGAGGGCTTGACACCCCGACAAAAGGCAGTGTTACTTTAGCAGGGAAAGATTTATACAGGATGAAGGAAGATGCCCTTGCTGTTTTCCGCAGAAGAAAAATCGGATTTGTTTTTCAGGCATTTAATCTGGTTTCATCTGTTAATGTCTGGGAAAATATTGTACTGCCACTGGGGCTGGATGGAAGAAAAGTGGATGAAGCGTATGTAAATGATATTATTGCAACTCTGGGGATTGAAAACCGGATTTATAATCTGCCAAATCAGTTATCCGGAGGACAGCAGCAGAGAGTAGCAATTGCAAGAGCACTGGTGAATCGTCCGGAAATTATATTTGCAGATGAGCCGACAGGAAATCTTGATTCTAAGACCAGTGATGAGGTAATCGCCCTGCTTAAGATGACAGCAAAAAAATATGGACAGACAATTGTAATGATTACCCATGATGACGAAATTGCACAGGTCGCTGACCGTATTCTGGTGATTGAGGACGGACAGGTGGTGGATTTCAGATGAAGACAATAAGCAGGATTGCATATAGCAATGACAAAAAGAACAAGACAAGAAGTATACTGATTATGATGTCAATATGTCTGACTACGATGCTGCTTGTGATTATCAGTACTGTGGGAAATGGAATGATCCGTTTACAGAAAAGTCAGGCGGCAGGCTCATATGGAAGCAATTATGGTTTGTTTGTCTCAGCAGACGGATCGCAGTTAAAAGAAGTAAACCGTCGTGCGGAAATAGATGCTACAGGCACTATGTGCACCGAAGGTATCATAAAAGGCAACGAAAACGGTGGTTTTGTCTGCATGGATGAGACTGCAAGAAAAATGCTTCCCTATAATAAGGAATATGAGTTAAAGGAAGGAAAGTATCCGGGGGGAACGCAGGAAATTGCCGCAGGAAGAGCATTTTTTCGTGCAATGGGATATGATGATGTAAAGGTCGGAGATACGGTTACACTGGATTACCGCGCAGGGATGCAGTCAGAATATAAGCCGGAAGAATTTGTTGTCAGCGGAATCCTATATGATCGGGATGAGTATACCATCGAGGCATCTTATGTTGCTTTCGGGTCACAGGAGTTTTATGATGAGCACGTCGCAGAGAATGACAGACAGTATAATATTTATTTTACTTTAAATGATTCTGCAAATGTATCTATGAATAATATTGATTCGGTTATAAAGCAGATTGCAGCAGCTTGTGGGATCGAAGAAAAAAACGTTATAGTCAATGATCTCTATTTGCAATGGGTCTTGCAGCCGAGTTATGAAACGATTGCGGTATGCGGGGTTTTGATTCTTGCAATTGTACTTTTCTCTGTTGTGGTCATTTATAATATTTTTCAGGTCGGTATTGCCAACAAGATACAGGAGTATGGAAAAATCAAGGCTCTGGGAGCGACAAAAAAGCAGATGAAACAACTGATCTTCAGAGAGGGCATTTTTTTGACAATTTTTTCAATACCGGTTGGATTGCTTCTTGGTTTTCTGATTGCAAAATGCGGTTTTAACTGGCTGGTAGAACAGGGAAACCTTGTATCAACCGGAACTGGCTCTATGGGAGTCCAAAATCAGCAGGTGCCACTGTTTTCCCTGCCTGTTATGCTTCTATGTATTTTCGTATCATTTCTTACCGTTGCTTTGGCACTGCGTAAACCAATGAAAATTGTTTCACGGATTTCACCTATCGAAGCAACACGGTATTTAGAAAATGCAGAAACACAAAAAAAAGGAAAACGAAATGGCAGAAAAAATGTCACCGTGTTTTCTATGGCAATGGCAAATGTAACGGGTAATCCCAAAAGAACTATTGGTACTATCCTCACAATGGGTTTTTCTTGCGTATTGTTTGTGATTATCTCTAATTATGTGGGAAATATTGACACGGAGCATGAAGCACGTCTTTCCGTTAATCATGGACAATTTGAACTGCAGCTTGACTATTCTGCTGAGTATGATGAAAGATATCCGGAGAATAATCTGGATACGATTCTGACGGATGATCCATTGAATGATTCGCTGATTGAAGAAATCAAAAGCATTCCGGGAGTAACAGATGTCATGACGAGAGAGATTGTCTCTGTAAATCTGAACGGAACAAGATTTCCGGCTGATATTGTGAGTAAAAATGATTTTGATTTTATGCGCCAGGACGGGGATATTGGCTCTATGGACTATGATCAGGCGGTAAAGAATGGTGAAATTTTCTTTGGCTGGTCAACGTGGATGGAACAAGATGGATATGCTCCGGGTGAATCCATTGCATTTGACTTTGAGAATGGAAGTGGAACCTATACCTATCAGGGAAAGATTGCAGGATCTTTTGTAAGTGCGGACACTTATCTTGTCATTCCGGAAGGTGTATATCGTTCCATGAATCCGAGAGGAACAGCCTATGGCTATCTGTGGGTGGACTGTGATAAAAAAGATGTGGCATCTGTAGAACAAAGTCTGAATACTTTGATTTCTAATACTTCGCATATAAAAATGGATACTTATCATGCACAGTTACAATCTGCAGAATTTGCAAGCAGCATGATGAAGCTTGGCTGTTATCTGTTTATGGCTATTGTAGGACTCATCGGGTTTATGAATATGGCGAATACCATGATCATGAATATTACGACAAAAAAGCAGGAATATGGTATATTACAGGCTGTGGGTATGACAAATAAACAATTAAATTTATGCCTGCAGTTACAGGGACTGATTTTTACGGTTGGTACCATATGCGTAGCTTTGATCATTGGTCTGCCGCTCGGCTATGCACTTTTTTCCTATGCAAAACATAATGGAATATTTGGAATGAATATCTATCATGTTCCAATCGTACCAATTTTTATTATGATTTTTTTGGTCGGTCTGTTGCAGATTGTACTTTCCTGCGTTTTAAGCAGTAATCTGAAAAAGGAAACGCTGGTAGAAAGAATAAGGTATCAGGGATAGCAAGTATTGCTGGGATATCCTCAGTATCATAACAGGAATTAAAAGCACTTGGCTTCAAAAAGTTTTGTACTTTTGACAAAATGCAACCGATTTTTCATCAATTATAATAAATTTGATTAAGCAGCCTGTGTGTAATGAAGCATACAGGCTGCTTGCATTTTATAACTCTAATGAATCTTCTGCATCTACCCACATCTGTAAATTGCCCTCAAGATATAATCTCGCATATTCAAGTGGTTCATCGACTGCAAGTGAAGTCAATGCACAGTCTGATCCGGGTGTGGTTTTTAAATCCTTTTCGGCTTCCCAGCAGTCAATGCGAAGCATATAGCCAACATTTGTATAAATGTCAATGCTGTTTCGTTGTGGATTGTATTCTGCAAATATTGTTCTCATCGTATCCCATCTCCTTATCTGCAAACGTCTGTCCGTCTCCCAACTTGGAAAATGTCCTGTCGGATTCCAGCCGAACAAACTTCAAAGCCTCGTCCAGTCCCTTCAACACGGTCTCACCGTTTTCCGCGATGATCTTACGATCCTGGATCACAACGTGCCTCAGCGGCGGCGTCGTCTTCTGATCGTTGTGCAGGATGATTCGCCATGGGTAGGGATTGGTCTTATAGGAATTTACATCATAGATATCGTGCTCCGCAGAACGCTATTGTATCGCTTGCGGTATACTCATAGCCTTTGCTGTCGATGAGCCTGATCCGCTCCTGAATATCTCCGATAAGGGAGATGCCTTTCGACGCGATCTGTCTCTGACTTCTGCGCGGCGTCCGTCCGGCGATCCGCTCCTTGATGCGTTCCTCTGTGTAGTTCTCTCCGATGGTTTTAGACCGGGTAAATCGCTCCTGACCTTCAGCGCGGAAGGAGATGTATTTGCCGGTCTTGATTTCATAACCGGCTTCCTGCATGAGCCGCAGAAAGTCATCGTAGTCCTTCGCTGTGATGACAAGCCGGTCAATGGTCTGCTTGAGCTTTTGCTTCCAGCTCGTACCGCGTTTGCTCCTGGTTCTCCAGTTCCCGATCGTTTGTAGTCCATGCCCTTGTTCTGCGACGGAGGGATCACAGACAACCCGTGTTCCTTGCATATCTCGTCACTGAGCTGACGCAGTTCCCGATAGGTTCTCTTGTTGCTCCGGTAGGCATGGAAGTCCACATAGTTCACGGCATTGAAGATAATGTGATTATGGCAATGTCCCTTGTCGATGTGGGTAGCAATCACATACTCGTACTTGCCCTTGAGCCATTCGTCCGCAAGCTGTTTCCCGACGGCATGAGCCTCTTCCGGCGTCACTTCACCGATGTCAAAGGACTGGATCAGATGACGGGCAAGTACCTTCGGCATCTGCATTCCTTGCTGTACTGCAAGGTTTCTCGTCCACTCAAATTCTTTCGCTGCCGCGTCGCTTGCAGCGCATCCATAGGACGAAACATAGAAAGCATCGTCGGTCTTCTGCGGGTCGAGAATATAGGCGAGAGCTTTATTTACAGTTCCTCGGATTGGCTTGATTTTAGTAACTGCCATATCTCACCCTGCCTTTCTTTCAGCTCTGCAACATCATCCGCATAGAAGTGTCCGGTGGAGTTGATGCGGCGGCAAATCTGATTGATGTTTGAGGCAACACGGCTGACTGCGGCGGCAAGTTTCTTCTGCTGCGTGTAGTCCACCTTGATGATATAGCCGTCAATCGCCATCTTCCGGAGATATGCTCCCATGTTCTTTGTTCCAAGCTGCGCCATCTTTGCCTTGATAATTCTTTTCTCATCGTCGGAGACGAAGAAGAGTATCTGATTTGGTCGCGTCCTGTTTGCCATAGGCGTTCCGTCCTTTCGTAAAGGAAGAGGTGGCACCAACTTTGTTGGTGCTGGAGGCATTCCCAACAAGCATTTTTCAGATTAAGGGGAGGGTTTCCTTAATCGAAAATCGCAAGTGTGGCTACACTTGCTATGCTTGCTATTCTCTAAAATCGTATTCCCTCGCAGAGACTCCCCGTAAAATCCCCCTTCACTCTATACGGACAAATAAAGCAAAAATGTCAGGTATCCGAAAAAGAAAAAGACGCTCAATAGCGTCTTTTTCAAACCGTTTTCAATATTACTCAAGCACTGAGAATAGCTCTCCCTCAATAGACAGCACATCATCCATCGGAATCTTCGTGCCGTCCTGCATGGTGATTCGCCGCTCAAAATCATCGACTTTTTTGAGCGCGCCGGTTGCCATTATATATTTGCCGCCAGCCTTCCGCTCATCAGGCTGGAAGTAGGTAATGGTGACTTCCGGTGCATCATCAAGGGCGTCCATGAGAAGCTGATACTTCATGTCCAATGCAGTCAATGCTTCCTCGTCAAGCTCGATCTTATCATCGGTTAGACGCCCGGTTTCTTTGATGGCAGCATCGTAGCCGGTGAGTGCTGCGAAGGGAGCGAACTGCGCCGCACGATCTGACATTGGCATCTGTGGTCGCGTCTTGGAGACGTGGTGAGGACGCCCCATAATCTCATCATATTTGCTTTTCATGTGCATCCCACATCTCCTTTTACAGTCAAATAATAGTTACAGCGTTGCCTTTTTCCACTTCCTGATCTTCGTTCTAAATGTTCCAAAGGGAGCAACGGTATTGACGTGAATAAACTTGTAAACCTCCCATACCGCTGTTTTGGTAGCATCATCTGCCCACTTTCTCATGTGCGGTTGAAATAACTCTTCTTCACTCATAGAATCAATCATTGTCTGGATAGAAGTAACATTTCCTTTTAACTGATCCTTCAATTCCACCAAGGATGAATGAGAGTATGTATCTGTGAACCATTGGTATAGATCGCCCAGCTGATTCCACCTAAACAGTTCTGATGGTGTTTTCACTTCAACTCCGCGCTTCTCGTCATTTTCCCATTTTAGAAGCAGCGTTGTCCAACCGATCTGATAAGCAAGATTCTCAGCCGGTGTTCTGTCCACCTCGGCTACTCTTATATCTTTTAGGGCTTCCGGAATAGAATCAAATTCAGCAATGTACTTTTCAAAGCCTTTGCTGATTTCGGCTTTTAATTCCTCTTTATCCTTGTATGTTCTCAAAATATTTTCTCCTTGAAATTGAATTGCTGTTCACGCCTTATGCCCGCCGATCTGAGCATTTCGGTCCTTTGCGGTTGCGCCTTCTTCAAGATTCATCGCCTTGAGGATCGCGTTCTTTCCGTACTTCTTCTTGATGGCGAGAGCAGCCTTCTGAATTTTTCGTTCCCGTTCCAAGGCAGCGTCTTCGGCTTTCCGCTTTTCCTCTTCGGCGGCATAGTCAGTGAAGAGGTCAAGCTGGACAGCACCGTCATTTTTCTTCGGTGCGTCCGCTTCCGGCAGGACGTGATTTGCCACAACATACATACGGCGGACAAGCAGATTCTTGTCCACGATCCGGTCAAACAGCTCTGACACGGCACACATTATTTTGCGGGTAGAGGATGTGTGACCGTCGAGGTTGATAGACCCGTGCGCCTGTTTGGGAATCTCCCGCCCGTAGGGGTCTTTCTCCACCGCACCGTGATACTTTGCCCGTCGTGCCGGATTGGTAAGGTTCTCGATGTCGTAGCCTACTGTGAGAACCATCTGATCAGTGACAAGCCCCTTGTCCACCAAGTCCAGCACAAGCAAGTCCGTCATTTCCCGCACAACCAGCTTCGCCTTTTGCGACTCATAGGGGCAGTGCAAAACCTGACCAGAGCTGAGGCTGTTGGAGCTGGGGCGGTACGCCTTGATTGCTTTAATGGTCGTAGGCTCCCAGCCCCACGCATGGTCAATGAGTAGTTCCGCATTCTTGCCGAACAGCTTATAAAGCAAGTCCTCGTTCCGCTCTGAACAAAGGGCAACATCGCCCATGGTGAACATCCCGTTCTGCTCAAGTTTCTTGGCAATGCCCCGACCCACGCGCCAGAAGTCCGTGAGGGGCTGATGAGACCAAAGCTCACGCCGGAACTTCGTCTCATCCAGCTCTGCAATGCGGACGCCGTTTTTGTCGGCGGGGATGTGCTTCGCCACAATGTCCATTGCCACTTTGCAGAGGAAAAGATTCGTGCCGATTCCTGCGGTTGCTGTGATGCCGGTTGTTTCAAGCACATCGAGGATGATCTTCATGGCGAGATCATGGGCGGAGAGTTTGTAGGTGTTCAGGTAGTCCGTCACGTCCATGAACACCTCGTCGATGGAGTAGACCACAATATCTTCCGGGGCAATATACTTGAGATAAACCTGATAGATGCGGGTGCTGTATTCCATGTAGTACGCCATCCGAGGCGGCGCGATGATGAAGTCAATCGCCAGAGAAGGGTCTGCTTGCAGCTCCGAGAAGAAGTGTGATGTACCGTCCAGCCTGTGTCCCGGCGCATCGTGCTGCCGTCCGGCATTTGCTTCCTTCACACGCTGCTTGACTTCAAACAGCCGCCCGCGTCCGGAGATACCGTAGCTCTTGAGGGAGGGCGTGACGGCAAGGCAGATGGTCTTATCGGTACGGCTTTCATCCGCAACAACAAGGTTTGTGTCCAGAGGATCTAAGCCGCGCTCCCGGCACTCCACGGAGGCGTAGAAGGATTTCAGGTCGATTGCGATGTAAGTGTGTTGTTTCACCTTCTTTGCCTCCGCTTTCTTCTTAGATCAGCCCTAATGACATTTCATTGGAGCTTTTAATGTTGAATACGATACGCCATTCAATATCACCCTCCACCGGCTCAAAGTGTAGAGAGGAACAAACTGCATGAAGTTTTTCTTTTGAGCTGTCTCCACACACGATTGCGATTGGACCGTCCGCTCCGCCGATAATGCCGATACAAGCAATATCGTTTCGTGCCTCTGGTGCATAGCGGTCAGAGCATGGCGCAATTTCCAAAGGCTTGTCCCCCTCAGCGCAATCACAGATCGTAACATCGCTGTCAGGTTCAGGAGAAAGTGTATAGCTCATAGCAGTAAAATGCGTAGGATAAAACCAGCGGTCAGAACCGTAACGCTTTTCGGAAATTGTCTGCTGCTCTAATTCCTGTACAGTCAATGTGTATTTTTTTCCACTGACCGGATGGAGGAAAGAAAACGAATCACCGGGAGCGTGTGCCTTGAAATGTGGTCCCGGGACACGACACGACTGCTGCTCCATTGTAAGGGAGAGGGCTTTTATTTCAGGACGGCGTTTGCTTGTCCACGGAAAAGCTGCCCGAAAAATCATCCATCCATAGGATGTATCCAAATCATAGTGTTCCAATGCCCACTTTGCTTCCGCTTCATTGATCACCCCGTCTGGCAAACATGGATTAAAGACCACGGAACAGCCGTGGGAGGTCAGCATTGTTTTCCCGTTCAATTCCAAACGAGGAATAAAGTCAAGGCAAAGTGGATTGTCTAAATCTATCTGCATTTGCTGCTCCTGCGTGAAGTATTCGCAGGAGTCGTTTTCAGGGTGTAAATCCCATTTAGTTATGAACTTGCGAATGTCTTCTTCCGGGGTACGCATACAAAAGTCCATGACGAGTCCCTTGCTGCAAGAATACGCCGCAGGAATAACCCAATGATGCCTCGCCCAGTCAAATTGCTTATTCAACCGGATTTCCGTTCCGGCATGGTCTTTTCCCGAATGTCCCCAGAAGTTTCCCTCAAAGTAGACCTTCCACTCAGGCATGGTCGGTTCTGCTTCTGGGTTCATATCAACATCATAATAGTCCTCGGTGTACTTGATCTTACTATAATCAAAAGATGCTTGCAGCTTTTTGATGTATACCCACGGCTGTTCCATAGGCGTCAATTTCATTTTCTCAGCAAGCTCTGATAGCGTTCTTTGCTGATCCTGCGTTGGAGGGTTGTCCTGCAAAAAGGCTTCAAACTGGGCTTTATCCCACATCCACGCCTGTTCCAGCGCTGCCGAATCACTGCAAGCAAGGAGCAACCTCAGAAAGTCTTCAAAATCGTTTGCCAGCGGATGAACAAAATCCGGAGCCGAGTTCATGGGACTGACGGAAAATACCATACCGCCAAAGTCTCGAACAAAGCAGAAGTGGATGCCGTCCACACCCGCCCAGCCAAAAATAGATGCACCTTTTGGCGTGCAAAAGTATGGGTTGTTATCTTCACGACGCTCCACCCCTACGGGCGAAAGGTCAATACCACTTCGCAAAAATTTCTGAAACACTTTATCCATAGACCTTATGCTCCTATTAAACTTTGGTCGAAGGCAAACAGAGCCTCGTTGATCTCAAAGACATTATAGTTCCCATGCTCCACGAAATACTCCACGATGATGTCAAACTTGTTGGAGTGGGAGAGCGCAAAGCCAGCCTTCATGAGCATATCCTTCATTTCAACAAGCGGCAGCTCAAGGGCAATGGCAAACGCAATGACCGTGGGCTTGGAAGGCTTATAAGACTTGTCCGAGCGGATCTTCGAGAAGAGCTTCCGGTCAATATTCGCCTTCTTATAGCACTGCGCGTCCGTCATGCCGCGCTCATCAATCTTTCGCAGAAGCATCTCGGAAAAACTCTCGTCGATCTGTCCCAGCGCGTCATCAAGGGTTGCCGCCTTTTTGGGGGCAGCCGCCGCAGAGACGGGAGGCATGAGCTGTTCGATTGCCTCTTCACAAACGGATGCCTCGCAAGGCATGGGTTCTTCCATCCGGAAGGCGTTCATCCTGCGCAGACGCTCGGAACGATTATCAGTATGCTCGTCCACATAGCGGTCATCTATGTACGCTGCAATATCGGCAAACAGCTTGCCGCTGATCTGATAGGCTTTGCGGTCAAAAATGACGATGTACACCGTCATTTCGTTTTCGAGAAGGAAACTGCTAATGGTGTCAATCGCCACTTTGAGAGCCTGATCCTTCGGATAGCCGAAAATGCCGGAGGAAATCAGAGGGAACGCAACCGATTCGCAGTCGTATTCTTTCGCCAGCATGAGCGAAGTCCGATAGCATGAGATCAGCCGTTCGCGCTCACCATGCCGCCCGTCATACCAGCGCGGACCGACAGCATGAATGACATATTTGCAGGGCAGCTTGTAGCCCTTCGTGATTTTTGCGCTCCCGGTTTTGCAGCCGTGGAGCGTTTCACATTCTGCCAGCAGTTCCTGTCCTGCGGCACGATGAATGCAGCCGTCCACACCGCCGCCACCCAGCAGCGACTCGTTGGCAGCGTTGACGATGGCGTCCACCTTCATTTTTGTGATGTCATTTCTGACGATTTGAAGCGGCATGATCAAGCCCTCCCATTCGGTTACTTCGCGCCGGTCAGCAGCTTGTCCATCGGGATTCTTTCCGGGTATTTTCCCTCGGTCAGAATGTCATATAAATACCTGTTATCCAGAATCATATCATCCCGGATAAGCTGCCAGTTTGCCTTTTTCCTGAAAAACACCTTGAAGATCAGAA
>OGYL01002736.1_pt1 | contig 12028 bp, 19 predicted proteins | sample 1576541 | NCBI WGS metagenome assembly OGYL01 (sample SAMEA3541551, study PRJEB24748) | human gut metagenome | biome: human gut; feature: human-associated habitat; material: faeces | place: China | collected 2012 | reverse complement strand
AGTTTCGCCGTTTGTATCCCAGAATCTTGGCGCAAAGAAAATTGAGCGTCCTCCGGAACCTTGCAACGCTTCTAAATTTTTTCTCGCTGTCGTTTTTAAACTCCGGAATTGCTGTGATTTGAAATCGCATCTGCTTAAAGGCATCAGCTAAAATAGCCATAATCCCTTTTGCGTCGCTCTGCTTTGTGTTTGTAATGACATCAACCTGTATTGTTTCCTGCACCGCATTTACGAATGTTCCCTCTAAATCTGACCCACGTTCAAGCCCCGGCATCTCATGGATGTAAATAGTCGGGAAAACAGGGTCTTTATCCAGGTTCTTTTCAACCGTTGTAAATGCAGTGTCAAAATTCATGCTTTTGTATTTCTTCTGGAGTTTTGGTTTTGCAATCGTTACCACATTGGAGAAAATGTTTGTTTCAAGGTCAAATACCCACTGGTTGCCTGCCATTATCCAAACACCTCCTTCGCTGTCTGTGTAACAATCTGACGCAACTCATTTGCGGTCATATACATAAATGGTCGGCTTGGCATTCCCTCTGTAAACCACCAATCGCCATTGTCGTCCTGATAAAACCATCCATATCTTCCATCTGAAATCTGATGTATAGTTTTTCCACTTGCGTACTGCCACGAAACACCCTCCGGCAGTTTCCCAGGATAAGGACTTTGCTGTCCCACAATTCCGGTTCCAAACTCAACAAATGCGGCGTGGTCTGTACCGGCTATTACCGCCCATATCCCGCCACCCTTAGTGCTTCCTTCATATTCCGCGTGAACACTTGAAATCAGTTCCGATGTAAATATTGCGTCAAGGTCAGCAATTTGCACTCTGGCAATCTCTACGCCCTTTTCTGCGAGTTTTTCTGCCAATAGCTGACACTTATATGTCAAGCTGTTTTGATAGGCTCTAAGCTCTCGTATGACGTTCTTAACATACTTTTCAGACAGGCTCATTGTGATTACTTTCTTTCCCATTCAGCACCTACTTCACATTTTTTTGCAATAAGAACAAATCAACCGTCAATCCCTCGTCTGCAACACCTTTTACGATGTAATCAGCCGAATTTTCGTCAACGATTGTATTCTCTTCATCTTTGTACCTTACATCTGACCGTTTCCATACCAAAGAGCCGACGTTCAATGGAAGTTTCCCTTTGTCCTCGACAATCTGAACAAAGTTTGTGGAATTGTCAACGCCAAACTCTTTTATAAGTGCTTCACTCAACTTATTGCTGATTGAAGAATAAAAAACCACAGGCTTCTCATAACCTGTGGTATATTCTCCGGTTGTTTTCGGTATTTTGTTTCCATCTTCATCGAGGTAATAAATTACATTTCCATCTGAATCAGTATATGAAGAATATTCGATGTTTCCATCCTCGTCCGTCACATACACCGGAACCTTTCCGCTCTGTAGCGAATAACTCATTTTTTGCTTATTGATCTCAAGCATTTCACTTCACATCCTTGCCGAACCGCTTCCACAGCTCAGAAAGCTTTTCCCATCCATACATCGCGACAAACGCAACAATAAATCCTGCAATAATAGCCGCCAAGATCATATACCATAAAATTGATGTCTGGATGTACTGCATGTATGCCACAAACGCAGCTACCGTGATACCGATGGAAAGGAAAAATACCAAGATGTCCGTCGGAACCTTGGAAAATACGCCTACACCTTTGATTACCTGTGTTACCACAGACACAACAAATGCCAGCGCACCAATAATCGCCAGAATAATTGTCATGTTAGCAATTACCGCCTGTATAATATCCATGATTAAACCTCCTTGTCATCATTAAGACGGGTTTCTATTCCGTCAATTCTGTGATGAGCCGATTTCACACTTTCCTCGACCTTTATGATCCTGTTGTCATGAGAATTTATTTCTTTTCGCATCTCAGATACTTCATTTTTGATCTCGGTCGTGTTGTTTGAAATGGCATCCAACTTCATGTTAATGCGTGTGTTCTCCCTCACGCGTTCTTCAAGATCCGTGTTGTCTGTCCTTTTGTTGCTCTTCAAGCCCATAAAGACGGAAAAACCAAGCGACAGCACGCTTATAATGATTGCTGTTGATATTTCAATGGTCAAATCATATACCGCCTTTCATTTTTATGGCACACCGCCCACCACCGCTCAATGTGTGCCGCCTGCTACGTTTTGCCAACATCGGCAAAACGTAACGCACAATCTTCTAACCAGATGAAATCCCATACGGTTATAATGCTTTTACAAACGGAAATACTCCCACAAACAAGCTTTCCCTGTCTTTCCAGCTACGGCTTACGCCGTTTTCTGAATAACTTGCCATATAGGCTTCTCCTGCCTGTGAATGGTCGTACACGGCTAAATTGACGATTACATCCTCAAACTTTTTCAAGTCTTCGGATATTTTTTCATCCGTGTAGCTTTCCGGGTAATTCCGCTTGCTTACTACTTCATTTCTTGCCTGCTTGATAATCTGTTCAATGTAAGGATTATCTTCTTTCTGGTCGAACACGACAACATCAGAAGTAACACCATCTTCATCCGTAACGGTTTCAATATGAAATTGTTTCAGTCTGATTTTGACTTGTTCTAATGTGGCGTATTCTACCATAGCTAAAACCCTTTATAAAGCTCTACATTTTCCATTACTGCTCTTGCTTCAAGAACTGCAATATAATCTGTCATTGCTTTAATCTGCATATTATATGTACTTCTAGGGCAAGTTGGAGTAAAGGTAAGTTTATCGTTATCCCACTTATCAAGCATATTTTTTAGTTTCTTATAGCGAATAACTACTTGCTGATACTCTGCTTTAAATCTTTCTTTGTAGTCCGTGCTGTTCATCATTTCCACGGTGTCTTTTAATTCCATAACTATCTCCTATAATCCTAATTTCTCAATTAACAGCTTCTTTAATTCTGCTCCTGTAAGTTCTTCCGCATTTTCAATCCCCTGTTCTGTAGCAAGGCTCTGTAAATCAGAAGTGCTCATTCTGTTAATCTCTGTCTTGGTGTACTCGCCAGAAGATTTCTCTCCCGGAACAATGTCCGGGATTTTATCTCCTGCTTTGTACCATCTTCCATTGCGTTTTACCGTGTATTCAGCAATCATACCGCACCTCCTACGCAACTTTCATGACAACAACGCTGTCCATGCCCTCAAAAGTAGGCAATCCGATCATTGACACAACGCAATGAGTGTTGATCGGATGATTTGTTGCGTATGTATATACCGAAATACCGGTTTCTACAATAGAAAGGTTTCCGTCTGTTAAACTTCCGCTTCTCTCTTCCGGTGTCTTTCCAAAGACATAATCTCCAAGGTACACGCCGGATGCCTGCGCTGAAATAACTCCTGTAGGAATAAAATATTTGGTGGCACCGTCTGCAGGGTCGATGTAAAGTTTGTCGTAAACTTCAATTTCGATGCCGTATCCTCTAAGATACTCTGTAACCTGCCCCTGCTGTAAGCGAATGCCGCCATTGTAAGCAGTAATTCCAAGCACCTGTTTCTTTGTGTCCTCCGCCTTAAGGACCATTTCCCATGTTTCTGTATTCATGCTAAAGCGTGCAAGGGAATATCCGGTTTTCTTTGCAAACTCACGTTTAATCTCGATAAGGTCATCAAGTGGAGTTGCTGTTTCGGATGCAGACCATTTATCGGTATCGCTTCCGGATATATCCTTGTAATGATCTCTCTTGTGCGCCACTCCATTGTCCGAAGTATAATCCACATAGTAGCTCTTTCCGCCAATTGTTACCTGTACTCTTGGAATACCATCAGATGGTGCTAATAACTGCCAAATCTGGCGTTCCGGCACCACTCTTGCCCCCTCAATAAGCATCATCGATTTTTTGCTGATTTCTCTAAGCACCTGGTTTGCCATGTTGGAATTTTCTGCCGACTGGTAATTTGCATACTCCTGCTCTTCACGCTCTGTTACCATGTAAGATTCACGGTAAAATGGCATCTCGTTCTGAATGTCCGAAAATCCACCGACGTCTCTTAGCTCTGCCTGCGCATCAAAATTGGATGCCTTTAAGGATACTGGAAGACCGTTTTTTCCTTTGATAAATCTAAGCTCAAGGCTGTCCTGTTTTCTGGTTCCAAATTTCTGTCTACCTAAGTAAGGCGCAGAACCAAGCGTTTTTTCATAATTATTCCACATAACCCCAAGGCTTCTTGCGGTAAATGCTTCTGATAATGGTAATGCCATTCTCTAATACCTCCATTTCTTAATCAAAAAAAGTGACACGCGGTGTTGCTGCTTTTGCAGTTGCTTCTACGGTCACTCCGTTTGCCGTTACCTTTGCGCTGTCAATAGAACCCTGATATACATAAGTTCCAGGCGCATCTCCCATTGTTACGTCAACATCTTCCAGAAGATACCCTTTGCAAGACTCGTCATTGCTTGGAAACGGTGTCCCTGCCTTTGCAATCTTCTTCCCGTTTGCATCGGCACTTGACACCATTGTCTGCGGAACGATGCACGCCGCACCCTCATAAGGAAAGAATTTTAAAATTCCTTTACCCTGTGTAAAGTCTCTTTCAATCGGTTTTCCCATAATTTACCTCCTATAAAACATAATGGTCTTTGGCTTCTGCATTTTTTGCCGGTTCGCCAAAGCTGATACTTTCGGCATTTTCAACATCTGCCGTTTTTTTATTTTCTCCACCTGCAGTACCGCCGCCCGGATTTTCAGAATTATTTGCGATATCCTGTTCCTTTGCCTGAGCTGCTGCGGTTTCCTTTTCGGATGTAATCTTTCCAAGAGCGTCATAATCAAGGCTTCCATCATCTTTGACGACCGTTTTTGCCTGCTCTGCATTGATTTTTAACTTTTCCATCAATGCTTCGCGCTGATCTCTGATGGCGTTTTTTTTCTGCATATCTGCAATCTGCTGATTTGCTGTCTCTAACGCCTTGTTTGCTTTTTCAAGTTCCGTGAGGTTTCCTGCTTCCATTTCATCCAGCTTTTTCTGCAACTCATCTGCGCTGTCTGCCTTTGCCTTAAGCTCTGCTGCTTTTGCCTGTTCTCTCTGTACAGCACTGCCGTAATCAGCAATGATTTTCTCAACATTTTCCTCACTGATACCCATTGCAATTAACTCTTCTCTTTTCATTGATTACCTCCGATATGTCTTTACGAATTTTTGCGGTGCAACGACACCGAATGACACTGTTGTTTTTTACGCTCACAACTTTGCGAATTTTTATAAAATAAAAACAGCCGCCGATTACTCGGTAGCTGTCTTATTTTGCTGTTTATTTAATTGATTTACAATTTCCTGTGCTTTTTGTTCCTGCTCTTCTGCATCATCAACTGTTTTCCACAACACATCTATATATGGCTTAGACAAGAGGAATGTCTTTTCAGCATCTCCCCAAAGCCCCACCGTTTTAATAGCAATAAGAGGATGTATACCGCACTCTAAAAGCTGATATAGTGTTTGCGACTTTGTATACATATTGTCTTGAGGGCTATGATTGATTTGCACATCAAAATCCCTCATTGACAATTTCAAATCATGATCTTTAACTCGGATTGCATTTAATACAACTTTTGCAAGCCTTTTTTCCGCCGATTTCACGATTGGGTCTTTTAATTTTGCTCTTGTCTTTGAAAAATCCCAACCAGCCCTTAATGATACTGCTCCTTGTGTATCTCCTCCAGAGTTTTGTGACTCTCTGTTTGGTATTGCTAATATTGCCAAGGCATTGTCCCACAAATCATCTTTTGCCACCTGGCACTGGCTTTGGTTAAGTTCCTGTGTCATAATCTCAACATCGGCTTTGTTATCCTTATTGTTAGACTTTACGGTCAAAGCATGGCTCATTTTCATCTTTTCAAACGTCTCTTGGTCGATTTCACAGTTCACAAACTTAACCCAATACTGAACAAACTGCTCAATTCCATCCATTCTGTTTGACTGCATGTTGTTGATGGCATCCAGAAGACCTATGACAAGCTCAATGTCTGATATTCTTTCGTGATTGTTTGGAAACTCAACAATAGGAATGCTTCCAAACGCATGCAATTTCCATTCAGAAGCTACTCCATTTTGAATTTTGCACGAATGACTGTCTGTATAGCACAGTTTGTACCATCTTCCATCCTCGTCCTTAAGTTCTTGTACTGCAAGAACCGGTTCTTCCGTGCTCCGATTATAAATAACACACGTATTCATTGGAGTAGGCGCAACAATTTGAAATGGTATTTCTCCATTTGCAAATCTTACCGCCTTAAAAGATGTTCCGGTTGCTGACTGCCACTCTCCTGCTTTAATGTCTTTTTCCTGTTTATTCGCATCCACAAGATAGTCATTCAGCGCATCCACTGCCCGATTAATTTCATCATCATCTTTTCGACTGATAAACTGTATTGGCTCACCGTATGTCTGACCTACTTTGAACTGAACAATCTCATACGCATGATTTTCTACTATTTTGTTTGTAATATCAGCATTTTGTACCTTTAATCGGTATAAAATCGGCTGATCTCCTTTGTAATACCGCCATAGGTATTCTATGATGGTTTTGTTGTAATAATAATTACCGATGCAGTCTCCCACCACCTTGACAATATTGTCTGCTGTGATGATTTCAACATCAGTATATAAAATTTTTCGCCCATAACAGCCTTTAACAAGATCTTGGAGAGATTTATTATTCATAATTGGCTCCTAAATAAACGTCATCCCACTGGATGTTGACCGGATTGGAATAGATTTTAATTCCGTTTTTCCATTTTCCGGATAAAATACCACTTTTTTGTGACATTTTTTACATTCCACAGAAATGTTCATTGTTGAACGCCCATCGTGTGTGGCAACTTTTCTTCCGCAACGCGGGCAATATATTGTTTTTGGTGTATATACCATAAAGTCCTCTTTTCTTTGCAAAAGAAAAAGCACCGGAGATTTCTCTGCGATGCTTTTCTAAATTGGGGGAGGTGAAGTATTCAACTTTTGTTGCTTTCTTCGATTATAACTATATCATTTTTTCAATATGACATTCTATGACATTTTACAAATAAGTTGCTCCATATTTTTGCTCAAATTTTTTTAATGCAATTCCATGAAGCCTTATTGTCTGTCTCCAAGAGTAATTCATTTCGGTTGCAATAACCTCAAATGTCTTTTTTTCTATGTACTTTGAAAACAACACATTATAGACATTTTCATCTTCCATGCTATCTATCTGGCTGACAATCTGATCTCTTTTAATGATATAATCATCAACCAGTGCATCGATCTTCCTTTCCATTTCATCAATCTTTGCCTGCTTCGTGCCTATCCTGTCAAAATTTGGGGTTGTCATTACTCTTTCTTCATTTTTAATTGACGATATGCTGCATGACAGCTCTTTAAGTTGTGCAAGCTCTACGAGCTTATTATTTATCATCCGGTTAAGCCTGCTTATCTGGTTTAGATAGTCCTTTGTTGTCATATCAATACCTCCTAAACGGATTTACTGCCGCTTCTACTTTGGCTACGTTATTTCCATTTGTCACTCTAAGCGCAAAGTTTGAAAATACATCCGGCACATCATCCAACTGCTTTTTACCGGACACTGAATATCTCTTGATAAGAGACATCATCACTCCGTATGGTTCATTTGGTTTATATAGTGACGGGTCTTTGAATATAACGTGTTGCAATATCCAGTTTGAACATTGGAAAATTCTTGCTTCCTTGTTTGTCTCCGTCGGTGTGTCAGTAATGTTACATATCCATCCTTTTTTTTCGACACGATTGTTTACTTCCATTGCGACACGGTCTCCGCCGGCGTTTCTCTCAAATTCACATTCCTGAACCTTGTTGTTTGCCAACACATTTGCTGCATTCTCATATTGCATCTCATAATCAGCCGTATTGTCACAAACACAATCAATGCAATAGTAATCTTCTCCGTATTTCTGTAATACCGGCAATACAAAATAGTCTGTTCCTTTTCCCTTTGTATCGCATTGTCCCGTAACAATCTCCGGCTCTCCGTGCGGCAAATTAAGATAACGGCGAATTTTATCTTCCGGGAATAAAAGCCCTTCACGTTCGATTGGTTCCTGCTTGTAAAGGCAACGATACGAAATATCATCCATCAACAATTGCTGATCCTCAAAAAATTCTTTCGTAAACCCAGAAAATTCATAATCAAAATTGCTCTCTCCGGTTTTTGGATCTACATCCGGCACAGCTATTACCTTTACCCGCGGGTTTCCCTCATACATATTCTGTATGCGCCCTATAACGTCGTGTACGCTCCATCTGGTGGCTATATGTATTTCCTTGCAGTTCTTACCGTCCGTGTCCTGTATCTTTCTCTGTCTGGCATCTACAGCGTATTTATCCCACAATTTATCAAGGATAATTGGATTCATTGCTTCTTCAATGCCGCCGATCATATCGTCAACCAGTAAAAACTTAGAAGCCCTTACTTTACCTGCATTCTTACTACCAACAGACGTACATTGTACGGATGGAAACGGTTTGTACTTCCCGACATTAAATTGCTCCATCTTTGCGTTTGTGCTCGTCACGAAAAGATCTGGAAAAATTTCATTCCATGTATATTCTTCCGTATTTGTAACGATATCGTACACACCGTCATAGTACATTCTGGTAATATCTCCGCTGTGTGAATAAAAAAGGCTGAAATCTCTAGGGAACCATCCGGCAACAAGCGCGTGAAACATTTTTTCTACCGTTGTTTTTCCTGCTCCCGGAACAAGGGATACGCACAGGATGTCATATTTATCATCAATCATGCCTTGTAAAGCCTGTGTAAGCCCTATTTTGAGAAATTGATTTCTTCTTGGCATATAAAACCGTTCTTTTGGGTCTCTTTTCTTTTCCAGATATCGAAAAGCACTGTCCACGACTTTGTTCTGCGCTTCTAAAAGCAATATCCCATAGTATTTTTCAAGAATTTCATAGGAAACCTTGTTTTGGAATGAATATTTCTCTAAATCCCATGGTGTGCCACCTGTAGATTGAAATATAAACTGCTCCGTCAGTTCTTTCGATCTGGCAGAAACCTTTAATCCATACTCAACATCCTTTTCCGTCAGAATGGCTACCCTTGCCGCTTCTTCCATGGCATCTATTACCTGTTCATCAACGCCATGCACCTGTATGTAATTTTCATATCCATTTACTGTGGAAATTAGGCTTGAACTTGCCAAAAGAAAAGCACCTCCGCAAAAAAGCAGAAGTGCTTGTAGACCTCTGCCTATAATTTTTTTAGGTTAGCGACTGAAACCATTTATCAGCCGGTAATATCATCTAATCAATATCCGCAATACTTTCTACAAAGCAGTTATAATAGAGATATCTTTTGCCATTAAAGTCAAATTTAACATATCCACCACCATTTGTATCAATATCTATCTTGCCTGTATATGTAGCAAGTTCTTTCCCATCTGCCGTGTATACAGTGATTGTTCTCTGCATTCCTCCGTTCATATCGCTTTTAAAATCTGTTACCGCTCTGTTCCACGATGCACATCACGCCATTCCAAGCAAAATACAAATTCCCGCACCTAACGATAGGATTTTCTTTTTCATAACAATTCCTTTCCGCTGATAATCAGCAATCATTGTTTTAGCTGTAATATACTGTTTTGTGGCACAAAGGACATTCACACTTCCAGTTATCGCCCTCTCGTTGGTCTCCACAGTATATATATTCTTCCTCAATTGCGTCAAAAATCGTTCCACAATTCCTGCATTTAAATCTTAGTGGTTTTTTGGCTATGTTCAAATCGCCTTTTTTAATTATTTTCATAATCTCTCCCCCTTAAAGCAATCTTTCAACGCTTGCCTGTCTGCTTCATTATCTGCCACAATAACAGGTTCATCTTCTAAAGTGGAACAATCTATAGGCTTGCTGTTTCTACCGCCTATTTCGCGCGATTGTGCTTCTCTAAGTGCTTCACGCTCTATTGATTCAATTACTTCTGCCATGCTCATTCTTCAATACTCCTATCAAATCATGCATTTGAATCAGTAGTTTTTAAATATTCAACGAACTGTGCCCAAGCCTGTTCGCATGTTAAATCGCCAACAGGATTTTGAACATAGTATTCTTGGAAATATTCCCTGGCCTTTTCTTTTTCATCTTCGGAATATGAATCCCATTTAGAAACTCCAGATTTCTTTTTGAAAAATTCACATTCATGTTCACTGTCAGAAAATCCAGCACCAGGAATCCATTTTCCCGGATGGTTGCACATTTCAGCCATCCCTACAACTTCGTTTCTATCAAATCCAAGGTAAGCACAATCATAACACGTCATTCTTCCACCAACTTTCTGCCGCACATCGGGCAAAATGCAATATCAAAGTATCCTTTCGCCATACAGTGGTTTGAATAAATCACAATTCCGGGGACTTTGTCCCCTGTATTCATCATAATTTGCGCATTTGTCAAATTCGTTTCATTTGCACAATTATGAATTGGAATATTAGCGCCGAATATTCTGCCGTTATCGTAATCCTTGCAAAATTCACACATTTCAATCACTTCCTCATAAACCTAGGTTCACAATCTTCCAAAGTTGTTACTTCTATCATTTCCGGTTCATGTCTGCAAATCCTTCCGTTTGAATCAATATATGGTTCCAGTTCTATCTTCGTACGGGAACCATATGGAGTTTTGCAATAAGGGCACGCTTTCTTGTCACTTTCAATTGGCGCGCCACAATTTGCACAATTTAAAACCATATTTATACCTCAATCAAAGTATCAATCAGCTCCACCAATTCCTTTTCCGTCTTTTCTTTTGGAGTTTTTCTAAATCTTGTGGAAACATATTCCAAAATGGCTTTTATCTTCAAACATTCTCCTGGACAAGGAATATAATCATTCGGTCTCGCAGTTTCTTTGCAGATATACTCTGCATTTTCCATGCCAAGACAGGATAAACGACCGGAATATATGGGTAATGCACTGCATTTGAATAATTCAGCCTTAATCACTAAATGTTCTTTGTCGTATTCAAAATTCTTATCATGTGCCTTTAATTTTTCTTTGATTTCATCAAGAAACTCAACGCATTGCTTTGTTGAATAGCCAACATAAACAAATTCAAAATACATACTCACACCCCATTTTGCGTAAAAAATACCAACCATAGAATAGCGGCACAAGGAATCGAACCCACATAGCATTTTCACATGCCTTTGCTAGCCTTATCAATGCTATTAACCGCCATTAATCAGAATCGAACTGATCTCGCACTATGCCGCCAAAACCCTACTTACAAGTTGCGATCTTGCTTTCGCGCGTGGGGAAGAGAGGAATTGAACCTCCAATGTTTACCACTTGGGAACTGATTTACAGTCAGCCGCAACACCGCCAATCGTTGCCGCTTCCCCAAAATGCGCGGGCACCTCACTCCATATCTCTGTACGCGACCGCGCTACGCATACAGTATCAAATCAGCTCGGCATCATCGTTGAGCAAGGACTTGAACCTTGCACTTGAAACCTTTCGACTATTAGTTTCACGAAGCGTCTTACTCCGGCAAATACCTTTCTTGCCATCCACGAGAACCGCCATACGACGGTTAGCAATCATATTTTTCGTGCCATGCGTTGCACTATCCTGTGCGATATCACAGGAAATAGGCTGGTGAGGATTTGCACCTCACATAACAACGACTTTCCACAACGGGTAACACCCTTAACAGGTTCCTTCATTGCCTTGTTAATTCAATGACTTGTTCCTAACCAAAGCGTGGTTGTCTTATGCTTAAGCGTCTACCTTTTTCCGCCACAGCCTAATTGTATTTTTGACAGCTCAGGCACCGTGGGATAGATGCCCGAACTATCAATAGGAATCCGCCTGTATTGCTCGTCAGCAAATTACGGGACAACCATCATCCAACACCAAGCGGTCTTCCGCCTTGCCGTACTTCGCGGCAAACGCCACCGGACGGTCTCGCACCGTCCTTAACAGAAACGTCCTAGTGGCGAAAGACTAACTATTAAAAGTCAAGCCTTAAAATGATATTTTTTGAATAAAGTA
>OGYL01002734.1_pt1 | contig 12043 bp, 5 predicted proteins | sample 1576541 | NCBI WGS metagenome assembly OGYL01 (sample SAMEA3541551, study PRJEB24748) | human gut metagenome | biome: human gut; feature: human-associated habitat; material: faeces | place: China | collected 2012 | reverse complement strand
CCGCGGGCGGACGAAGTGTCGCCATTGTCAGCAAAATGCTTGCCGCAGGCTATGGAGTTGGAGTAAAACCGGATGACGCTCAGGGCAAAATGATCATTCATCTTGGCGGCGGATGCACGGCTTATGCGTTTCTTGCGTCGGGCAATGTTATTTTATCAGAAACTTCAAATTTGTCGCAAAACAAAATAAACAGTATGATTTATGACTATATCCGGGACAAATATGATATGATTATCAGCGGAGAAACGGCGGAAAGCATTAAGAACAACCTTGGCTGTTTTTATCCAAGGGACTTTAATTTGAAAATGAACATAACAGGAAAACACGTAACTGATGGAACGCTCGCCTATCTCACCGTGGATTCAAACGAAATTTATGGCGTGATGCAGCCTGCTGCAGACGAATTTTTACAGATGCTGGCAAAGGTTTTAAAAAAGATTCCGGCACATTTATTAAAGGCAATAGCAAAAGATGGCGTTGTGCTGACGGGCGGCGGCAGTTTGCTGTATGGGATAGAAAAATTGATTTTTAAAAACTTTTCCTTACCTGCGGTTTCGGACAAAAATGCAGAACGGAGTGTGGCGGACGGCTTCTGCTTAATGCTGCATTCTGGAAAACTTTTTAAACAATCTGAACGATAAACAGAATGGAAAAACAAAGAGGTAAAACAACGGTTTTTGTTGTTTTACCTCTATCTGAATTATTTTCTTGCGTCAGTAACTGTCTGCACCTTTAAAATATCGGTGGTGCCGTCGGCACCGGCAGTAATCACAACCCTGTCGTTATCTTTGATAAAACCAAACCGTTTTGCACAGGCAACGGAATGATGAAAGAGCACATTGGCGTCATACTGATACAGTGCTTTTACAGGATACACCCCCCAGGAAAGCGTTAACTGGTGATATGTTTTTTCCGATGGCGTTGTGGCGATGATAATTTCCCGCGGGCGGAACTTCGAAACCCGCCGTGCGGTATAACCCGATTTTGTTATAGCAATGATGGCGGTTGCTTTCACGTCCCGTGCCGTGGTGCAGGCCGCGTCACAAATTGCATTTGTTGTGTCGTTCATGTCAATATCATATTGCACGTCTTTGTATATATCCATATCAAAGGCGTCTTTTTCTGCCTGGAGGGCAATGCTGGCCATAACCTGAACAACCAGTTCCGGATGGTCGCCAATGGCTGTTTCACCGGAAAGCATTATGGCCGATGTGCCGTCGAACACGGCGTTGGCAACGTCTGTAATTTCTGCTCTGGTAGGCGTAGTGGAGTGAATCATCGACTCTAACATCTGGGTTGCCGTGATGACCATTTTCCCTGCCTGATAGCATTTCCGAATGAATTTTTTCTGCAGGCCCGGCAGCTTTTCAAATTCAATTTCCACACCCATGTCCCCTCGGGCAACCATGATCCCGTCAGAATGGCTTAATATTTCGTCAAAATTATTTACGCCTTCTATGTTTTCAATCTTTGAAATAATTTTTATATTGTACCCGCCGTGATAGTCTAAGAAGTTACGGAGGGCAATTACATCTTCCTTTGAACGCACAAACGAAGCTGCAATAAAATCTACGTCCTGTTCCACGCCGAATACTAAGTCCTGTTCATCTGCCCGGCCTAAATACGGAATATTCAAATGGACATTGGGAATATTAACTCCCTTGTGGTCGGAGACCTCGCCGCCGGAAATAACCTTGCAGATAATATCGTTTTTCTTAACTTGGGTCACTTCAAGATGAATTCTGCCGTCGTCAATCAGCACCTTATTTCCGGGCGTAAGCTGTTTTGGCAGGTCTTTATATGTGACAGAAACCTTTTTTGCGTCGCCGTCATACTCATCAGAGGTGAGCGTAAACACAGCTCCGTTTTCAAGAATTTCCTTGTGGTTTTTAAAATTGCCAAGCCGGATTTCGGGCCCCTTTGTATCCAACATAACGGCCGCAGGAACGCCCATTTTGTCCCGCACTTTACGGAACAGTTCAATTGTTTCTTTATGATATTCATGGGTTCCGTGGGAAAAGTTAATTCTCGCCACGTCCAATCCGCTTTTCAGCATGCCGGCAATCACCTGTTCGCTGCGGGAGGCAGGCCCCAATGTACAAATAATTTTCGTTTTTCGCATTTTAAACTCCTTGAATATAAAAATTGCATTTGATTACATTATACCACATTTTTTAACCAAATTATGTTAAATTGTTGTAAAGATTATTCGTTTCTATTTAGTATGTGTAATTTTTTAATTATGATTGAAAAAAAATTGCCGTTATGATATACTAAAAAAGAATTATATAAAAGGGCGTGGCGTAAGTGGAAAGAAGAAAAACGAAGTCGGTAAAAGTTGGAAAATTTTTGATTGGCGGGGATGCGCCTGTCACCGTGCAGTCGATGCTCAATACAAAAAATGGCGATGTGGAGGCTGCGGTTGCACAGTCACAAGCCTTAAAAAAAGTAGGATGTGACATTATCCGTCTGGCTGTTACAGATGAGAAAAGTCTTGAAGTTGTAAAGAAATTGAAAAAAGCGATTGATTTGCCTTTGGTTGCAGACATTCAGTTTGACTTTCGAATGGCTCTTGGAGCAATTGACGCCGGAATCGATAAAATCAGGCTGAACCCAGGAAATATTGGTTCTGCGGATAAGGTGAAAAGCGTAGTGGCAGCGGCGGCAGAGCGCAAAATACCAATCCGTGTGGGCGTAAACAGCGGTTCTGTTTCTAAAGAAATTGCAGCAAAATATGGCCGTTACAGCGCGGAAGGCCTTGTTTTGGAAGCAATGCGCCACATTCAAATATTGGAAGACTGCAATTTTGAGGACATCGTAATTTCGTTAAAGGCGTCCAATGTTGCAACGATGATCGAAAGTTACAGGTTGATGGCATCAAAATGCAGCTATCCCTTACATTTAGGCGTTACCGAGGCAGGAACAAGCTATTCCGGCACAATTAAGTCTGCTGTTGGTATTGGAACGCTGTTGGCAGAGGGAATTGGCGACACCATCCGCGTGTCGCTGACCGACCAGCCAGAGGAAGAAATTCGTGCAGGGATTGAAATTTTAAAATCGCTGGGCCTAAAAAAAAGCGGTGCAACACTGGTTTCGTGCCCTACCTGTTCGCGTTGCAGCGTCAACCTCATACAAATTGCAAAAGAGGTGGAGGAGCGGCTTGCAAACATGCCGTTTCCTATTAAAGTTGCGGTGATGGGCTGCGTTGTAAACGGTCCGGGAGAAGCGCAGGACGCAGACATTGGCATTACCGGAGCAAATGGGGAAGGGCTGATTTTTAAAAAGGGCAAAATCATAAAAAAGGTACCCGAAGACAGAATTGTTGATGAACTATTTGTTGAGATAGAAAAGCTGTTTAAGGAGAGGTAAAGAAAAAGAATGGCAGGTTTAATGGTTGAACTGGCAGGAGAGGAATTTGCTGCCCAATATCAAACGACGCACATTACAAGCTGTAAGGTGAAAAAAGAAGATATGTCCATGCATATTGATATCATGTCCGACGTGTTTCCATGCAGCTTTCCCCTTGATGCCTTCAAAGAAAAAATTATTCAAAAGTTTGGCATTGCCAATATAAAGTTTTCTCTGGGGTTTAAAAATTTTGAATTGACAAAAGAAAATTTACCGGTGTTTTATGACCAGTTTCGTGAAATGCTGTGTGCAAAACACCAGGCGCTAACAAATATTTTGACTGGCAGCTCTGCAGAGCTTGACCAAAACGTTTTACATATTAAGCTGCGGTTTGGCGGCGAGAAAACGCTTGTGGAACAGCATATTGACGCGGCGGCGGAGGAATTAATTCAGTCCGCGTTTCATAAGGAACTGAAAGTCGTTTTTGAAAGTATATTAAAAGACGAAACCGAAATTTTTGAAAAGCTGGAACAGGAAAAGAGCAAAATGGTTGCCGGCTCTGCTGAAATTGCCAACAAAATAAATGAGAAAAAAGCAACAAAAGCCGTTTCAAAGGTGAAAGACGAGGAAGAAAAAGACACAAATATTTTTATTGGCAGGGACTTTTCCGGCGACGTTACTAAAATGTGCGATATTAACGAATACAGCGGGAAAGTCATCGTATCTGGCTCTATTATTTCCACAGAAATAAAGGAAATAAAAAACGATAAGGTCATATTTTTTATTTACATAACTGACGGCACGGGTTCCGTTATGTGCAAATGCTTTATGGAGAACGCAAAATATAAAGTGCTGAAGGACAAGCTGAAATCAGCAAAGGCTGTTTGTATCCGCGGCTTGGCACAGTATGATTCCTTTGAGCGGGAAGTCACCATAAAGTTAGATGATATGAAACTGGCAAAGGTCACTCAAAAGCAAGATAACGCAGACGAAAAGCGTGTGGAGCTTCATGCCCATACAGTGATGTCCGCAATGGATTCCGTTGCAAAAACCGGCGACTTAATTAAGCTTGCCGCCACCTGGGGGCACAAAGCCATTGCCATTACAGACCATGGCGTGGTGCAGGCGTATCCCGATGCATTTTCAGCCGGAGAAAAGAACGGTATTAAAATTTTATACGGCATGGAAGGCTATCTCATGGGGGAAAGCGCAAAGCTTGTCTATGATGAAAAGGATATGGCGCTTACGGGCAGCTTTGTGGTGTTCGACATTGAAACAACAGGCTTCAGCGCTAAGTTTGATGAAATTATTGAAATTGCAGGCATTAAAGTTGTAAACGGAAAAATGACGGACCGTTTTTCAAAATTTATCCAACCAACCCGCACAATTCCGCCTCATATTACGGAGCTTACCCGCATCACCAACGACATGGTAAAAAATGCAGAGCCGGTGGAAGTTGTTTTAAAGGAATTTTTGTCGTTTTGCGAGGGCTGTGTTTTGGTTGCGCACAACGCAACCTTTGATGTTGGCTTTTTAAAAAAGTTCAGCGAAAAGCTTTCGCTTGATTTTGATTATTGCTATATTGATACTGTGGGCTTAAGCAGAAGACTCATAAAAAAAATTAAGCGTCACAAGCTGAACAATGTTGCAAAGGCTTTGGGCTTTACATTCGAAGGGCACCACAGGGCTATTAACGACACAGAAATTACGGCAAAAATTTTTATTACATTTTTAGATATGATGAAGCGCGAAGGTGTTGACAATGTTGCGGACATCAATAAGGTTTTAATGGATGACTCTGTTGTAAAATATACAGATTTATACCATATCATTCTGCTGGCAAAGAATATGACCGGTCTACATAACCTTTATAAACTTGTGTCTGCCTCCCACCTTGACAATTTTTATAAAAAACCGCGGCTGGCAAGGGAGGGGCTTGAAAAGCACCGCGAGGGATTAATTATTGGCAGCGCCTGTGAAGCGGGAGAGCTTTATAGCGCAATTTTGTCAGGTAAGCGGATTGACGAGATTGAAGCCATCGCGCGGTTTTATGACTATCTGGAAATTCAGCCCCTTGGCAACAATGAATTTATGATTCGGAACCAAACGGTTTCGACCCATGAGGACTTAAAGCTCATAAACCGCGAAATTGTGGAACTGGGCGAAAAGCTGGAAAAGCCCGTTGTGGCCACCTGCGACGTGCATTTTATCAATCCTGAGGACGCAGTTTACCGCGAGGTGCTGTTTACCGGGCAGGATTATGAAGATGCGTCTAACCAGGCACCGCTGTATTTCCGTACCACCGAAGAAATGCTGGAGGAATTTGCATATCTCGGCAAGAAAAAGGCCTATGAAGTTGTTGTGGAAAATACAAATAAAATTGCAGATATGGTGGAAGAAATCCGTCCTATCCCAAAAGAAACCTATCCACCGGAAATGCCAGGCGCTACGGAGGATATTCAACGCATGTCGGACGCGAAAGCCCATGAGTTGTATGGCGATGTGCTGCCCGACATTGTGCGGGAGCGGATGGATAAAGAACTTGTGCCCATTATTAAATACGGCTTTTCTGTTATGTATATGATTGCGCAGAAGCTGGTAACAAAATCGCTGAGTGACGGATACCTGGTGGGCTCCCGTGGCTCGGTTGGTTCGTCTTTCATTGCATATTTAATCGGCATTACAGAAATTAATTCGCTTCCGCCGCACTATATATGCAGAAATTGTAAGAATGTGGAGTTTATCACCGACGGCACCTTTGGCTGCGGTGCGGACATGCCGGACAAAATTTGCCCTGTTTGCGGCGAGAAATATGCCAAAGAGGGATATGATATTCCCTTTGAAACGTTTTTAGGGTTTGACGGCGACAAAGAGCCGGATATTGACCTAAACTTTTCCGGCGAATATCAAAGCGTTGCCCATAAATATACGGAAGAGCTGTTCGGCGTGGGGCACGTATACCGCGCAGGAACCATTGGCACTTTTGCAGAAAACACCGCCTTTGGCTATGTACGAAAATACAGCGAAAAGACGGGGAAGAACTTAAACAAGGCTGAGACCATGCGCCTGATAAACGGCATTGTGGGGGTAAAAAGAACCACGGGCCAACACCCCGGCGGTGTTATGATTGTTCCGAAGGCCAACGAGATTTATCAGTTTTCTCCCATTCAGCACCCGGCAAACGACAACGAAACTGATATTATCACCACACACTTTGATTACCACTCCATCAGCGGAAAGCTTTTAAAGCTTGATATTCTGGGACACGACGATCCGACAATGATAAGAATGCTGGAGGATTTAACGGGATTAGACGCAAAAACCATTCCCATTGACGACAAGCCCACCATGAGCCTGTTTACCGGGACCGAGGCGCTGGGTGCAACAGCAGAGGAAATCGGCAGCATTGTGGGGACTTATGCTGTTCCGGAGTTTGGAACAAAATTTGTCCGTCAAATGCTCTTAGACACGAAACCGACTACCTTTGGGGAACTGATGCGGATTTCAGGCCTTTCTCACGGGACAGATGTATGGAACAACAACGCTCAGGATTTGGTGCGGGACGGAACGGCTACGCTTTCTGAGGTGATTTGTACCAGGGACGACATTATGCTCTATTTGCTCCATCATAATCTGCCGCCTTTAAACTCTTTTAAAATTATGGAAAAGGTGAGAAAGGGCAAAGGGTTAGAGCCGGAAGATGAAAAGCTGATGCGGGAAAACAATGTTCCCGAATGGTACATAACATCGTGTAAAAAGATTAAGTATATGTTCCCGAAAGCCCACGCGGCAGCCTATGTAACCATGGCGTTTCGAATTGCATATTTTAAGGTTCACTATCCAATTGCTTTTTATATTACCTATTTTACCGTTCGGGCTACAGATTTTGATGCGGATTTAATGCTTCGCGGTAAGGAGCGCGTTGTGTCCGCAATTAGTGAATTAAACGACAAACCGGATTTAACACAAAAAGAAAAAAACTTAATTACAATTCTTGAAGTTGTAAATGAAATGTATGCCAGAAAAATATCTTTCCTGCCTGTGGATTTGTACAAATCTGATGCTACCAAGTTTTTGGAGGAGGACGGGGCAATCCGGCCGCCGCTGAACGCCATCAGCGGCATATCCGACGCTGTGGGGCAGAGTATTGCTGACGCGAGGGAGGAAGCCGAGGGGCCGTTCCTTTCTGTGGAAGAACTGATGAAACGCGCGAAAATCGGCGCGGCAGTTGTGGAAAAAATGAAAGAATATGATATATTAAAAGGCATACCCGATACCAGTCAGGTGAGCCTGTTTGACTTTTGAGGCTAAGCAGCACAAGATAATAAGAAAGGATAAAGAAATATGACTGTGAAAAGACCGATGTTATGGCTTTCTGTTTCCGTTGTTGCGGGAATGTATCTGCTGGCTGTTTTAGGACCTGACGTGTCTTTCGCAGTCATTTTTTGCGCTGTTTTAACCGCATTGGTTCTTTTTTTTAAAACGCGGAAGCTGTTTCCAAACCTGATTCTAGCAGCTTCCTTAGTGTTGTTTTGCACAGGTGCCGTTCTTTACGGAATTGCAGATGATATTTCAACAAGGCCGCTGTACCCCTACTGCGGCGAACCGGTGCTTTTAACGGGTGAAATCGATGAAGAGTCGGAAATTTCAGACCGCTATGTCCGTTTCCTTTTGCAGGCCACGTCCGTTTCAACAGGGAGAGATGAATCAGAAGCAATTGATGAAAAAATTTCAGTAATTTGTTTTTTTAACGACGATAGGCGAAACTTCCCCGTGCCAAACCGCGGTGACATTCTGATGGCAGAGTGTGAAGTTGCGGTACCCGACGGGGCAATGAACACCGGCGGGTTCGACTATGCAAGATATTTAAAATCGAAAGGTGTTTATTTTCAGGCGGTGGCAAACACCGAAAATCTGCATTTTACGGGGCATAATGCGCACCCCGTTTCTGATGCTGTTTATCAATTCCGAAATAAATGCGCTTCGCTTTTTGACACCGCATTTCCGGGAAAGGAAGGCGGTGTTTTGAAAGCATATGTTATGGGGGACAAGTCGTCGATTTCACCCGAGGTTTCGGATACATTCTCCGCCAGCGGCCTGTCCCATGTTCTGGCGGTATCCGGTATGCACGTCGCGGTTTTTCTGGCATGTATTCTTGCTCTTTTAAAGTTTTTAAAAATTTCTAAAAGAAAACAGCTTGTCATTTCCGCTGGCGCGGTGATTCTGTTTGTCGTTTTTACCGGTGCGTCCATTGCAACTGTCAGGGCCGGATTTGTCAGTATATTCGCTATTTTGGCAAAGCTTGTTTTTAAACGGTCAGATTCAAAAACAGCACTTGCCGAGGCAGCGGCTATTTTATGTGTATTCAATCCATTGGTGGTGTTTGATGCGTCGTTTATGCTTTCTTTTGCCGCAGCATTGGGCATTTTGTTATTCGCGGACGGTATGTCTGAAACATTTTCATGTGTCTATGCAAGGCTTAAACCGGCCTCTAAAATTCGTGCTATTGTTAAAGCCGTTTGTGATTTAACGGCGGTGGGCCTTTCTGCAAATATTTTTATCATTCCCATCCTGATTCATTTGTTCCGTGAGTTTTCCGTGATGTCTGTTATAGCGACGGTTGTGATTAATCCGGTTTTAGCCCCAATGCTGGTAGGCGGCCTGTTGTTTGTGGCGGTTGGGCTGGTTAGCCAGACAATTGCGTTTCCCATTGCCGGTTTTCTTTATTTGTGCGCAAAATATATGATACAGGCGGCTCAAATTTTTGCAGGCGCTCCGTTTGCCAAGCTGGTTTTCGGCGACATCACACCTTTTTTCTTAATAATTTATGCTTTTGCGATGCTCGTGGTTTATTTTACATTGGTAAAGCGTAATAAAACCGGTTACTTTATATCGTTGTATTCTGTTGCAGCGCTTTCCTTAACGCTTCTTTGTTATAATATCTCGGTTTACCACGTGGCAGAGGTGTCTTTTATTAATGTCGGGCAGGGGGACTGTGCCCTGATCAAAGCGCCGGGCAACTGTGATATTTTAATTGATGCCGGCGGTAAGAAAAACAACAATTCCATAGGGGAAAATGTTGTAAAACCCTATCTTGTCCAAAACGGCGTGTATGACATAGAATATGCGGTTGCCAGTCACGGACATGAAGACCATGTAAACGGCATTACAGGCCTTTTAGACATAATGATAATGAAAAACTTGATTGTGCCGGAGGGGTTCGGCACAACAACAGAGGGTGCAGCCCTGTTGGAAAAAGCAAAAGAAAAAGACGTTCCGGTGACTTTTTTTAAGCATGGAGATGTTTTGAAAATCAATGATGAAATGAAGCTTACGGCAATCATGCCGGACGAAAAGTTTCTAAGCTTTACAAAAGAAGACAATGAAAACGACCGTTCACTTTTGTTAAAGCTGGAATATGGAGATATTTCGTTTTTATATACCGGCGATTTATCACAGGAGGGTGAAAATTATGCAGCGGCGCTTTATCCTGAGTTGGTGCCGGCAAATGTTTTAAAAGTTGCACATCATGGCTCAGATGCCTCTAACAGCGAAAAGTTTTTAGATGCTGTAGGACCTGAATTTGCGTTTATCCCGGTGGGGAAAAACAGCTACGGACATCCGAAACAGGAGGTTTTGCAAAGATTAACGTCACGAAATATAGAATTTTATAGAGCAGATAAAAACAAAGATGTGACCTTTTATTTTGACAACAAAGAAATAAAAGGAATTCGGTTTGATGAAAATTCGGCTGCGGGAGGGCTATATGAACTACGATGAATTTGTAAAATATTTAAAACAGGATAAAATGGAAAAAAACGTTCTCTTGCTGTATGGCGAGGAGGTATTTTTAAAAGCACACAGCAAAGCGGAGCTGCTGAAAAAAATCACCCCGGCTCAAATGCCGGAGTTTAATGTGTTTGCGTTTGATGGCAGGAAGTATGATTTAAAAGCAGTGAACGAAGCCATTGAGGCGCTGCCTGTTATGTCTGACTCAAAACTTTTAACGTTTCGCAACTCTATGATTTTTACAATATCCGGCAAAGATACGGCCACAAAAGAGTATAAGGAGTTTTGGGAGAAACGGCTTTCAGACATTCCCGAAGATGTGTTTTTGGTTTTTGACGAGGAAAAGGTAGACAAGCGCAGCGGGCTTTATAAAAAATTTCAAAAACAAAATGCGTTTGCAGAGTTTTCTTATTTATCTGAAAATAAAATGATTAACTGGACCATTGGTCTTTTTAAAACGCTGGGAAAGGTCATCAGCCCTCACGACGCGAAATATTTAATTGAAATTACGGGCGAAGGCATGATGGCGGTAAAGCATGAGGCAGAGAAAGTGGCCGCTTTCACCCAGGGTGAAATTCAAATCACCCGGGCGGACATCGACGCCGTAGTAGTTCCTGTAATTGAAAACAAAGTGTTCGACATGGTGGACGCAATGCTTTCTCAGAATGCCTATGCCGCACTTTCAAAACTAAACGACTTATGCTCGTTAAAAGAGGATGAAACAAGAATTCTCGGTGCAATCAGCTCCAGCGTGGATAAAATTTTAACTGTGAAGCTGATGACGGAAAGTAGGCTGGACAGGACACAAATTGCGTCCAAAAGCAAAATACCGCCGTTTCTTGTGAGTAAATATATCACATTGAGTGCAAAATATACGAGGGAAAACTTAGAACGGCTGCTGACAATGTGTGTTGATACCGATCGGAATTTTAAACTGAGCCAGGGTGACAAAACCGTGCTTTTGCAAAGGCTGATTGCTGATTTTGCCGGATAATTATGAATTTCATAAAAAATTCATAATTTATTGCTTGACAATTCTGTAAAAAAGTGATATTTTAATGTTAGCACTCGATAAGGTAGAGTGCTAACAACGAGGTGAAGGGTTATGGAAATGAATGAAAGAAAGCGAAAAATACTTCATACCATAATAAATGAATATGTGACGAATGCGGAACCAGTCGGTTCACGGCATATCGCAAAGAACCTTGATTTGGGGCTTTCCAGCGCGACCATCCGAAACGAGATGGCCGATTTAGAGGAAATGGGCTATTTAGAACAGCCTCACACGTCGGCGGGCAGGGTTCCGTCGGACAAAGGGTATCGGTTTTATGTTAACGAACTGATGAACGGCTATGAAGTGAGCCAACGGGACATAGATCTGCTTGCCGTTGCTATGGAAATGAAGCTGAACCAGTTTGACAAGGTTATCCGGCAGGCGTCTGTGGTGCTTTCACAGCTTACAAATTACACTGCTGTTTTAATGACACCTGAAATGAAACACGGTGCGATCAAAACCATTGAACTTGTTCCTGTTGACGGATCTTCCATGCTGATCATTCTGGTAACAAACGAGGGCATTATGAAAAACAAGCGGGTTTACATCCCAAAAAATGTAGACCACAAAATCATCCCTCAGGTTTCAGCGCTGATGAAGGAAAAGCTTTCCGGCCTGCTTTTAAATGAAATTGATATGAAAAAAATCAATGAAATTAAAAAAGCACTGGGGTCAAATTATGAAATGCTGTTTCCGGTGCTGGATTTTATTTCCGATATTATTGACGACATTCAAAAGGAAACGGAAATCTACTTAAGCGGCGTTACGAATATTTTTAATTTTCCCGAATACAGAGACGTTACGCGCGCCTCGTACTTTTGCGCCAGAAAATGCGAAATAAGGATTATGAAA
>OGYL01002733.1_pt1 | contig 12045 bp, 9 predicted proteins | sample 1576541 | NCBI WGS metagenome assembly OGYL01 (sample SAMEA3541551, study PRJEB24748) | human gut metagenome | biome: human gut; feature: human-associated habitat; material: faeces | place: China | collected 2012 | reverse complement strand
AGGAGTTAAGCCGATACCTTGGCGTGCAAAAAAAGCATTTGGCTTAACTTCTTAACTCCTGAACTCCTTAACTCCTTATCTCCTCCCCCTCTCCCTTTCCTAAACTTTCTTTCCTTTCTTTCTTTGTTATTAACAAATAAGCCGTATCTTTGCAAAACCTATCAATCTGATAGTAATTACGTAATTATACCAACAAAAAATAAGGAAATGAATAAAATCATCAGCAAAGAACAATTTTCGGAGAAAGTGTTCAAGTTCGAAGTGGAAGCACCGCTTATTGCCCGCTCCCGCAAGGCAGGACACTTCGTCATTGTACGTGTCGACGCCCGAGGCGAACGAATGCCGCTGACCATAGCCGGTGCCGACGTACAGAAAGGCACCATCACGCTGGTAGTGCAGGAGGTCGGATTGTCATCCACCAAACTTTGCCAACTGAACGAAGGCGACTACATCCTCGACGTAGTAGGACCGCTGGGACAAGCCACGCACATCGAAAACTTCGGTACTGTTGTCTGCGCCGGAGGTGGTGTAGGTGTAGCCCCCATGTTGCCCATTATACAGGCACTGAAGGAGGCAGGTAACCGCGTCATCTCCGTACTGGCCGGACGTAGCAAAGACCTGATTATCCTGGAAGAACAAGTGCGCCGTTCGTCCGATGAGGTTATCATCATGACCGACGACGGCTCGTATGGCAACAAAGGCCTCGTGACCGAAGGCATCGAGAGCGTCATCAAGCGCGAGAAGGTGAACAAATGTTTCGCCATCGGCCCCGCCATCATGATGAAATTCAGCTGCCTGCTGACCCAAAAATACAACATTCCGACCGACGTATCGCTGAACACCATCATGGTGGACGGCACGGGCATGTGTGGTGCCTGCCGCATCACCGTGGGCGGAAAGACGAAATTCGTCTGCGTGGACGGCCCTGAGTTCGACGGCCACCAGGTGGAATGGGACGAGATGTTCAAGCGCATGGGATCGTTCAAGGACGTGGAGCGCGAAGAGATGAGCCATCTGGAAGCCTCTGTCTGCCACGCCACGTCACAAGAGGAAGCATCGGCCGAAACAACCGCCGCAGGAAGAGCCATGACGTCCAACACCCCGATGGAAGAGCTCCTCGACCGCAAAGCTCCCTGGCGTGAGGCCTTGCGCAAGAGCATGAAGCCAAAGGAACGTACCGCCATCGCCCGCTGCCCGATGAACGAACTCGACCCCGTCTATCGCGCCACAACCCGTACGGAAGAGGTGAACACAGGCTATACCAAGGAACAGGCCATGACCGAAGCCAAGCGATGCCTGGATTGCGCCAACCCGACGTGTATGCAAGGCTGCCCCGTCAGCATCAATATCCCTTCGTTCATCAAGAACGTGGAGCGCGGCGAGTTCCTCGAAGCCGCCCGCGTGCTGAAGCACACTTCATCGCTGCCTGCCGTCTGCGGACGCGTCTGCCCGCAGGAGAAGCAGTGCGAAAGCCAGTGCATCCACCTGAAGATGAACGAACCCGCCGTGGCTATCGGCAACCTGGAGCGCTTCGTGGCCGACTATGAGCGCGAGAGCGGCAACATCATCCTGCCCGAACTGGCTCCCAAGAACGACATCAAGGTGGCCGTTGTAGGTTCAGGCCCCGCCGGCCTGAGCTTTGCAGGCGACATGGTGAAGTATGGTTATGATGTCACCGTCTTCGAAGCCCTGCACGAGATTGGCGGCGTATTGAAATATGGTATCCCTGAATTCCGCCTGCCCAACAAGATTGTGGACGTGGAAATCAACAACCTCGAGAAGATGGGCGTGAAGTTCGTCAAGGACTGCATCATCGGCAAGACAGAAAGTGTGGAAGAGCTCCAGAAGGAAGGCTACAAGGGCGTATTCATCGCCTCGGGTGCCGGCCTGCCTAACTTTATGAACATCCCTGGCGAAAACAGCGTGAACATCATGTCGAGCAACGAGTACCTGACGCGTGTCAACCTGATGGACGCATCCAACCCCGAAACCGACACCCCCATCAACCCCGCCAAGCGCGTCATGGTGGTGGGCGGCGGAAATACAGCCATGGACTCCTGCCGCACCGCCAAGCGTCTGGGTGCGGAGAAGGTGTACATCGTCTATCGCCGTAGCGAGGCCGAAATGCCCGCCCGTCTGGAGGAGGTGAAGCACGCCAAGGAAGAAGGCATCGAATTCCTGACCCTGCACAATCCGCTCGAATACATCGCTGACGAGAAGGGAGCCGTGAAGCAAGTCATCCTCCAACAAATGGAGCTGGGCGAACCCGACTCCAGCGGACGACGCAGCCCTGTGCCCATCCCTGGTGCTACTGTCACACTCGACATCGATATGGCCGTCGTGGCCGTAGGCGTATCGCCGAACCCCATTGTGCCCAAGTCCGTCAAAGGACTGGAGCTGGGCCGCAAGAACACCATCGCTGTCAACGAGCAGATGCAGAGCAGCATCCCCACTATTTATGCAGGCGGTGACATCGTGCGCGGTGGAGCGACTGTCATCCTCGCCATGGGCGACGGACGACGCGCAGCAGAAGCCATGCACCACCAGCTTCAAGACTAAAACGCGCTAAACACTTATACTCCATTACAGGCAATGCAGAAGGTTTCCAACCCATGCATTGCCTGTTTTTTATGTCCAAGCCATTTCTCCTCGCCCAAATCCTCAAAAAACAATATGAAACAATAATCTACATTTTATTACAAATATGTTACAATTTATAAGAAATACACTCTATATTGATTGAAATTTTGATTTATATCAAGAAATGAGGATTTGGGAAGCATTTTCTTTATCAATCATTTTTATGTTATAAAACACATCCATATATTTGCATCGGTAAAAAGAAAGGCTGGGCGCCCAGCCCTAGTTTCAATAGGTATTAGCTATTGGATTTATAGGATTAGTTTTTAGGATTAACAAAAATGAGAAGTATTATGAAACGTTTAGGATTAACATTCGTGGCAGCATTCTGCCTGACAGTTACAACTTTTGCTGCAGGTAACCAACCTGTAACTGAAACTGCAAAATGGGACGGTTCTATTAACGTAGCCCGATTGAGCAAATACTTGGATTTGGATAGCAAGCAGCATGAGGAAGTAGTAAACATCATCGATTTCTTCAACCGAGAGATGTCACGTGCAACCAAGGCGAAAAAGAATCGCGAACAGATGTTGCGCAACGCAGTCTACGGTAACCTGAAGCTGATGAAAAATACCTTGGACGAAAAGCAATATGCCAACTACACCAAGGTGCTGAATGTGACTTTGCGCAACAAAGGTTTCGAGATCAAATAAAGATAATCCGCAACCAACTGTTTCAAACAGGTTGTTGTTATATACGAAGAAAGCGCTAGGATCTACTCCTAACGCTTTCTTTTTTTTGTCAACACGAAAATCATGCTGACTCCCTAACCAATATATATAACGGTCGTCTTACTTTCACAAGCAAAAACGATCCTGCAATTCTTTCTTGAATTTTTTTGAGACAAGCAGCTCTGTCACCCTGTCAAAAGGAGGATACAACAGGCAACGATTGTCCTTTATCAACATCAGATAATCCATATTGATAATGTAGGACTGATGGATCTGCACGCATCTAGGCAGGTTACGAATAATCAAATCGGCCGTCATACCCCTGCGTAATGTCAACGGAGGATCATTGCTCAGAATGACCTCCCACAACTTACGTTCGGAAGAATAACGGAAAAAACCAATTTCTGAGGTCCGCAACACACGCATATCATTAGTCGGCGTATATACCATAAACGTATCGCTTATCGACGATGGCATCGAGGCGAGTCCCGTCCGCTGTCCTCCTTGCATCTGTTGCAGAAAACGATGCAGGATCTGATCCAACTCCTGAGGCTGAAAAGGCTTCAGCAAATAATCGAAAGCCGATTCCCGTATAGCCTCTATCATATACTTGTCATAGGCCGTATAGAAAACAACTTTCATATTCCAGATAATGCTGTCACGAATATCGCGCAACAATTCCATACCTGTCATCTCAGGCATCTCAACATCCAGAAATAGTAAATCTGGCCGTACTGCAGCAATCAACTTCTTACCCTGACGCGCATTCCGAGCAATGCCGTCCAATGAAAACTCAGGCTTCTTCTCCAGCTCAAACGCTAAAGCTTCCGCCGCCATTTCATCATCATCCACTACTATGACCTTATATGCACACATACTAATTTGTCGTTGTTTCTGTAGCGAATATAGGCATTAAATTAATCCAATGCAAAGAATGAAATGAAAGTCTTGCACTATTTGTTTAAATAGTGGAACTATTCTACAAAAAATAAAGGATTATTCGGCAATTCTTTTTTCTCGTTTAAAGTCTGTAATCGTACTTTACAGGCAAAAGAAATGAAACCTGACATCCCGTCTCACCACTGGGGAGAACCACATTATGGACTTCCACATCCAGCGCCTGTTTGTTCTTTGCATTCAGAATCTGAATGGTTTGCATGACGACTTTCATACCGGTACCCGTCCCCCGATGAAGGCTGTTGGGACGATATCCTCCCCCATTATCTGTAATCTGAATGCTGACTTCACCTGAATCACGACGACAGATATCAATCCAAAGCCGTCTCTCTCCTTCCTTTCCACGCAACGCATGTTTCACAGCATTTTCTACAGGTATTTGGATCAACATAGAAGGCAGAAATACCAAACTTGGATGCACATCGGGCGCAATCTGGATAACAGGGAAAAAATTGTCTCCCAACGAACGCCGTTCCAAATCTATGTAAGTCTTGACAAAATCCAATTCTTCTTCCAGCGTAACACACAACTGTTCGGCCAATTCCAAATTTCTTCGCATCAGTTTCACCAAAGAAGCCAGTTCTTTTTGCTCGGTCTCTTGCTTGCGGCTCAGCATCTCCTGGTTGAGTACATTAAAAATGAAATGAGGAGACAGACGGTTGCGAATGTTTTCCAAACGCAGGGAGGAAACCATACGACGATTCTCCACCAACATCAACGCACGCTTCTTCTTATTATACAAATAGAGGAAAACAGCTACCAAAAAAGCGAGAACCGCCATGCAAGCTACAATCAGATGAGCCTGCCTGAGCCTAAGCACCTCATTCTCAGTTTCACGTATCATGACACGATGGGCCAGCAGGGTAGAGTCCTGCTGATAGCGCAAAGCCAAATCGGCCGTATGCATCCGAACACGTTCGTTGCGGATGGAGTCATCCAACCTCAAGTTGTTTTTTTGATAATAATAAGCTTGCTTGTAGTTTCCCGTTTCCTCATAAAACTGTTGCAGATATTTATTGCGGATATGTACCATATCGGGATCAATATCGGGAGGCGTCACACTATGAGACAGCACACGACGGGCCTCACCAAACTCTTTTTGAAGCAATGCCTGTGCAATAGCTTGTGTATCCAGATAATACAAAGCAGTAGTCATCCCTATCTTTTGGAAAAAAGGCCGGCATTCATCCATATAACGAGCCGCGGAATCGGGTTGTTGCAACTGCAAAAAGCAATCGCTCAGGTTCAACTTTCCCAAGTTCTGTTCGAACATCATGTCAGGATATCCTCCTGTCAATTCAACAAGCTTTCGAAAATAAGACATGGCAGTTTGGCAATCCCCTCGATAATAATAGGACGTCCCCCGATTATTCAAATAGATGTATTTCTCATAAGGGAGCATCCGTTCATATTCCTGACCAGCCAGATTGTAGTAATAATCACACTGATCAAAATCACGTAGAGCAACGTAAACCTGCGCCAGCCCATAGTAAATCGGAGTACGCTTGGTAGACGGCAACTCCAAGGAGTCGCACAGTAACAAAGCTTTTCGATACCAAGAAGCCCCCAAATCCAACTCTCCCAAACGGTTGCAGGCGTCTGCAAGATTCATCAGGATATCGGGCACATCAGCAACGCGCGTCCCCTTCAGCCGATATTCATAAGCAGATTGAAAGGCCTTTTTGGCAGAATCCATCACACCTGTACGGGCAAACAGATTACCAGCCATATTTAAACACTCGGACTGTAAGTCTGCTACTTGTGGAGAGAAAGGTTGGCGTGCAGCAAAATGCTGAATATGATGCAACACCAACCATGCTGAATCAATTTGTGAAGTCATCAGATAAGTTTTCAGCGTCAAAGACAGGTAATTATACTTCACAAGACTATCTTCCGCTTCATTCATTCGTCTCAGTGCCTCCGCTCTCATCCAACGGGGAGCGACAGAGATAGAGTCACTATGATTGGCAAAAAAAGCCTGAAAAGCATCCTGTTCAGAAACTTCCTCTCTCTTCTCCCCTTCGGCACAACACGCCAACAAGGCAATCACGAAGCTTAATATCCATACGACCTGCCCTTTTATTAAAACTCTCTTCATAAATATCTACTTTTCAACCTGCTTCTTTCCACAAAAATAGTCCATTTTTTTGAACGAACAATCAAACAAGTAAAAAAAACGAAAAAAGCCTCATAACTTCCTTTCAGAAGTTACAAGGCCATGTATATTTATAAAAAACTAAATTAAAGCGCACCCACTTCTTTCAGAGCAGCATTTGTCTTGTGGACAGCAGCAGCGCTGGCAGCGAACTTCGCCTTTTCATCCTCAGTAAGTTCCAGCTCAACAATCTTCTCAATGCCGTTTTTACCCAAAATAACAGGAACACCGATGCAGATATCGCTTTCGCCATATTCGCCTTCCAGATATACAGAGCAAGGAATCATCTTCTTCTGGTTATGCAAAATAGACTCTACGACATACGCTCCTGCAGCACCTGGTGCATACCAAGCCGACGTACCCAGCAATTTAGTCAGAGTAGCACCACCTACCATTGTAGCGGCAACGACCTCATTCAATTTTTCTTCACTCAAAAGGGTACTTACAGGCTGTCCTTTATAAGTAGCCAGGCGTGCCAAAGGAATCATAGTCGTATCGCCGTGTCCGCCGATCACCATTCCTTCTACCTCATTAGCATTGCAACCCAAAGCCTGAGACAGGAAATATTTGAAACGTGAGCTATCCAATGCGCCACCCATACCAATAATACGGTTCTTAGGCAAGCCAAGAGACTTCAGAGCCAAATAAGTCATCGTATCCATCGGATTGGAAATAACGACCAAAATAGCATTAGGAGAATATTTCAAGATATTTTCTGCTACAGACTTAACAATACCAGCATTAACGCCGATCAGTTCTTCACGAGTCATTCCTGGCTTGCGAGGAATACCTGAAGTGATGACAACAACATCAGAATTGGCAGTCTTCTCATAATCATTGGTGCAGCCGGTAATTACCGTATCAAAGCCCAGCAACTGAGCTGTCTGCATCATATCCATTGCCTTACCTTCTGAAACGCCTTCTTTTACGTCCAGCATTACCACCTCGTCGGCTACTTCATTAAAAGCCAACACATTAGCACATGTAGCGCCTACATTACCGGCACCTACTACGGTTACTTTTGACATAATTAATTCTTTTATTTAAAGTTGTTTAAGACAGTGCAAAAGTACGACGAGACTATCAATTAAAGAAATTTTTCCATAATAATTTTAGTTAAATGAACATTTACCTTCCAAGTAATGTTAACAAATTGACAATTAATTCCTATTTTTGCCCCTTGTAATAAACAATAAGCTGAAAATGTATAAATGGATAGCTGGAAAAGCAAAAAAACAATGATAACAATAAGCAAATCAAAACAATGAATAAAAACAAATCACTGATTATCATAGGAAGCGCCCTCGTCCTACTGCTGATAGGAGTAACCACATTACTGGTTATGGAAAAAACAACCAACAAAGAATTGGTACAAGAATTCGAATTGGAAAAAGAAGATTTGGAAAACGAATACACTCGCTTCGCACAACAATATGACGAATTGAAACTGACAATTTCAAATGATTCGCTTTCCGTTCTGTTGGAACAAGAACAATTGAAAACACAACGCCTCTTGGAAGAATTAAGGACAGTAAAAAGCAGCAATGCATCAGAAATACGCCGACTGAAAAAAGAATTGGCCAGCTTGAGAAAAGTCATGATCAGTTATATCAATCAGATCGACTCACTCAACCAGCTGACTGCCCGCCAGCAAGAAGTAATCAAAGACGTAACACGCAAGTATAACGATGCCTCCCGACAGATAACCAACCTGTCTAAAGAGAAAAAGACATTGAATGAAAAAGTCGCATTAGCCGCACAGCTTGACGTAACCAATATTCGCATTGAGGCACAAAACAAGCGCGGACGCGAAACAGATAAGGTGAAGAATGTGGTAAAATTCAAAATAGATTTCAGCATCGTGAAAAACATCACAGCTGAAACAGGCGAAAAGACATTGTATCTACGCATCACCAAGCCTGATAATGGAGTACTGACCAAAAGCGAGGCAAATACATTCAAATACGAAAATCGAAACCTGACTTATTCCATCAAGAAATACATTGAATACACAGGCGAAGAACAAGCGGTCACAGTATATTGGAATGTAGAAGAATATCTATATGCAGGCAATTACCGTGTCGACATCTTTGCGGATGGAATCTTAATTGGCTCGCAAAGTTTTTCACTCAAATAAAAATCTAAAGAATCCTCAACCAACCATAAAGGGATAAAGCAAGACTTTCGAGAAAGAAGTCCTGCTTTATCCCTTTGCTTTATCACAAAAACGTAAGTTAACAGTTTTTTTTAAACCTGTATACAGAACTTTTTTATCTTTGCATTGTTGTTTATGCAATCATTGCCGACTATTTCGGCAATCAAAATAAAAGCGATATAGCGTATGAATGCAATGAAAAAGTTCTTATGTTCCACCTTATTAAGCTTATCGGTCTATGCAGTAGGCGCACAACAGGTCTTGAGCCTGGATAGTTGTCGTGCATTAGCAATGGCCAACAACAAGGAGCTATTGATAAGCCAGGAGAAGATTAATGCCGCACACTATCAAAAAAAGGCTGCTTTTGCAAATTATTTACCTAAGTTCGATGCAACAGGTGCCTACATCCGTAATCAGAAGGAAATATCACTGCTGAGTGATGCACAGAAAGATGCTTTATCCAATATCGGTACCAACCTGAGCGGTGCTTTGCAGAACGGAGTACAAAACATGATTGCACAAAACCCAGGCCTGCTACAAAACCCACAATTCATGCAGCTGTTACAGGCTTTTGGAAGTGTAGACCTGGCAGGTCCGTTAAATCAGGTAGGAAGTTCTTTAGTAGATGCTTTCCGCACTGATACACGAAACATGTATGTCGGCGCCATTACCCTGACACAGCCCCTATACATGGGTGGAAAAATACGAGCCTACAATAAAATAACCAAATATGCCGAAGAACTGGCACGCCAACAGCACAGCACAGGCATGCAGGAAGTGATACTGAACACTGACCAGGCCTACTGGCAGGTTGTATCATTGGTACACAAAAAGAAGCTGGCTGAAGGATATCTGGAATTGCTGAAGAAATTGGAAAGCGATGTAGACAAAATGATCAACGAAGGAGTAGCGACAAAAGCCGATGGCCTGTCAGTGAAGGTGAAAGTTAACGAAGCGGAAATGACGCTGACCAAAGTGGACGATGGGCTAAGTCTGTCGCGCATGTTGTTATGCCAACTGTGCGGACTGGACCTGACGACGGATATCGTATTGGAGGACGAACGGGAAGAAAACCTGAAAGAAGCCGGAATAGCTAGCAACCAAATCAATATGGAAAGTGTTTATGCCATACGCCCTGAAGTCCGTAGCTTGGAACTGGCATCCAAAATCTATGATCAAAAGGTGAACGTAACCCGTTCGGAAATGCTGCCTTCCATCGCCCTGATGGGAAGCTATATGGCTACCAATCCGTCCGTACTGAACAGCTTCGAAAAGAAGTTCAAAGGCATGTGGAATGTAGGTGTCATGGTATCAGTTCCTTTATGGCACTGGGGCGAAGGTATCAATAAGGTGAAAGCAGCCAAGGCAGAAGCCAACATCGCACGTTATCAGCTGGAAGAGGCGAAAGAAAAAATCCAGTTACAGGTAAGCCAGTCCGCCTTCAAGGTGAACGAAGCAGCCAAAAAACTGGTAATGGCTGAAAAGAACCTTGAAAAAGCAGATGAAAATCTGCGCTACGCCACCTTGGGCTTCGAGGAAGGAGTAATCCCTGCCAGCAATGTATTAGAAGCTCACACAGCCTGGCTTTCCGCCCAATCCGAGAAGATAGATGCCCAAATAGACGTGAAACTGACGGATCTCTATCTGAAGAAAGCTACGGGAGAACTCACATCAATGGAGAATTGAAAATGGAGAATGAAGTATTATCAATTCTCAATTATCAATTATAAAATTATCAATTATCGAAATGGATACAAAATCGCAAAACAGTAACATGCTGCTGGCCTTCCTGACATTGGTAGGCGTCATCGCAGTAGTGGCCCTAGTAGGTTTCTTCATGCTTCACAAAGGGCCGGAAATCGTCCAAGGACAAGCAGACGTCAACGAATACCGCGTATCGAGCAAGGTGCCGGGACGCATCTTGGAGTTCCGCGTAAAAGAAGGACAACAAGTGAAGGCAGGCGATACGCTCGCCCTGCTGGAAGCGCCAGACGTACAGGCCAAGCTGGAACAGGCACAGGCAGCCGAAGCCGCTGCACAGGCACAGAACGAAAAGGCTATCAAAGGAGCACGCCAGGAGCAGATCCAGGGCGCCTATGAAATGTGGCAGAAAGCACGTGCCGGCGTGACCATCGCCGAAAAATCGTACAAACGCGTGAAGAACCTGTACGACCAGGGAGTGATGTCGGCACAGAAGCTGGACGAGGTGACGGCACAGCGCGACGCGGCTATCGCTACGGAAAAGGCTGCCAAGTCGCAGTATGACATGGCCAAGAACGGTGCCGAGCGCGAAGACAAGGCAGCTGCAGCAGCTTTGGTTCAACGTGCACGAGGAGCTGTAGCCGAAGTACAATCGTACATTGCCGAGACATACCTCATTGCCCAGACGGCGGGAGAGGTTTCGGAAATTTTCCCCAAAGTGGGCGAACTGGTAGGCACAGGAGCGCCCATCATGAACATCGCCGTGATGGAGGACATGTGGGTGAGCTTCAACGTGCGCGAGGACCTGCTGAAGGGACTGACCGTGGGTACAGAGTTTGAAGCCTACGTCCCGGCACTGGACCGTGACATCCGATTGAAAGTGTACTATATGAAAGACCTGGGCACCTACGCTGCCTGGAAAGCCACGAAGACTACCGGCCAGTTCGACCTGAAGACGTTCGAAGTGAAGGCCAGCCCAGTGGAGAAAGTCGACGGACTGCGGCCGGGTATGAGCGTGGTGCTGGAAAAATGAAGAATGAAGAATGAGGAATGAAGATTACTCCCATTTTCAATCTTCAATTCTCAATTATCAATTATCGAAATGAACGCAACGAAATACAAAGCCTTGTGGAACGTGATGAAGCGTGAAGGAAAGCGCCTCGTCTCCCGTCCGCTCTACCTGTTCTGCATGGTAGTGGCACCGCTGTTCTGCTACGTGTTCTTCACCACGCTGATGGACTCGGGGTTGCCTCAGAACATGCCGGTGGGCATGGTGGACGAAGACATGACGACCACCTCGCGGCAACTGGTGCGCAACCTCGACGCCTTCGAACAGACGGCCGTCGTGGCCCACTACCCCAACGTGACCGAGGCACGCCAGGCCATGCAGCGGGGCGACATCTACGGCTTCTACTACATTCCAGAAGGAACTACCTCCAAAGCGCAGGCCCAGCGGCAGCCCAAGGTGTCGTTCTACACCAACAACACGCTGCTCATTGCTGGTTCACTGCTCTACAAGGACATGAAGATGATGAGCGAACTAGCCTCTGGAGCCGCCGCCCGCTCGGTGCTCTACGCCAAGGGAGCGACGGAAGACCAGGCCATGGGATTCCTGCAGCCCATCGTCATCGACACACATCCGCTGAACAATCCGTGGATTAACTACTCGGTCTACCTGAACAACACGTTCGCGCCGGGCGTGCTGATGCTTTAATAGAGAACCTTTTTATCTAACTCTGTGAGTTCCATACCTTTGGGAACTCTCC
>OGYL01002732.1_pt1 | contig 12047 bp, 7 predicted proteins | sample 1576541 | NCBI WGS metagenome assembly OGYL01 (sample SAMEA3541551, study PRJEB24748) | human gut metagenome | biome: human gut; feature: human-associated habitat; material: faeces | place: China | collected 2012 | reverse complement strand
GGTAAATAGCCAATAACGCATCATCTTCCGGCGGCAATCCCATTCAAATTCCTCATGTAATTGCAGAGGGGACTCTGCCGGAGATCTATGCACAGACAGAAACAACGAATCTACGGGATGCATTTAAAAAGCTGATACCTGCAGGAAAGGAGGAAATGTCATGAATTTCAAGGTGATCAAACAACTGTATAAGAAAGAAATATTAGACGTCCTCCGGGATAAAAAGACGATCATTATGATGGTGATCGTGCCACTTTTGATCTATCCGCTGATGTTTGTTGGCGGTATGGTCATGATGTCAAAAGTGACAACACAGATGGATACACAGACATATGAAATTGCGGTTGATTTTATGGATACGAATCCGGAGCTCGTCGAGATGTTTCTGCATCCGGATGATGACACGCTGCATTTCAAGCTGTGCGATCTGAATGTTATGGATGCAGATATTTCGATGATCCTGCGGGGAGAAAAGATCAATGCGATCGTATATGAAAATGAAGATGGAACTGGATATAATATCGCGTATCTGTCCTCGGTTACGAATTCCAGCTATGCGGAACAGAAGGTGCGTCAGGTACTCTCAGCGTATTCGGATTCCCTGACGAATCAGAGTCTGGAGGCGGCAGGATTAGACCCGGATACGGTGTTACATCCATTTGAGGTAGAGGACGACGACCGCGCGAGTACTGAGGAGACGACCGGAAGTCTGCTCGGTGTGATCGTGCCATTTATGCTTGTTGTGAGTCTTCTGATGGGAACGATGTACCCGGCGATCGACACGACAGCCGGAGAGCGGGAGCGCGGAACGCTTGAGACGATATTGACGCTGCCGGTCACGAATCAGGAACTGATCTTCAGTAAGTTCCTGACCGTTGGAACGATTGGCGTGGCATCTGCTTTGTTAAATGTCCTTTCAATGGGTGGAATTGGTGTATATCTGTACAAACTGGCGGCACAGACGACCAGTATGGTTTCGAAAATACAGGTGTCAAAATTCGTTCCGGCAATCTTAGTCTGCTGCCTGTGTATTCTTGCTTTTGCAGTTTTGATCAGTGCGCTTTCCATGTGTTTCTGCGTATTTGCAAAGACCTACAAGGAGGCAAATAATTATATTACGCCGCTTATGCTGCTTGTGATGTTTGCATCATTTATTGGGTTTATGCCAAATGTCACACTTACCCGGAATATGGCACTTGTTCCGGTTGCCAATATCTGTCTGCTGATCCGGGATCTGCTGGCGTTTAAGTTCAGTTTTTCATCGATTACGATTGTGCTGTTCAGCAATGTAGCATACGGAATTATTGCAGTGCTTGTGCTTGGAAAGCTCTACAACAGTGAAGCGATTTTGTTTGGCGATGGAACTGGAAATGTGCAGATCTTTGAACGCCGAAGCAATATGATCAAGGGTGGTGTCCCATCGGTTGGAGATGCCTGTCTGGTACTGCCGGTCGTGCTTGTGCTGATGATCTATGTCGGCGGTTTTGCCAGTGCGAAGAGTATGCTTGTTGGATTGCTTGTCACACAGGGCATTGTCGGTGGTGTTCCGCTTCTGACGGCGTGGTATACAAAGAAGGATATGCGAAAGACATTTCGCATCCGGCTTTGTCGTCCGGGATTTCTGTTTGGCGGACTTGTGCTGATGATGGGAACAATTCTGGTAGGTATGCTCCTGACAAGTATCACAAGCATGTTGTTTCCGGAGAGCGCGGAGAGTATGACAGGATCTATGGAAGCGATCTATTCATATGGATATGGAGTCTGTCTGCTGCTAATTGCTCTGCTTCCGGCGGTGTGCGAGGAGCTTTTGTTCCGGGGATTTCTGCTATCTTCGCTGGAGCATACGATGAAGAAACGGGCGGCAATCCTGACGGCTGCGATCGTGTTCGGACTGTATCATATGAATCTGGTGCAGACACCGACGACAGCACTGATTGGTATGGCACTCTGCTATGTGGCAGTACAGTCGGAGAGTTTGCTTCCAGGCATGCTCATGCATTTTTTCAACAATGCATTGTCCGTGACAGCTGGATTTTATCCGAAACAGATTGCGCGTATCCTGCCGATTTTTTCAGAGAATGGTGTGCCGGCTCTGGTGTTGATTGTCGGCGGAGTCGGGTTGTGTGTGCTCGGCGTATATATAATAAAACGCTCGAAAAATAAGGCGTTTCCGGTTGAGTCAGATGCCCGTTTGTGATATGATAGGAAGTAGGTTAAGAAAGGTTCACCAATGAGTATGGAACAGCAGAAAAAAAGAGATTATGAGATATACTGGCCACATGTGATACTGGTTGGCGCCATTGCACTCGTGCTTGTCCTGATCGGTGTAGTCATAGGTGTCAATATCGGAAAAAGCAAGAAATATAAGCCGGTTCCTGTGACGGGACAAGGGTATACATGGACATTGCAGCCGGGCGCAGAAGCGCAGATGATCTACACGAACTTTTGGCAGTTTGCGAAAGCCAGTTATGTGTTGGTTGGCGATATTCCGAATTGTGAATTTTATAAGATTGTAAAGGAAGTGCCGCGCAACGATTTCCAGACAGATAATTTCTACATGGAGGACGGCGACAACACGATCATGGCATACCATGCCGGAGATGGCAGCCGGCTGTCTGAACTTGCTGTGGATGTGTCTTCCTATCAGGCAGAACTGGATTGGGATGCGTTGAAGCAGGCAGGCGTTACAATCGCATTTATCCGGGTTGGATACCGGGGCTATGGCTCGGAAGGCAAACTGGTGGCAGATGAGATGTTTCAGACGCATATAGAGGGCGCCAAAGCAGCCGGAATCAAGGTAGGAATTTATTTTTACAGCCAGGCGATCAGCTACGAGGAAGGTGTGGAGGAAGCACAGTTTGCGCTGAATCTGGCATCTGCATATACGCTCGATATGCCGGTTGTGATTGATACAGAGGAGGTCTATGCGGACGGAGCGAGAACCGCTGACCTCTCTAATGATGCACGGACGGATGGCGTTGTCGGATTCTGCGAGACCGTGAAGAGCGCAGGCTACACACCGATGATTTATTCGAACCGGAACTGGTTTGTACAGAAGCTGGATATGACAAGACTGGGAGATTATAAGCTGTGGCTGGCACATTATGCGAATCAGCCGGATTTCCCATATCTGTATTCTGGCTGGCAGTATACAGGAACTGGCACGATCGCAGGAATCGGACAGGAACTGGATTTGAATGTATGGATGGAAGGTAGTGTTTATTAGGAACGGGGAGTGCCTATGTTGAATTGGGATCTGGCATATGATTATGCGGCGATTTATCTGTTGCTTATTATAATCATATGGTATTTTCATGAAAAAAGAATACCGCTTGCGAGTCACCGGACATTTTTAGTGGCACTTGCCGCAGTCTTTGTCTCAACGGGACTGGAGATCGTCAGCACGAAGCTGGCACAAATGTTCGGCACGGAAGGAAATGCTGGATTCTGGGTGACAAGCACCTTGCAGCATCTGGCGCTGAATGCGATTCCACTGCTGTTTGCATACTACGTGCTGCAGATCGTACATATCAATGCAAAGCAGATGCTGCATGCCAAATGGATGCTGGCATTGTGTGGCGTGGTTGATGTGGCTGCACTGGTGACGAATCCATATACCCATTGGGTATACGAGGCGGAAGGCTGGCAGTATACCTATGACTATGGAGTGCTGGTGCTGATCACGGTTGCGATAGCTGCAATTGTGGCAAGCTCGGTCGTGGCATTGCACCGGGTGAATCATACATTGTTTGCCAAGGCAATGGTTGTACTGTTTCATATGCTGCTTGTTGTGTTAGCGGTCTTTTTGCAGTTAAAAACACATGTATTGCTGTTGAATTTTGTGACAGCAACGGTCTGTCTGACGATTTATTATTATCTGCAGAATCCAAATGCGGTCATTGATACGGTGACAAAGCAGTTTAACCGGCGTTTTTTTGGCGAATATCTGCACACCTTTTTTATTAACGAAAAACCATTTGGAATCGTAGTCGTTGCGATGGATGATTTCAAGTTTATCAATAAGACCTATGGCGTTGAAAATGGAGATAATCTGCTTCGGCAGATCGGCGCTTTCATGGAGACGCTTCCATTTGCCAAGACGGTGTTCCGTCTGGGCGCAGACCAGTTCTGTATCGTGTTATACAAGGATCTGGATCAGATTGACGCGGTGGCACAGACGGTACATGAGCGGTTCCGCCATCCGTGGTACAGTGAGAATCAGGCAGGCATTATGATGTCTGCATCCATCTGTTGTGTGAATTGTCCGACAGATGCGTCTGCATATGGACAGCTGATCGAGGTTATGGATTATTCTATGTCAATGGCGAAGCGGTTGCAAAAGGGTAGAATCACGTATGCAAAGGATTACGATTTAGGCAAGATCAAACAGGACAAAGCGTTTGAAAAGGCGGTCAAGCAGGCACTCGACCGGGATGAGCTGATGGTATATTATCAGCCGATCTTCTCGGTGGAGAAGGGCGTTTATAACTCCGCCGAAGCACTGGTACGCTTGCATGATGAAGAACTTGGCTGGATATCACCGGAGGATTTCATCCCGATCGCGGAGCGAAACGGTATGATTATTGAGATGGGAGAAGTGATTCTGGATAAGGTGTGCCGGTTTATTCATGATTTCAAGCTGGCGCAGACGACGGTAGAGTACATCGAGGTCAATATCAGTCCGGTGCAGCTGATGCAGCAGCATTTTTCAGACCGGGTAAAACAGATCATGGAAAAATACGATGTGCGTCCGAATCAGATTAACATTGAGATTACGGAGACTGCGACCATCAGTATGGCGGATACGGTCAATGCAAATATCATGGATCTCGTACAGTATGGAATTAAATTCTCTCTGGATGATTACGGCTCTGGCTATGCGAATATTGAGTATATCAACCATATGCCATTTTCAATCATCAAACTGGATAAGTATATTATCTGGGATGCATTTAAGAGCACGAAAGCTGGAATTACGTTGAAGCATACGATCGGTATGCTGAATGAATTAGAGTTACATATCGTGGCAGAGGGCGTGGAGACCGCGGAGATGCGCGATCACCTTGCCGACATTGGCTGCCATTTTATGCAGGGGTGGTATTACAGTAAGGCTGTATCCGATCAGGATTTCATCCGTTTGATCGAGATGCAGTAGCTTACATGTTCCACAGACCGTAAGCTGGGATATTCAAGGTGTCTCCATCGAGAGACACCTGATTGAAGCTTACTTTCACTGCAATGTTTGTATTTGAATTTTTACTTCGGAATGTCTTAATATTCTGTGCCTTTGAATTCGGGACGAAACGGATATCGACCGGAACCGGGGCATCTTCTCCTTCATAGACAAACGGAACGCGCGCGGTTGCGCCGGATACCCAATAGTACAGATAAGGAATCTTGGAGCTTAACTCCTGGAAGATAAACTGCTCTGCAATCGCACCACATTTTTCTGCCAGGATATCGTTCACATCAATCTCCTCGTTCATAGGAAGTCCATAAGCGGCACGGAGCAGACCGTGATCGATGAAGAACAGCTCAAAGGATTTGTAATCAACATGCTCTTCCAAAGGAAGATTTCCAGATGTCAGACGTGGCAGTTTCCGGGCGATTCCGAGGTTGCATAAAGCCTGTGCTGCTTCAGCGTATTCCCGGCTGCGTGCATTGGAATCGACGGATTTGTACATGAATTTCTTATTCTCACGGGCAAGCTGCTCTGGGATACTCCGGAAGATGCGCTTGCATCGCTGGTAGAGTGCGACCGGGTAAGTCTGTTTCATAAGCTGGACATAGTCTTCCAACAGTGCCTCCTGCATCGGACGGATGATGGACAGATCCCGGTTCTTCAGATACGCATGGACTACGCCCGGCATACCGCCAACTAACAGGTATTCCCGGAGCATAGAGGTGATTGCGCCGATTTCAAGATTGGTAAGCGGCGTGTCCTTATGCTTTGAAATTGCATCTATGAAAGGATGTGCCTTGCTTGCAATCATATATTCTTCAAAGGTCATCGGACGCATGCGGAAGATCTCAAAAACGTCCGGGTGACTGTATTCAAACTCTGTAAATTCCATCGAGGATGCGATCAGACAGATGGTGTAATCTGGATGATTCTTGCGGAAAGCATAGAAAAATTCCGCGCAGTCCGGCACTGCCTGTACCTCGTCAAAGATAAAAATACAATCTGATGCGTCTCCAAACGGAAAACGTTGAGACAGCAGCAGATCCAGATTGGAATCGCCGGCGATGGCATCCTGACAGGCAGAATCTTCTGCCAGATTGATATAGCATTGCTGCTTGAAAAAGGCTGTGGCAAAATCGCGAACCGCCCATGTTTTACCGACACCCTTTGCGCCCTTTACATATAAGATTTTGCGCTTTGTCTGGTCGTACCAGTTAGCAAAGTCGTTGATGATATTCCGATACATCTGTGCATACACCCCTTTGCGTATTATATGAAAATATTTTAGTCAATAATATAGGGAGTGTCAACAAGAATTAGGTTGTTTCTACCAATTAAAAATGCTATAATAAATCGTAATTATTGTATGAGTAGAAGGAGACAGATGCGTGAAAAATAAGTGGAATAAAAATATTCTTCAACTTGGGGTTATGCTTGCACTTGCTGGCTGTGCATGTATTTTGTTTGCAGAAGTCATAAAGCAGTGGAAGTCTATTTTCGGATTTCTCGGGAATGTTGTCTCTGCGATGACACCGATCATTATCGGACTTGTGATCGCATTTATGTTGAATCCAATCATGATCTATATCCGGCGTGGGCTTTCCTTTTTGATCTGTAAGATTAAGAAAGAAGCGGAATACGATAGGGTTTATAAGAAGGTGAAGGTTCCGGCTTTGATTCTGACGGTGCTTTTGTTCCTTGGATTGCTGGTTGGATTGTTGTGGCTGGTAATCCCACGTGTGTATGAGAGTCTGACAGATCTTGTGAACAGCACAGAGGATTATATCAATTCAGCTGAGGCGTGGATCAAAAAAGTATTTGCACAGAATCAGATGATTGAGGATAAGTTGTCACAGGTGCTTGATTATGCAGAAAATAATGTGTTTACGATTCTGAAGGATAAGATCATGCCGAACCTCGACACAATCGTGAAAACGCTTTCTTCCGGCGTGGTTGTCGGAATCAAGGCAGTCATGAATTTCCTGATCGGTCTGATCGTTATGATCTATCTGCTGATGAGCAAGGATGTGCTGCTGGCGCAGTGCAAGAAAGTGATCTATTGTCTGTTCTCCAAGAAGACAGGTAACAAGATCATGGAAGGATGCTCGTATGCAAATGTCGTGTTCGGCGGATTTATCAATGGTAAGATCTTAGATTCCTGTATCATTGGAATCATATGCTTTATATTTACTTCAGCCGTACACATGCGGTATGCGGTGCTGATCAGTGTGGTTGTCGGTGTGACAAATATCATTCCATTCTTCGGACCGTTTATCGGAGCGGTACCGGGTGCGTTGTTAGCACTGATGGATGATCCAATCATGTTCGTGGTATTTATCATCTGGATCATTGTATTGCAGCAGTTTGATGGCAATATCTTAGGACCATTGATCTTAGGCGATGCAACCGGAATCTCCGGTATCTGGGTATTGCTTGCAATCTTAGTGGGTGGTGATCTGTTCGGCGTGGCAGGTATGATCTTAGGTGTTCCGGTATTTGCGTGTCTGTATGCATTTTTCGCAGTACAGCTCCGGGACAAGCTGCGTGCGAAAGATTTATCTTCAGCCACAGGCGATTATATCCGCTTGAAGAAATTCGACGAGGAGACTGGAGAGCCGATTTACCAGGAGCGCCACGATGAGCGAAAGACATTGAGGGAAAGCCGGATGAAGCAGGTGTTCCGCCGCTGGATGGAGAAGATGCATCTGAAAAAGCATGAAAATGCGACGAAGGAAGCAGAGAAAAAAGAAACAGAGAAAGACGAGAAATAAAGGGTTACAAACATAGAGAGACAAGGAGGAGCGAGTATGGCAAAAGGTAGTTATGCAACAAAGCAGATCTTAAACTGGATGGAGTATTTTTCAAAAGAGATGCAGGTAAGTCCGGAGAAGATCAAACTTCTGGATATTTGTGGAAAACAGAAAAATGTAATACCGACCGTGGAAGGACACAAACGTGTGCTGATTTTTGCAGATGAATCCCATGAGGATCTGTTCTATGATTTCTGGGAGGCAGGCTTTGGCGATTATGATATGTGGTATGCGGTTGGCATCGAGGAAGAAGGACAGGTAAAACATGTCAAGATCAAAGAGGTGATCAACCGAAAGATCACAGGCCCGACAGTAATCTTCATTCTGAATGAGAAGACAAGAGAATCGTACCGGATCGGTATGCGCAACGAGATGTTCTCGAAGGGACCGATCAAGTATGTTGGCAAGGAAATCCGTGCCGTCATCATGAGTCTGCTCGGTGTGGATTCGCAGGATACGATCTGTTTAGTTGATGCAGAGAGTATCGCAATCGAGGCAGCTTTTGTGGCAAGTGATGGCGCAATCATCTGTGTGGAGAATGATAAGGGCGCCAAGGATACGATGGAGGATAATGTGAAGCAGTTTGGCGTGCACAACGTCCAGATCATCCCAGACTTATCCGAGGGATCTATGGCGAAGATTCCAACACCAAGACTTTCCTTTATCGTTGCGAACAAGCATCTCGAAGAAGATATTCAGAGACTGCTGAAGAAGAATCCGAAGATGCAGTTTGTCATCTATACATTGGAGTTAAATATCCTGTCTGGCATCAAGCCACTCTTTGATAAGTACGGTATCTCAAATATGGAGGTATTGCAGATCAATGTGGCAAAGACAAACAAAGATAGTATGTTTGTAAATCAACCAGCCCCTTGGCTGATTACCGGAGAGGTGTTATAATGGCAATCGAAAATTTACCGAAGGATCCGATGATGCTCTTAAGCTTTGTGAATACGAGACTGCGTGATGACGGCATCAATCTGGACAGCTTTTGTTTACAATTCCGGACTGCAAGAGAAGATCTCGAGCAAAAACTTGCGGCTGTGGATTATAAATATGATGATAAATTAAACCGTTTCGTATAAGAGGCGGATTTAGTAAAAGGAGACATTATGAGACACAATTTCAAAGTAATCGAGAAAAAATGGCAGAAAAAATGGGAAGATGCCAAGGTGTTTGAAGCACAGGACTTCTCAGACAAGAAGAAATTCTACGGATTAGTAGAGTTCCCTTATCCAAGTGGAGCGGGTATGCATGTAGGACATATCAAGGCTTATTCCAGTGTAGAAGTCGTATCCAGAAAGCGTCGTATGGAGGGTTACAACGTATTGTTCCCAATCGGATTCGATGCATTTGGTCTGCCAACAGAGAACTATGCAATCAAGACAGGTACCCATCCGCGTCAGATCACAGATCAGAATATCGCGCGATTTACCGAGCAGTTGAAGCGGGTTGGATTCTCGTTTGACTGGAGCCGTGTGATCGATACAACCGATGAGAAGTTCTACAAGTGGACACAGTGGATTTTCCTGAAGATGTTCGAGAAGGGACTTGTATTCCGTGATACAGCACTCGTTAACTATTGTCCAAGCTGTAAGGTTGTTCTTTCCAACGAGGACAGTCAGGGAGGTAAGTGTGATATCTGCCACAGCGAGGTTGTACAGAAGTCGAAGACGGTTTGGTATCTGAAGATTACAGAATATGCAGATAAGCTTCTGCAGGGTCTGAAGGATGTCGACTATCCTGCAAATGTAAAGCAGCAGCAGGAAAACTGGATTGGTAAGTCTACTGGTGCATTTGTAAACTTCGATGTCGATGGAACAGATGAGAAGCTTCAGATTTATACAACAAGACCAGATACATTGTTCGGTGTAACTTTCATGGTTATCGCACCGGAGCATCCGCTGATCGATAAATATGCTGACAAGATTACAAATATGGATGCCATCAAGGCATACCGTACGGAATGCCAGAAGAAGACCGAGTTCGAGCGTACACAGCTTGTCAAGGATAAGACAGGTGTGAAGATCGAAGGTCTTATGGGTATCAACCCGATGAACGGCAAGAAGATTCCAATCTTCATTGCTGACTACGTTATGATGGGATATGGTACTGGTGCGATCATGGCAGTACCGGCTCATGACCAGCGTGACTATGATTTTGCAAAGGCATTTGGCATTGATATCATTCAGGTTATCAAGGGTGGCGATATCTCGAAGGAAGCTTATACGGGTGACGGTGAGATGATCAACTCAGAGTTCCTGAATGGATTTACAAATAAGAAGGATTCCATCGCCCGCATGGTTGAGGAAATCAAGAAGATGGGTGTTGGCGAAGCAGGCGTACAGTTCAAGATGAAGGACTGGGCATTCAACCGTCAGAGATATTGGGGTGAGCCAATTCCTCTGGTACATTGTCCATCCTGTGGTGTCGTAGCCGTGCCATATGAGGAGCTTCCTCTGGAGCTTCCAGATGTGAAGAACTTCGAGCCGGGTGAGGACGGTGAGTCTCCACTGGCAAAGATTGATTCCTATGTAAACTGCAAGTGTCCGAAGTGTGGCGGTGATGCAAAGCGTGAGACGGATACTATGCCACAGTGGGCAGGATCATCATGGTATTTCTTAAGATATATTGATAATAAGAATGACAAAGAACTTGTTTCAAGAGAAAAAGCTGACAAGTATCTTCCTGTAGATATGTATATTGGTGGTGTTGAACATGCAGTTCTTCACTTACTTTATTCAAGATTCTATACTAAGTTCTTACATGATATCGGAGTAGTTGATTTTGACGAACCATTTAAGAAATTATTTAACCAGGGTATGATCACAGGTAAGAATGGTATTAAGATGAGTAAATCAAAGGGTAACGTTGTATCACCTGATGATTTGGTAAGAGATTACGGATGTGACTCATTAAGACTTTATGAAATGTTCGTAGGACCACCTGAACTTGATTCAGAATGGGATGAAAGAGGAATTGATGGTGTATATAGATTTATCACAAGATTCTGGAAGTTAGCAGTAGATAGCATTGAAGCTAATGTTGAGCCAACTAAGGAAATGATAAAACTTCGTCACCAGATGGTTCATACAATTACAAGACGTCTTGAAGACTTTAGTTTAAATACAGTAGTTTCAGGTTTTATGGAATTTAATAACAAGTTTATTGAATTAGCTAAGAAAGAAGGCGGAATTGACAAAGAAACAATTCAGACTTTCGTTACATTATTAGCTCCATTTGCACCACATATCGGTGAAGAATTATGGGAAAGACTTGGAAATACAGGTAGCGTATTTGAAAACAACAAGTGGCCTGAAGCTGATGAAGAACTTATGAAGGATGATGAAATCCAGGTTCCTGTTCAGATTAACGGTAAGACAAAAGTTGTAATCAGTGTACCTGCTGACATTTCAAAGGATGACGCTATTGCTCAGGGTAAAGAAGCATTAGGCGACAAGTTAACAGGAAACATTATTAAGGAAATTTATGTTCCGGGAAGAATTATAAATATAGTTGCTAAATAATTAAGTATTTAGTTGAAAAGCTGTTGTTAGGTTGTGATAACCTGATGGCAGCTTTTATCTTTATAGACAAGAAATACCAAGTGTGATAAAATCTTGAAAAAAGGTAACGTTTAGGGGGCAATATGAAACAGTTAAAACATAATCTAAAATTCATCATATCAATAGCAATCTTAATAATAGTTACATTTATAACTAATTGTTATTTGGTAAAAGCAGATGAAACAAAAAATCCGAGTATAAATTCAACAATTACTTTTTATGGAAATATGTCAAACAAAAAGGGCATAATTTTGAAATGGTCCAAAGTATCAAAGTCAAAGGGCTATGTTATTTACAGAAATAACAAAAAAATAGCTACAATAAAAAGTAATAAAATAAAAAGTTATACTGACAAAAAAGTTAAGGCAGGAAAAAAGTATACATACCAAATCGCTCCTTATACGAAAGTTAAGGGAAAGAAGGCCTTAGGTGTAAAAAGCTATAAAATAAGAGTAAAAGCAACTAAAAGAAACGGTAAAAAAATCAATC
>OGYL01002727.1_pt1 | contig 12063 bp, 9 predicted proteins | sample 1576541 | NCBI WGS metagenome assembly OGYL01 (sample SAMEA3541551, study PRJEB24748) | human gut metagenome | biome: human gut; feature: human-associated habitat; material: faeces | place: China | collected 2012 | reverse complement strand
TCTCATTCTGGGCACGCACATATGATGAGTATGAAGGTTATCGCGAACGCATAAGAGTTGGATACTCTACTACTACAACAGACATTAACGACATTACATGGCTCGACTCTGAATTACAATATGTTCCACTTGAATATACATATTATGAATATGACATTCCAAAAGATGCTAAATTCGTAGTGCTTAACAGTTCTTCAAAGATGAACTTCCTGTTGCTCGTTGACGACATATTTATTGGCGTTGACAATCAAATAAAAGGCAACAGCTATATGCCAGTAAACGTATTAGGATATGAAGTTTATCTGGACGGAGAAAAGGTTTCAGATACAAACGATACTGAATACACTTTCAGTAATTTGTCAAATGGCACTCATACCGCAAGTGTTGTACAAAAGTTCGATACAGGAAATTCTGCACAGCTTACAATTTCATTCGACATTCTTACTACAGGAATTAAAACTGTTGCAGACAATGTACTTGCAATCTATACAAATGGTGATGAATTGCATATCGATGGTGAATACATCAACGGAGTTGTTTACAATACATCCGGAGCTACAGTTATGAATCTTGATGGTGCTACAGTAACCAGTCTGTCATCATTGCCTGACGGCATATATATCGTTAAAGCTAAAAAGGCTGACGGTAAGATAATGACAGCTAAAATTACTAAATAGCATTTAGTACAGAAAAGAAAAAATAATGTTTATAGCTGCCGTGTCATTTCAATATGGCACGGCGGCTTTTTGTTTTTCCTTTGACGGAACATTTATCAGCCCGGAATATATTTTTCCATCTCCATAACAACATATATCCGCCTGAGATTCTTGGCACGCTCTTTGTTTGTATTTTTACAAACGAGTTATTAATTTAATCACGAAAAGCAATGGAAACTTTTAACGATGTAATATCAGGCAACAGCCTTGTACTTGTGGACTTTTTCGCAACATGGTGCGGACCATGCAAGATGATGCACCCGGTTTTAGAGCAAGTTAAGGCAACCCTCGGCGACAAAATACGTATCATTAAGATTGATGTTGACAAGCATAATGATACAGCCGGCAGATATGGCATTCAGTCTGTGCCGACACTTATGCTGTTTAGAAACGGTGAAATGCTTTATAGGCAAAGTGGAGCTATGTCTAAAGCAGACTTGTTGGCTCTGCTCGATCCGTTCTTGAATCAATAAACATAAAGAAATATCCCATATCGGTATATATATAAACAACCGGTATGGGATATTTCTTATATATGATTTTTAATTATCTATTACTGACTTTTAAATTACAATTACATACATTTGGGCATTAAAACGTGTATTTCTGTATTTTGTGAGTTCATTCTGCCCAAATAAAATTATCCTTGCCTGCACCGATTTCAAAATGACGTTTTACTATGCCCAAATCCATCTTTGTAAATCCAACCAAAGAAAATATACGTTTGGCACGCACTTTGGATAAACTTTCATCATCTGTTTTAAGATATTCAAAATAGAACTTCTGCTGATTCACTGCTGTAGGAGCAAGCAATGCCGCTTCTACCCCATTCTTAAACCATTCAGGAGTAGTCTCGTCAACATTACTTACTTGATTTATACGTTTTATCTTGTGTGATACGCCTTTAGTTTCACCATATCCAATTGATATATAAGCTCTTATCACTTCGTCTTCATTCAAGACATAAGTTCCGGGTACTTTCGAATAACTCAGTCCTACCCAACACGTATTCAGTCCTTTCATTTGTGTTGACAATACAAGCTGTTCGCCATAATATCCTATACGTTCATCAAGGTCATCAGACTTCTTTCCTGCCATGACAATATAGTTTTTTACATTTCTAAACTTTCCATATTTAGCTAACATTCCCTGAAAAGCCTTCGGCTCATCTTTCACTAACTGCATGTGAAGGTTGCCGGCAGCGTTAAGTTCCTTTATTTCAAGTTCAAGCGAATTTACAATATCATTGTCTAAAGGCATATCTTTATATGCCCTTACGCTGTGTCTGTCTTTTATAGCTTCTTCTATAGTCATTTTAAGTCCTCCTTCGGAATATTCTTCCAAAATTTCCTTAAGTCATCAATTATATTGTCATAATCCATCTGTGTGAAAGTTCCTTCACCCAACAGCAATATAGTATAGTCAATACCCTCAAAACTCTTTGCAGTCTGAGTGTCGCGAAAGCCGTTACGTTTATAAAACTCGTATCTTCTACATCGCTGCTCCAAGTTATTGCAGTCTGTCTGTTTTGGTGATTCTATATCTATAACCAACTTTCGGTCAGCATATTTTTCTTTTAATGCCGTAAGTATCTGTTGTCCATATCCTCTGCCGCGCAGTTCCTCTTTAACTGCAAAATACCATCCCCAGCTAAAGTCCTCGCGGTTAAGCACCATAGTCAGTCCAACAAATACATCTCCGTCATAATATGCCACAAAATCAATCGGCATTACATCTAACAAGTATTTCAGTTCATCGTATGGTATACGCTCTTCTTTAGGAAACGAACTCTCATACAGGTTTCTCAGTTCTGCATTATTGACATTCTCAGCTGTTATTTTCTTTGTTCTCATCATATCTTGCAGATATTAATTTTTAGTTGAAGAATATGCCATAAGTTTCTCTGCCAAAGGAACATACCATTCTTTTACCTCATCTGCCGTAGGCGTATGTCCGCCGGGGAAATGATAGGCATGCTTATAATGTTCTAAAAACAAAGGCTCAAAATGTGCCAATGTGTCATTTCTGCCAAATAGTCCCCATATCCGTTCCTCACAGTCACATTTACAGCAATCAAATTGTATCTTCTCAATTTCAGCAAACTCCCCAATCAGTCTGTCATCAATAACCATCTTTTGATTTCCACTTTCACGCGGTGATTTATATTCATGTGCACCAATCCTTGGCTTTAAAAACTCTGTCATCATGAAATAAGGATTACCTAGCAAAGCCGGTATGCTTTTGATATTTGCTGCCATTTGAGCGTAAAATGAGCCACAACTGTTGCCAACTAATAAATCGGGTCTCTCACTTTCACATATATTCATTATCAAATTCATCGCTTCCTTTGGATGTATTGGCAAATCTGGAGTTATAACATCCGCCCTATTCTCAAACGCTTCCTTAAGACTTAATGCAGGCACGCATTTGCCGCTTGCGAAAAAGCCGTGGAGGAATAATATCTTTTTATTCATTTTAATCATTACAATAGTCTTTTTTATATCTGCCGAATATTTATAATTGACAAATCATATACACACATTCAATCTGCGAATTTGTCATCAACTATCCCACAGACAATGTCCTACATCTGACAAAATTACAAAATTAAAACTAAATCAGTTGTTCTGAAACTGAAATATCTTAAAAGTTTATTTTTCTTTTGCCATTTATATTTACATATATGACAATAAACACTGGTTGGCTGATTAATGAAAAATCATAATCTTAATTCAAATAACTGATTTACTTTTATAAAGTGCATTTCATATAAAAACTATTTTATTGCTGAAAATTACGCGTAGATCAATAATTTTCTGTAACTTTGTCATTGACATTTTATATGTCACGATTATATTTTTCATCAGACAAAAAATATTTATATTATGATTAAGATTTATGTAATGAGCACATGTCCTGACTGCACCGACGTTAAAGCGCAGGTAAAGGGGAACGACAAATATGAGGTTATTGATATCGGAGAACATGTAAGAAACCTTAAAGAGTTTCTGAAACTGCGTGACAAAAATCCTGCATTCGATGTAATGAAACGTGTTGGAGCTGTAGGCATTCCGTGTTTTGTTCTTGAAGACGGCACAGTTACATTCCGTCCGGATAAAGCCGGTTTACAACCGCCAGTAAAAGAAGAAGGACAATCATGTAATATTGACGGAAGCGGATGTTAAATCATCCGCCCCGTATGTTCTAACAGAAAACAATCTTGCATATAATATGTTCGTTAAAACAAATCTAATTTTAAAAATATGTCGAAAGCCAAACTGAGAAGATTTTTATCAGCCCATACTAAGGAACAAGTGATTGATATTATGTTAGAACTATATGACGCTAAGAAAGAAGCTAAAGAATATTTGGAATTTTACTTATCGCCAAATTATGGCGCTGAATTAGAAAAATGCAAAAAATTAATTCGAAATGAATTTTTTCCGACAAGGGGTTGTCTTAAAGATCCCTCATTTGCTAAATGCAGAAAAGTAATATCCGATTTTCGCAAGCTTAAACCCGATCCGAAAGATGTAGCAGACTTGATGCTTTTTTATATAGAACAAGGTTGTCAATTCACTATTATGTTTGGTGATATGTGGGAACAATTCTATATTACAATGGAAACCAACTTTGAAAAAGCTTTAAACTTTATATTTCTAAATGGACTGCTTTTGAACTATTACGAACGGATAGAAAATCTTATTTACAGCGTGAATAATTGCGGCTGGGGATTTTACGACTCACTCACGGATATATATCATAAATATCGATAAATCAAAACAGACATTCATTAATGTTCCATGTACCAAGCTCTACACTATTTATCTTATAAAAAAGATAAATAACATAAAAGCCCATTATTATTTTCTATATAAATGATTTACGAATTTAAATAATCCTTTATCACATCCACAAATCTCTTGCCATAGGTTTTCAGCTTATATTCTCCAATGCCGTATATATTGCTGAATGCATTTAGGGTTGTCGGCTTTTCTGTAGCAAGGGCATGCAGCGTCTTGTCTGACATCACTACATACGCCGGCCAGTTGTTTTCTTCTGCAATATTCTGTCTCAATTTACGCAATATCTTAAACAAATCCGAGTCTTCAGCCTTACTGGTATTGCTATATTGCATAGGCAATTCTTGCTGCTCCTGCTTGATTTTCTTCTTCCGTCTGTCTTCTCTCCTAATCATTGCCAGCTCTACTTCCTTATCGCCAAACAATGCTTCACGTCCAAGTTCCGTAACCTTCAGATGTTTGTCTTCGGTATATGCTATCTCTATAAATCCCATCTGAAGCATCTGCAACAGATAATCACGCCAGTCGCGCGCAGGTACATCATGCCCTACCCCAAATGTCTTCAACAAATCATACCTGTTTGCCGCAACATCAGCCGACATTGTGCCACGCAGAATGTCTATCGTTGTCGTAAATCCTACATGTTGCTTTGTACGCATTATTGCCGACAGGGCTTTCTTCACTATTATAGTTCCGTCAAAGTGTTGAGGAGGATTGTTGCACACATCACAGTTGCCGCAGTCATGGTCGCTAACCTCGCCAAAATAGTTAAGCAATATGCGCCTGCGGCACACCTGAGCTTCGGCATACTCCTGCATTCGGTTCAGTTTCTCATTGTTAAGTTCGCTCTGTCCGCTCTCATCTGCAAAACTGCGCAATGTAATAAGGTCCCTTATATTATAGAACAACACTGTTTCTGTGGGCAGTCCGTCACGTCCGCCACGCCCAATCTCCTGATAAAAGCTCTCAATGCTTTTCGGCAGATTATTGTGAATAACAAATCTAACGTTGCTCTTGTCTATGCCCATGCCGAAAGCTACTGTAGCCACCACCACATCTATCTTGTCTTTTATAAAATCTTCCTGTATACTGTTGCGCTCTTCCATTGACAATCCTGCGTGATAAGCTCCTACGGCTACGCCTTCATGTCTAAGTTTGTCTGCAAGCCGCTCTGTCTCCTTACGTGACAGACAGTATATTATGCCACTCTCATAAGGATGTCTTTCTATTATGTCCATTATAGTATTAAACTTCTCCTTTGCCGAGTATCCGCGTCTTACATCAAGACTAAGATTTGGGCGGTCGAACGAACTTACAAATATCTGTGGCTCGCGGAGGTTCAGTTTGTCTATTATGTCTGCCTTTGTCGTTTTGTCGGCAGTGGCCGTCAATGCTATTATTGGTACATCGGCAAAGCGTTCATGCAACACGCCAAGATGTACATATTCAGGTCTGAAGTCGTGTCCCCATTGTGATATGCAGTGAGCTTCGTCTATTGCAAACAGCGACACCTTCATTATCTGTCCTATCCACACTATTTCTGTCATAAAGCGTTCCGGCGATATATACAGCAGCTTTATCTTTCCCTGTCTGCATTGTTCGCGTATCACTCTGTCTGTTGCCTCGTCGTTACCGCTGTTCAGTGTCGCAGCCATTATTCCGTTTGCACGCAATGCCTCCACCTGGTCTTTCATAAGCGATATCAGAGGCGATATAACCACTGCCGTGCCTTCAAGCATCAATGCCGGCAATTGGAAGCATATCGACTTTCCGCCGCCTGTAGGCATGAGCACTAAAGAATCTTTTTTCTGTATCACATTCTTTATTATCTCTTCCTGCATCGGTCTGAAACTGTCATATCCAAAATATGATTTCAATATCTGTTTTAATGCTTCCATCTATTTTTCCTACTTCTTTTATCTAAAGCACATTAAAGGTAATAATGTAATTTTATAGATTTCAAAATAAAACCACTTTAGATTACATAATACATGAATATAGTGCCGTACCAACAAAAGCACAAAGGTACGAAAAAACAACTATACAACAAAATGAAAATATTTTTATTACTTTTAGGACTTATATAATCACACGTATTGTTTAATCTTTAGATTTTTATCAATAACCGATATGCCACTTAATACATAATTATATTAATCTTACGATTTATTAATTCATTACATATCAAAAATGTAACATAAATAAGTAATATAATTAAGATTTGTCTGATGATCCAGAATAATAATGTAGCCGCATAGTTGACCTGGAGATTGAGCCTGACGATTTTTCTGAAATTGCAGATAAATATCGTCCTCAGAATAAGAAAGATGATGTAGAGTTGCCCAATACTAAATTTTGATTCAATAATAAAATTATATCGTCATATTATTTATAATGCAGAAGGAACCATATAAATGATTATTGAAACTGACTGCAATCCTCTAAAATATTTAAATACGTATGAAATCTCAAAAATAGATATGTTCTTATGGATTATCTGCTTTTAAGATTTCATACTTATAAAATCGCAATACCATTAAAAAAGGTATTCCTATTTTTATTACAACCTTTGAAGTACTTACAGCCAATCTTTCAGAGAAGAATGCATTAACCTGTAGCTACAAAAGCTTTGGCTTTAAACGTTATTTTATACGTTTATTTTAATAATCCTCCTTTTCATTTCTCAAATCACTTAACACCTTACCATTGTAGCTAAAGTATTTAGGACCCTGATATGCGCCTGATGAGTTTTGTTTTTCTTCAGGCAAAAAATTGGCTGTAAAAGCAGACAAACTATACAACCGTCCTTCATACTCAATTTTATCATCGCTGGCGATTCTTACAGGAAGTTGAAGGGCATCAAAAATTATAGTGTCTCCTATATTAAGGCCAATCATATGAAACTTAAATGGTGGCTTTGGTGCCTTACGCTGTTTCTCTTTCGATGCTGCCTCAATCTTCTTATCCTCATCTTTACTCTTACTCACAACAGGCTTACCGTCTACGTAAACACACAATTCTGCATCATCGAGCAAATCAGCTATGTCACGCATAATATCTAAAGCAACAGACGGCGCAATATTAAAGAATTCACGATTCTGTCTTATCCTTAAATCAGTCAAGCGGTCAATCTGTTTATGTATCTGTTTTTCAACTTTTGCATATTTAGACGTCTTGAGTGTTGCATAAATTTCAAAAGGTAAAGGCACAGCAGTATTGTCAAGCTCTTTACTCCTAACATCAACAGGACGTGAACTTTTACCTATCTTTACCCAATCTTCTCTAAAACTTGGATTGGTTAATATATAAACAAAACCAGAATCATTTTTCTCCATACTCATTACACTTCCATGAACCTTATAACATTTGTGTCTGTTGCTTGTATACTTATATTTTTCAATAGTCAAATCAACATTTATTATGTCTTATGAAATCATTGAATAATACAGTAACTCGTCTTTTATGTTCCTTATTTAAAGTACAAATATACAGAAAAATAAATATATATGAAAGATTTCAATACTATAGTTGAGAAATAACGTATTATTAATGTTCATTTAATGAAATATTGATGATAATCAACATTATCCCAACAAATATTAGATATAACTATTTAATCATGTGTAAATTTACCGCCAAATAATATAAACAGAAATTTACAGTTACAATATAAACTCTGTAAATCATTTATACTATTATCTATCGAATCTATGTATGACAAAACTTTATTAATCATTATATTGATAAAAATCGAAAGTAAAACATACTGTCAGCATTAACAAACAAGCAAAATATAAATTAAAATATCATTGACTATAAGCAAAATTGCATGTATAAGTTTCAAATCATTAACCTATCGTTTACGTATCGTAAATGGGCCACTTTTGACATAAAAGTGGCCCACTTTTAAATCAGAAACAGATGCCTTTATTGCAATAAATCGCAGTGTATTGGATTCTAATTAAAAACTCTGTTGTTTTTGGACTGAAAACAATAGAGAAATAAAGATAAACTCATTGACTTTTAAAGCGTAACTCAATGAGTTTTTTTATCCTGCCTGATTATAAAAAATACGGAACCCATTACAGGTTCCGTATTCATTTTATATAAAATATAATGTAATTAAGCAATTTACTTCACAATCAGTTTGTATGATTTATTGTTGACACGAACAATATACATTCCTGATGTAGGATTGAGGTCAGCAGCCTTACCGTTGTAAACCATCTGTCCGTCAACAGAGTAAACCTGCATAGACTTACCTTCAGCACCTTCAACAACAATTCTGCCGCCTGTTGTATAAACTTTGACATTGTCGTTGAACTTCTGGCTTGTTATGCCTGTGCTCTGGTTTTCCATGTAGCTCAGAACAGGGTAGCCGTTGTTAATATTCTTAGTATCTGCCACCCATACATCTGTCTCTGAACCACTTGCAGCATTAAGAGTAGCAACAAAGCTTTCAGCCTTCATATCGTCAGCTGACATAGAAGACACATCAGTAATCTGAAAAGCTCCGAATAAGTCAGCCACATTACCACCATAAGAACCAGAGTATGAATCTGAACTATAGTAGATATTATGCATATCAAGTTTATTCATGTTCTGGAACATTGCAAGCCCCAATACACCACCGGCTGTACTACCATCACCGATTTTTCCTGCATTGTAGCAACTGTAAACTTCACAGTTGCCTCCACGACCCAATACTTCACCGACAATACCTCCGATACGATCAGCACCATTTACAGCTCCCATATTGAAGCAATTGCGTACGACACCGCCTTCAAGCATAGCAACAACACCACCTGAACCAGATGTCTTAGAATCTATACTACCAAAGTTTGCACATTCTTCAACCAAATTATAGTTAGAACCAACAACACCTCCGGCAGACATACCGTTAGCACTTTCATATCCGGCAAGAACGTCTCCATAATTCATGCAGTTTCTGATTTCTCCTGTTCTATAGTTTGATCCTGCTATACCACCTACATAATAAAAGAGACAAGCAACATTAGCCTTATTTACGCAGTTTTCAACAATACCATAGTTAGAGCCTACAAGCGAACCGACAATCATATCACCGGCAATGTCACCGCTCTCAATTGTCAAATTTCTCAACTCAAAGCCGGCTTCAGTGTTTCCAAACAGGCCAATTCCTTTATAGTTTTCTTCATAAGGAATTTTTATGTTCATGATTTTATGACCGTCACCGTCAAATTTTCCGGCAAAACTGGTACCAGACTCTATCTTATATCCAATTGGAAACCAATCATGACCATTCAGGTCAACGTCAGCAACCATCTTGAAATATTTATCAGAATATGTAGTACCATCATAAACATCCTTTGCTAACTTAGCAAGCTGCTCAGGCGTCTTTATCAGATAAGGGGATTCGACGGTGCCTTCGCCACCTTCAAAATTTGCAGATGCAAAATCAAGCCATTGTGCACCATCCGAAGAAATTGTGGCATTATAGACTGCTTTCGCATTGTTATTAAACTCAGAAGCTGTCATACTCTGCAATGACAGTCCCATACAAAATAAAAGTAAAACTTTCTTCATAGTTATATGATTTATAATTTACAAAATATTTCTTGATAAAGAATTCATTTTTCAAATATAAGCAAAATAAATTAATATCACCAACAAATCGTCGATTTATTATTAAAAGTTATAGAATTTATATATTGGAAATATTGTTTAGTCCAATTTTTTAATGTTTATTCCAATATATTAAATTTATAATGGAAATAATATTAGGACAAGTGTTTTTTAAGAAAAGAAAGATGAAAAGATGGCTGTAAATGAGCATAAATTTCATAATTTTGCAAAACGAATAAATTACATTCGCATCAACATATCTTAATATAACAGAATTATGAATACACCATCATTAAATAAAATTTTAGACATTGTGAAAGATGCTTCAGGATTAATGAAGACAGATACATTTGAAATATCACAAAAGGAAGGATTTGCCAACATTGTAACATCGTCAGATGTTGCCGTGCAGGATTTTCTATGCAGCAAGCTTAAACAACTTGTGCCCGGTAGCGGATTCCTGTGTGAAGAAGAAGACATGTGGGACACCACACACGAATATACATGGATAATAGACCCTATTGACGGAACGGCAAACTATAGTCGCGGCATTGCGCAGTGTGCGATATGCGTAGGTCTGAAACATAATGATGACATGGTTATTGGTGTTGTATACATTCCTATGGCAGGAGAAATGTTTTATGCGGAAAAAGGAAAAGGAGCTTTTCTTAATGGGCGGCAAATACATGTGTCTGATCGTCCTTTTGAGAACTCGCTGCTTTGCACAGCATTGCCCGTTTATCATAAAGAATATGCACAGATATGTTCTGAAATTATTACTGAAGCTTTCGGCCGATGCAACGACATAAGGCGCTTCGGAGCATGTGCCCCGGAATTATGCTATTTGGCAATGGGACGCTGCGAATTGTATTTTGAATATCTGCTAAGTCCGTGGGACTATGCGGCAGCATCACTCATTGTTACAGAAGCAGGAGGAACAATAACGTCTGTTGACGGCTCACCGCTGAAACTGACACAAAAGAGCGGAGTTGTTGCTGCCAATAATGCGGACAACCACAGGATAATGACAGAGATTATAGGCAAGAAGATAAATACAGAACAACAGAAATAAATACCAAGAAAATTTCTGTCGTTTATCTCTCTGCTATCGGTAATAAGTACCAATATAGACTTCTTACCGTACAATCTGTACATATATTCAAATTTACAGAATTATCTGCATTTCTAACAGTCTGTCCACAGCATATAATTTACAAGAGAGAAGCTTGAGCCCAAATCAGTCATTAGACCGCACACAGTTTTATCTATTTGGTGCATTTTTACTTTCAGCCGTCTTTTGTCAGCTTTTTCTTGATATAGCGGGCAGTATCAAGAAAAAGCTAACGAAAATACGATTAATATAGAACAAAATCCCGACTGAATTCTAATGACTGATTTGGGTTAAAAATATAAGGAATAAAAAGATTATCTCAAAATCTGTCAAATGCCCTATATTCATGTTTACTCTGACTGAAAATGACATTACATGCGGTCAAAATTCAGGAAACAATCCGTTGCGTCTCATTTCTTCATACTTTTCCGCGTCAAAAATATATGTGGCAAGTTTGCGCCCTGATGTAGAGTTAACCTTAACCAGCAAGCCTGTGTGGAGCATCTTACGCTCAAAACTTCTCTGATTAAACTTTACTCCAAAGACTGCTTCATATAGAGTGCGCAGCTCTTTCATTGTAAATTCTTTAGGCAGAAGCCCAAAAGCCACAGGTCTGAAATGGACACGTTCGCGGAGACGGGTGATGGCATCTTTTAGTATTCTGGCATGATCAAAGGCTAAAGGAGGCACGTCATCAAGCGAGAACCAGCAAGCCTTAGACGCATCGTCGCCCGGACGCACATCGATAGTCCTTACAAGAGCATAATGGGCAATGGTTATTACACGCTCTCGCGGATCACGGTCAGGCTCGCTATACGTTTGGAACTGC
>OGYL01002726.1_pt1 | contig 12064 bp, 10 predicted proteins | sample 1576541 | NCBI WGS metagenome assembly OGYL01 (sample SAMEA3541551, study PRJEB24748) | human gut metagenome | biome: human gut; feature: human-associated habitat; material: faeces | place: China | collected 2012 | reverse complement strand
GATCAGGTTCGGCTTTAGCGCGTCCTTTAACAGTGCCGCCATCGCGCCGGTCGCTTTCAGATCGTCCGCGGTCACCGGCTTTCCGTCAAACGTATATGCGACGATAATCCGTCCGAGCCGGCGCTTTAAGTCATGCATATCGTCAGCCAGACAAAGAATAGCCATAATCTCCGACGCAACCGTGATGACAAAGTGATCTTCTCTTACCATTCCGTCCATCTTGCTTCCCAGACCGACGACAATGTTACGGAGGACACGGTCGTTCATATCCATGCAGCGTTTCCAGACGATCTGCCGCGGATCAATTCCAAGCTCATTGCCCTGCTGGATATGGTTGTCCAGAAGAGCTGCCAGGAGATTGTTGGCGGAGGTAATTGCATGGAAATCACCGGTAAAGTGCAGATTCAGATCCTCCATCGGCACAACCTGCGCGTATCCGCCGCCGGCTGCACCTCCCTTGATTCCAAAACACGGTCCAAGGGACGGCTCTCTTAACGCGATGACCGCCCTTTTCCCAAGTCTGCCGAATGCCTCGCCGAGGCCGACGCTCGTGGTGGTCTTTCCCTCTCCCGCCGGCGTTGGATTGATTGCGGTCACAAGAATCAGTTTCCCGTCTTTTCTGTCGGAAACCCGACGGATCAGCTCGTCCGAAAGCTTTGCCTTGTACTTTCCGTACAATTCCAGATCATCCTCCGGGATGTCAAGCTTTGCAGCCACCTCGCGAATATGTACCATCTGGGCTTCCTGTGCAATTTCAATATCACTTTTCATAATGTCTCCTCCATTCCGCCGCCAGAGCGGCTTTGTATGTTTTATATGAATCCTGTTACAGATATTCCTCTTCGTACTGCTCAAACTGCTCGGGCGACATTAAAACCCGCCGCGGCTTTGTGCCTTCCTCAGGACCTACGATACCCGCTTCCTCCAGTTGATCCATAATGCGGGCTGCACGGTTAAAACCGATTTTAAAATACCGCTGAAGCATGCCGATGGAACCTTTTTCCTTCTCCATGAGAAGGCGCGCCGCATCTGCAAAATAAACGTCCCTGCCGTCCCCTGCATCCGCGCCGGAATCGATCGCTACGGTGGTGTTGGCGGATTCCATGTTGCTCAGCTTCTCCTCCATCTCCGCACTGTAGGTCACCTGACCATTCTGTTCCTTGATAAACCCTACAACGGCAGATACTTCCTCATCCGATACAAATGCGCCCTGCACACGCACCGGCTTTGGAATTCCCTGCGGGCTGAACAGCATGTCTCCCTTGCCGAGGAGCTTCTCGGCGCCGTTCATATCCAGAATGGTTCTCGAATCCACGCCCGAAGTCACGCGTTGCGGTTCTTTGGCGTCGTCTTATCACTCATTAGCTGGGCGAATCTCCGGTTGGTCGTGACGATTCCTTCGATTTCGTTGCTGGATTCTGTGCTTTGGATTTTAGAAAGCTCAACGAGCTTATCGAGTTCCTCTGGCTTCTGCTCCAGATAAAGCTCTTGCCTTCCCTTGTATTCATGTATCAGGCCGATGTAATTGACGGTTTCCCTGTCGAAGGTTCTATCAGCAAGTTTGGAGTAATCAAATTCTTTGCGCATCTTTCTCACAGTCCTTTTTTATTACTCATAAATTATAGCTTAAATTGTGAGCAAACTCAATTTATATGCTAAATTTAATATAAAAATTAATTTAAAATTCGACAAAAATTTATGGTCGATTCCGTAAATAATTCTGCATCCTGCATCTTCCATTCTCCTTGACCACTCAATATTGTTCTGTTCATCAAATCTTGCTCTAAGTTCAACCATTACCACAACTTCTTTTCCGTTTTCGGCCGCGTCAATTAAAGCCTCAACTACCTGTGAGTTTTTGGCAACTCTATAAAGAGTCATCTTTATTGAAGCAACATTTGGATCTACGGCAGCTTCCTTTAAAAGATTAATAAAACTTGTCATGCTTTCAAAAGGATAACTTAACAGAATGTCTTTCTTTTCAATCTGATCAATCATAGGTTGTGTTTTGTCAATTGCTGTAGAAACCTGTGGAATCCTTCTCTTAAAGAATAATTCTTTTCTATTTCTAAGCATATCCTGAATCTTAAATACAAAATCAAAATCAAGTGGTGTTTCCTGATGGAAAGTCTGCTCTTTTTTAAGATTTAATTCTTTACAAAGACTTCTAATAACCTTTTCATCTAACACTCTTGAATATTCCATTCTTATTGGGCAAAGCTTTGTACGCATTCTAATCATTTCTTCCATTGATTCTCTGTAACTAATGTCTTCGTCTGCAAAAATCTCATCAATATCAATGTCTGCGTTTCTTGTAATTCTTATTAAAGACTTGCTTTTTACTGTATAATTTTCAAAAATCATAGGCATATAATGAAGTATAAGTTCTTCAATAAGCATATATCTTCCACTACCCGGCACTATTTGAACAAGCCTGTTAAAAACACTACTTCTGCAAGGAACAATGCAAATCTTATCATTATTTTTGGACTCAAGAAGTGCAACAGCATATATTTCCTGATTATTTAGGAATGGAAATGGATGCTTCTTTCCAATTACCTGTGGAGATAATAACGGCATAACATTATTCTTAAAATAATTCTCCATTCCATCTTTTTCTTCTTTTGAAAGTTTATCAAAATTTACAATCTGCACGCCATAATTCTTAATTTCTTTCATCAAGTCATTATATATATGCTCTTTCTTCTTTAACAATTCCTTCGTTCTTTTAAAAATAAGTTCTAACTGCTCGCTTGATGTCATATAAGTTTTGTTTTCTCTTTTTTTGTCAGAAATAATCATCTGATCATAAATTGAGCCTACTCTAACTCTATAAAATTCGTCAAGATTAGTTGAAAAAATACTTACAAAAGTTAATCTTTCACACAATGGAACATCTTCATCACTTGCTTCATCTAAAACTCTTTCATTAAATTTAAGCCATGACAATTCCCTGTTATCATAGCAAGGCAAAACTTTGTGCTTTCCTCTAACAACTTCTTTTACATTTTCGGCTTTTGTTCCTTCTGCCTTTAGTTTTTTCTTTTCCTGTAACCCACTTTTCATTTCCGGCTGAGGAACTTTATTCTTCTCTATGATTGGATTGTTTTCAGTTACGTCTATTTCGTTTTTCTTATTTATTTCCATTTTAAACCACCCGAGTTTACTTATTAATCTCCTAAGCATATGCCTAACATTCTAACCTGTCTTATAATTTCATCATTTGGATCTACACGTTTTGGTTTTTCAACCGCTGTACTTAATGGCACACTTGTAATATTGTTGCTTTGTACGGCCACCATTCTTCCATATTGCTTATTAAGGATCAATTCTGCACCTTTAACACCGATTCTTGAAGTAAGAACTCTATCAAAAGCACAAGGATTACCACCTCTTTGAATATGGCCCGGTACAACAACTCTAACTTCGCCGTCAATTTTTTCACTAAGTTCAGCCTCCAAACGGTAGCCTGCTGAAATATATCCGTCTTTTGCTCTTTTCTGCTTAAGTTCTTTCTTTGAAAGCTTTGTCTCTTCCTGTGAAATAATTCCTTCTGCCACTGCAAGAATAATATGCTTTCTGCCATTTTTAAGCTTATCTTTTATATATTGGCTAATTTTCTCAATATTATATGGAATTTCGGGTATTAAGATTACATCTGCCTTTCCTGCTATTCCTGAATATAACGTAAGCCAGCCTGCCTTATTTCCCATAATTTCAGCAATCATAATTCTTCCGTGTGACTTTGCCGTTGTATGCAACTCATCAAGAGTTCTTGTTGCAATATCAATGGCTGACTGAAATCCGAAAGTCATATCCGTTCCATTAATGTCATTATCTATAGTTTTTGGAAGAGTTACAATGTTTAAGCCCTTCTCTGACAAAAGATTTGCTGTTTTGTGGGAACCATTTTCTCCTAAAACCACAAGACAATCAAGTTCCATCTTTTTATAATTAGAAATCATTGCCTCTACTTTGTTTCTGCCTTTTTCATCAGGCTCATTAATCTTCTTAAATGGTTGTCTTGAATTTCCAATGATGGAGCCTCCCAAATTTAAAATATTCTCAAACTCTTCCGGCTTCATTTTCTTATAATCACCATTAATAAGACCTGTGTAACCGTCCAAAATCCCATAAATTTCAACCTTATCCTTATTGGTTTCAGTTAATCCTTTAACCAATCCATACATTGCTCCGTTTAATCCCTGACAATCTCCACCACTTGTAAGTATTCCGACTTTAATCACAACCGCACCTCCTGATTTTTTGTTTTATTATAATAAAAGAAAACCCGGCAGAACATTACAATCATATGTCTCTTCAATATTACTATATCAATGTAAATGTTCTGTCCGGGTTTGGTTAAATCCGCGTTAAATATTCTATTATTTTGTCTCTTTGTTATATGTTTCATAGTACACTTTTAAATGATATTATACAATATCTTTTTATGTGACATTTTTATTTTTCAATCACATTGTACAAATCATAGTATATTCCATGTTTGTCCATTAATTCCTTATGTGTACCCTGTTCTTCTATTCCCTTGTCTGTTAAAACTAGAATCTTTTCTGCATTTCTTATAGTAGACAATCTATGGGCAATTACCATTGTTGTTCTGTTCTTTGCCAGTTTTTCCATTGATTCCTGTACTATCTTTTCACTTTCGTTATCAAGTGCAGATGTTGCTTCATCAAAAATCAATATTGGAGGATTCTTAAGGAATACTCTTGCTATTGAAATTCGCTGTTTCTGTCCGCCTGACAGCTTAATACCTCTCTGTCCTATATCTGTTTCAAAGCCATTTGGAAGTGACATAATGAAATTATACGCATTAGCTTCTTTTGCAGCTGCAATTACTTCCTCCCTTGTAGCATCAGCGCGACCGTATCTGATATTGTCATATACTGTTCCCACGAAAAGGTAAACATCCTGCTGCACTATACCTATATTATCTCTTAAATCTTTTAATTTTATGTCTTTAATGTCTTTTCCATCAATAGTTATTTTTCCACTTGTGGCTTCATAAAATCTTGGAATAAGATTACAAAGTGTAGTCTTACCTGCTCCTGATGAACCTACAAGTGCCACATAAGAGCCTGCCTTAACTTCCAGATTAATATGTTTCAAAACTCTATGAGAGCTGTCATTATACTTAAATGAAACATCTTCAAGTTTAATGTCACCTTTTACATTGTTTATTGAAACTGCGTTTTCACTGTCTTTAATTTCAGGTTCAATTGAAAGAATCTGTAGAAATCTTTCATATCCTGAATATCCATTCTGAAACTGTTCCGTAAAATCAATTAACGTTTTAATAGGATCTGTAAAAATATTTATATATAATAAAAATGTAACAAGGTCTGTTACAGATATCATGTCCTTAGTTATCATTAATCCCCCTGAAACTATAACAAGAAGATTAATCATTGTTGTAAAAGCTGTAAGTCCTGAGTTGTATCCACCCATATACTTATAGTTATTCTTCTTTGCTTCAAGAAAAGCATCGTTTCCCACTTTAAATTTTTTATTTTCCAAGTCTTCATTGGCAAAAGATTTTACCACTCTTATTCCCGAAAGATTATCTTCTATTTGTGCGTTTATTTCCGCTATTTTGATTCTGTTAACTCTAAACGCCTGTTTCATTTTCTTATTAAAGAAATATGCGTAAACAAGCATAAATGGAACTAATAAAAATGCTATAAGAGCAAGTCTTACATTTATGCTTAAAAGAATTGCCAAAGCTCCTATAATCTTTATTACTGATATGGTTACGTTTTCCGGACCATGATGTAATAATTCAGTAATATCAAAAAGGTCCGATGTTATTCTTGACATTAACTGTCCTACTTTTTCATCGTCATAAAATGAAAAAGATAATTTTTGAAAATGTCCAAATATTTCTGCTCTCATGTCATATTCGATTTTTGCACCCATTACGTGACCATAATTGGCAATGTAATAATTACAATAACACTGGAACAAAATCAAAATTCCTACAACAATAGCTATGATAATCATTGTTTTTACAACCTGTTCTGCTGGCATATATATTACTTTTGCCGTAACATATCTTACCACCAGCGGTATTAGCAATGCTATAAATGATGCCATTATTGCAAAAAACATATCTGCCATAAAAACTTTCTTATAAGGTTTGTAATATGACACAAGTTTCTTTAAATTCTCTAACATTTTCTCTTCCTGCCTTAAATATATTTTGCTCAATTTCTTTTAAAATACCAATAATCTTATTGAATATTTTTTATCATAAAGGGACCGCCACCACGACGATCCCTTTGTTACTACCTGCAATCATTACAGGCAAATACTTTTAGTATAAATAATAGCAGTTAACTGCTTTTGATTTATAAGTTTTCTTGCCTTCTTTTCTGTTTGCCACTACATAAACATAGTATGTTTTCTTCTTATTAAGCTTCTTCTTTTTGAATTTTTTAGCTGTATAAGCACGCTTCTTTGTTGTAGTAAGTTTCTTGTAGCCACCAGTCTTTGATGTAGACATGTAAACTGTATAATTCTTTGCTCCACTAACTTTCTTCCAAGTAATCTTTAACTTCTTACCTGACTTCTTAAGTCCAACCTTTGGCTGTAATGCAAAAACTGTATAATCAGACCAGGCTCCATAGTAGTTCTTGTTATCAATTGTTACATAAGCTCTTACTCTTAACTTGTAGAACTGATTCTTAATGTTCTTTAAAGTATTATATGATATACTTGACAAATTGCCTGAAGATACTTTCTTTTTCTTGTATGTATAAAGTTCATATACATAACCGTCGTGGTATTCAGGCTGTGTAAATCCAAAAGTAACCTCTTTTAAAGAATTATAATAGTTTGTAATTGCTAATCCCTGAACCTTTTCAGGAACAAGATTAATCTTATATGGACTCAAGTATTCCGTATTATAGAATCCTGTTGTCTTTGCAGAAAATCCATTAACTGTTCTAACAGGTCTTACACCAACGTAAGTATCGTTCTTAAGTTTGTTGTTAAAACCGTCTACTGTATATGTAGTTGATGTTGTTGAACCTACTACATATTCATTATTATTTACAAATCTGACAATCTCATAAGATGTAGCACCTTCACTAGCTGTCCAACTAATTGTTATGCTTGATGTTGTAGCTGTTGTCTGTCTTAAATCCTTAACATCAGCAGGTACTGATGCTACCTGAATTGAATCAGAAATAGCATAAACTGTGTTCTCACTAGTAGTACTTACAGCCTTTACTCTTACATAAACAGGCTTTAATGCCTTAACATAAAGTAAATCTGATGCTGAATAACTTGAATCTGTTCTTTTGAAAGTCTGATTATCATAAGATGTTTCAATTATATATTTCACATTAGTTCCTAAATAGTTATCCCAAGCAATACTTACAGTATTAGTTGAAGCCTTCTCCTGCTTTAATCCTGTAACCTTTCCTGTTGCACCAAAAGCTGTCATTGCAAATAACAATGAAAACAATGCTGCCAATGTAATTACTGAAATCTTCTTACTAATTTTCATATTTCCTTCTCCCTTCGTTTTTAACCTCATTAATAATAGAAACTATATAATAAAATATTATCACAGTGTCAAAAGGTCTTTCCCATCTGTGCTTGCACAATGGTAGAAAAATAACCTTTGGACACGTTCTAATATTTATTACCCTACATTAATCCTTCTAATGTCTTTCTAATAGCCATAATGAACTCTTCTGTATTTAATTTTTTCTTGTTTTCAAGTGTTGAAATTAAATATAAATCTCCTGTCATTTCGCCATTTTCAATTGTGTCGATACATGCCTTTTCAAGCTTGTCTGCAAATTCCATAAGTTCAGGAAGTTTGTCAAGTTCTCCACGTTTTCTTAAAGCTCCTGACCATGCAAAAATTGTTGCGATAGGGTTAGTTGATGTTTCTTCACCCTTTAAGTACTTGTAATAATGTCTCTGTACTGTACCGTGAGCTGCTTCATATTCGTAGTAACCCTGTGGTGAAGCAAGTACTGATGTCATCATTGATAATGAACCGAATGCTGTTGCAACCATATCTGACATTACATCACCGTCATAGTTCTTACAAGCCCAAATATATCCACCTTCTGATCTCATAACACGTGCTACTGCATCATCGATAAGTGTATAGAAATATTCGATTCCTGCAGCATCAAATTTTTCTTTATATTCAGCTTCAAAAATTTCAGCGAAAATATCTTTAAATGTGTGGTCATATTTCTTTGAAATTGTATCTTTTGTTGCAAACCAAAGATCCTGCTTTGTATCTAATGCAAAATTGAAACAACTTCTTGCAAAACTTTCTATAGATTCATTTAAGTTGTGCATACCCTGGATAATTCCTGCACCCTTAAAATCGTGAATTAATTCTCTTGTTTCTTCTCCTGCTTCATTAGTGTAAACAAGTTCTGTCTTGCCTGCTGCAGGAATCTTCATTTCAACACCCTTGTAAACATCACCATATGCGTGTCTTGCAATTGTAATAGGCTTCTTCCAGTTCTTTACGTATGGTTCAATACCTTTTACAATGATAGGTGCTCTAAATACTGTTCCGTCAAGAATAGCTCTAATAGTACCATTAGGACTCTTCCACATTTCCTTAAGATGGTATTCCGGCATTCTTGCTGCGTTAGGTGTGATTGTTGCACATTTTACAGCTACACCGTATTTCTTAGTTGCTTCTGCAGAATCAAAAGTAACTTGGTCATTAGTCTCATTTCTATACTCAAGTCCTAAATCATAATATTCTGTCTTTAAATCAACAAAAGGTAATAACAATTCTTCTTTGATCATTTTCCAAAGGATTCTTGTCATTTCATCGCCATCCATTTCTACCAATGGAGTTGTCATTTTAATCTTTTCCATTATATTTCCTCCTAAATTAAGCTATCAAACTACTCCACTAAATTATAACTAATTACAGTGCTAAAGTAAACAAATTCCCCTGCTTTTTTTTATTTCTTACAAAAATTAACCATTTTTTCAGGGTTGATTTTTCCCCAGCCCTGCCTGTTTCCTTCCATTTTTAAATCAATTGCCGTATTCCTTATCAACTTCTTGCACTGTATGTTAGACATTTCCTTATTAATGCCTAAAATCATACAAATCACGCCTGAAACTATAGGTGTTGCCATTGATGTTCCGCTTTTTGGTACATAGCTGTATCCTGACTTTATGCCATTACTGCAACTGTATATGCCATTGGCCGGAGCCAAAATATCAGGTTTTTGAACGCACTCTTTTGTTGGACCTCTACCTGAGTAATTCTTTGTAATCCTACCGTTTACTATCATCTTAATATTATCATCTAATGCCCCAACTGTAATTATCTTCTTACTGCTTCCGGGAATTGACACAGTTCCATATTCCGGTCCATTATTTCCTGCTGCAGCTATAATAACATATCCCATGTCCCATAAAAGTTCCACAGCCTCAATTAATTTCTTATTATTTCCCTCTTTATTAAATGTGCCAAAAGATATGTTAACCACTTTTATGTTATATTTCTTTCCATTATCAATAATCCACCAAATTCCACTTATTACGTTATCTTCCTTGCCAATGCCTCTTTTATCAAGAACCTTCAGTGATACTATGTCCGACTTAGGCGCAATTCCTTTAAAAAAGCCGTTAGACATTTTTCCATCTCCTGCCAGTATTCCCGTTACATGAGTTCCGTGTCCCTCATCGTCATAAATGGCTGTTTTTCCGTTTACAAAATCCTTATATTTTATTATTCTTTCCCCAAAATCAGGATGATTGTATATTCCCGTATCAAGGACTGCAACTGTCACATTTTCTCCCATTATATTATTTTTGTGCAAACTATCTATGTTTAGAATTTGTCTTACCTTCTTCATTATATTTACCATTATTTTATCTGATATTTCTACTATAATATATGGCTTATTTTTGCTTTTGTCCTTGTAGCTTTTTAACATTTTTTATTTTTTTGTAACCGGAACAGGTCAGGTTACATATACTTTAGTGTAAACAAAAATTAGGAGATTCAAAATGAGTGATTTAGCAGCAACAAACTGTGGATGCAGTTGTGGTGGAGACAACGGTAATAATAACTGTTTGTTCCTTATTCTTATACTTTTGTGTTGTGGAGGTTATGGCAACGGTTCAGGCTGTGGTTGTGGCGGCAATGACTGCTCAAGCATTATCTGGATTATCTTGCTTCTTAGCTGCTGTGGCGGTTGCGGTTCATTCTTTGGTAACGGAAACGGCTGTGGTTGCGGCTGCTAGTTGATGACAACGACTTTTACCAATACGACTTTCTATGTCTGACCAAAAACGCTCTTTTATACAATAATATAGAAGACACAAACCTGTTTGTTTTACTTACAAGTATTATGTGCGCATATTTTTAATTTAGTATTTTATTTGTTTTTACAGCATAAACTTAATAAAACAGACAACACAATATTATCCGGGGGGATTATGGTTATATGGAAAACAACCGTTTTATGCAAACAAAATTCGATTCCATGGTAACTAATCAGACTATGCAGTTAGTAAAAGCCATAATCCCTTATATTGATAATAATCTTGCAACTGTTCTCGGGGTTTATATCAAGTTTATAGAGCTAGAAAATACCTTTCGTGTTAACCAAAATGTTTCCATTGCAGCTATGAATGACAATCATAAAGGGCTTGAAAGTATGCTTGAAGATATTAAGGAATTTTTAAATGACGGGGACAAGGAAACTCTTGAAACTTTAATGACTGTTATGGAAATGATGAATATGGATGACGGGGCAAAGCAGGATATTTTAAGCGGATACATGGATATGTTTGGTATGTGATTTAAGGAGGTTCTATGATTAATAACAAATGGATGGAAAATCCTGTACTTTCAGATATTTCTACTGAAAAAATGGAAGTTCTAACTAAAATATTAAATGGTGCAGGAGATATGGATGCAAAGCAAATGCTTACATATTTTATTAAAGAAACTAATCAGGCATCCAAAAATGGCATAAACTTCACCGACAAAGAAACAGATGCCATACTTGAAGTTCTAAAAGCTGATATGTCGCCTGAGGAAATCAAAAGAATTGATACCATAAAAAGAATGGTAAGCATGCTTGGGAAACGAAAGAAAATGAATTGATGTGTGTCCCAAAGTCACTCATCCTCTTTTGTTTCATCACAAGTGGATGAATGACTTTGTACACTGTAATCATATTTCTTCCATACTGTCTTTCGGCAAAGAACGGCTTGCTATTAAAATTTCTATAAGCACCAGCAATTCCTTACAGACACAAACTCACCTTTAAGCAGTCTAAAGAAAATATCTAAAATTCTATATTTTTTGTCCTGTAATTCCATAACCTCTTACTCCATATTATATTTTCTCTCTTCACTATAATACCAACGCTCACATAGTTTTGCATAAACAATTTGATATTTAAATTTTTCTTCTGATGCCTTGTCAATACAACAAATAATATTATATTTAAAAATACTTCCATCTGAAAAGTAATCGTTGTAAGTTACTTTTAAATAACCATCTTTAATTTCAAAATGAAGGCACAAATCATTCATAACTGTGTATAATGACTTTTCTATCTTTTCATTTAATTCTATTTCAGGTTGTATTTTTACCGACAATCCATCTTCTTCTAAGTCAATTTTCACATTACTAATTTTATTATCAAAAGCAAAATATGTAGCTATATCGCACATTTCATTCTTGTACTTTCCAAATAAAGGTGCTAATTCTTCTGGAACAACTTTATAATTTTTAAATTTGACAGGATTATAATAATTCATCACATCCACCTTTATAACCTTCTTCACTCCGTTTACTGCTCTGGCTGTAATATAGACTGTTCCTGTTTTCCTATTATCATTAGCCGTAACGACACCTTTTTGATCTACTGTTGCCAAACTTTCATCTGAGCTACTCCAAACAAGTTTACTGTTATATACTTTCTTCTTTTTTAATCCTTTATTTACTCTTGCTTTTGCATGTAATTTTATACTTTCATGCAAACCTACATTGTAATTATCTTCATAATAAAAATCAGGAATTACC
>OGYL01002719.1_pt1 | contig 12083 bp, 9 predicted proteins | sample 1576541 | NCBI WGS metagenome assembly OGYL01 (sample SAMEA3541551, study PRJEB24748) | human gut metagenome | biome: human gut; feature: human-associated habitat; material: faeces | place: China | collected 2012 | reverse complement strand
ATTTTTATAGTCAATGAAAAAAAAGAAGGCGCATCGTGTATTACGACACACCTTCAAAAAGTTGGAAATATCTCTTGTTGCTTTTATTTTTTTTGAGATTGGTGCATAATTTTTAAGATATCACGGTGGAATTTAATCTCTGCACGTTGTAACTTATATATTTTCTTGGGAGATAAGATTTTTTTAAAGCGCTGTAGATATTCCAAATCCAATTTATCGGCTTCAATCCTTGCTTTGACAATACCTTCTATAATTTGTTCGTATTCGGCATCGGTTGTTTTAGGATTTTTGCCTTTGCGTGCTTGCTCCCATGCTTTATCATTTACTGTTTTTTTACGGTCTTGTAATTCGAAGTAGATAGGGAAGAATTTAGTGGCCTCTTCTTGCGTTATTTCTGCTTTTTGCGTGAGATATGCTTCTTGTCTAGCTCTGAATTCTTCTTTGGTGAAACCAGGTTTCTTTTTGTCTTGCGCCTGTAGCGAAATGCTTATATATAAAGTGATAAGCAAGGTTGCCAGTCTTTGTATCATGTGGTTATTATTTAATTATACATATCTGAATTTGCATCTGTCAAGTATTGATAGAGCGTATAATCATCCATCATGGAATGATCTAAAATCGTTTCAATATATTCGTCTGAGAATTGTTCAGTTTCCGCTGCTGTAAAAATAGGAGTGTCTTGTTTAGGGGGACCTACAATAACTCTGACGCTGAACATCAATCCACAAAACATAGCTGCCATATATATCCAAGGCTTGATACGTTGCCAAGTAGTTATTGTTTCTTGCGGAGTAGAAGTTTGTTCCTTCTCCGGCAATTTATTCATCAACTCTTTTGAGAAGTTGTCGAAATAACCTTCGGGTACCATGAATGGATTTTTTGTCCCGCATTTTTTTAATAGTTCATCTTCTTCCTTCATAGTGGTTCTCCTTTCTTTGTTAGATACATTTCTTTTAAAAAGGTTTAAAGGCATTCTTTTAAAAAGTTCTCTATTTTTTTCACTGCATGGTGGTAGGAGGCTTTCAGTGCCCCTATACTTGTTCCTAATATTTCAGACATGTCTTCATATTTCATTTCTTGAAAATATTTTAAATTGAATACTATACGCTGTTTTTCAGGAAGCGTCAGTAATGCTTTTTGAAATAATATTTGAGTTTCATCTCCATTAAAATATGTATCACTTTCCAGTTTGTTCACCATATCTGCATCAGCGTCGTCTATGGATAATTGGTTGGTGGCACGTTGTTTATTTAAAAAGGTCAAGCATTCATTCAAAGCTATGCGGTAAAGCCAGGTCGACATTTTGGCTTCGGCACGAAAATACTCTAGATTAGTCCATGCTTTGATAAATGTATTCTGTAACAGATCATTGGCATCTTCATGAGAAAGTACCATCCGGCGTATCTGCCAATATAGCTGTTCGCTGTATTCGTTGACAATACATTCGAAGGCTTCTTTTTGTCGTGCCGGGTCCTGTAATAACGCTATTATTTCTTTCTCATTATAAGTGTTCATGTTCCTATTTTTAAATTAGATATCCGGTTTATGTTATGGTTTAATGGATTCTATTGAAATTTTTAATGTTTCCCGTGCAAGTAGGGTGTTAGGAAAAATATCCGATGCTTCCTGTAACAATATGCTTTCATCTTCGTAGCGGGCTGAAAAATGTCCTATAAGAAGTTGTTTTACTTTTGCGGTACGGGCGATTTCTCCAGCTTGCGAAGCAGTTGTGTGAAAGGTTTCTTTCGCACGGGCTTGTTCGCTTTGTGCAAAGGTGGCTTCATGAAATAACAGGTCCACTCCGTATATTTGTTCTATGATACGTGGCAAATAAATAGTATCTGAACAATAGGCATATCGGCGGGGAAGGGCAGAAGGGATAGTCAATTTGTTGTTTGGTACTATTTTTCCGTCCGGTAATGTGTAATCGGCGCCATTCTTTATCCGGTTGAGTTCGTATACGGGGATTTCATAAAAGTCAATCATGTCGCGACGAATATGGGCGGGGGTCTGTTTCTCTGAAAAGAGGAATCCGCATGTTGGTATCCGATGACGTAAGGGAATTGTTTCTATGGTTAGCGAACGGTCATCATAAATTATTTCAGCTTTGCCCGGATCAAAAGTTTGGAAAACGACTTTGTAACTCATACCTTTGCAAAAAAAGTCGAGTTGCGGAGTAAGAAGACGTTCTAATTCTGCGTGACAGTGAATATAGAGTGTGGCTGTCCTTCCCAGCATACCGAAAGTTGATATCAGTCCCATTAGTCCGAAACAATGATCACCGTGCAAATGTGAAATGAATATATGGTTTAGCCGGGTGAATTTCAGTTTTGATTTGCGTAATTGCATCTGTGCTCCTTCGCCACAGTCTATCATAAATAGTTTTTCACGGATATTTACGACTTGTGATGTCGCAAAATGCCGTGTGGTCGGCAATGCTGACCCGCATCCTAATATATGTACTTCAAATTTCTCCATCGTTACAAAGATACTATCTTTTTTGAATGGAAAATAAAAAATGCCGTAAAAACGGCATTATAGGATTGAACTATTTCTTAAGTTTTATTTTCACGGCATTCATGCCACGTGACCCTTTTTCTAGTTCAAAAGTCACGATGTTATTTTCTATGATATTGTCTATCAGTCCACTAATATGAAAGAAGTATTTCTCTGCATTCTTCAAATCTTTTACAAATCCATATCCTTTGGATACATTGAAGTGTTCTATTCTTCCTTCATGTACTAGTTCTATCGGTTCTTCAGTTCTACGAGGAGTTGAAACTTCAATGGTGGACATATCCACTTCTTGTGGTTTATTATTAGGAGTGGGAGGAGTATCGGTTATCATACCGTTCTCGTCTACATAGGCAATCATATCTTCAAAGGAAGATGTGCCGTTACTTTTTCTTTCTTCTTTTTTTTGCTGTTTTGCTAAACGCTTTTCTTGTTTTTTCTTTTCTAGATCTCGTTTGGTAAATGAAATAGGTTTCGCCATTTGATTCTTTTTAAATTAGTAATATACAGTTCGGCCTGCTACGGGGAAGTGTATGGAATTAATAGTGAGGTAATAAGAAAACGGGGGAGAAGTCGTTATGAAATACTAACTCGAAATTTTATTACTCTATAAAGATACGGTTTTATTACGGATATCCCATAGAATATTTTCCTTTTTAAGAAATAATGGCATAAAAAAAGGATGCATTTTAATAAATGCATCCTTTTGGCTTATCTTAAAGTAAACTGATTACTTCTTTTTGTTTTCCAACTGTTCTTTCAAAGCAGCCAAAGCATCGATATCGCCTAAAGTGGTAGAGGCTGCCTGATTTTGGATAGCAGGAGCTTCTTCTCTCTTTGTTGTTTTCTTTGCATTAGAAGCTGCTTTCTTTTCAGCTCTTTCTTCTGCCTTGGCAGCATCTTCGAAAATGCGGCTGTGAGACAGGATGATTCTCTTGGCATCCTTGTTGAATTCAATTACTTTGAATGACAGTTTTTCATCCAATTGGGCTTGAGAGCCATCTTCTTTTACCAAGTGTTTCGGAGTTGCAAAACCTTCTACACCATAAGGAAGAGCTACAACAGCACCCTTATCCAACATTTCGATGATAGTACCTTCGTGTACAGAACCTACAGTAAATACAGTTTCGAATACATCCCAAGGATTTTCTTCCAACTGTTTGTGACCAAGGCTCAAGCGACGGTTTTCTTTGTCGATTTCCAATACCTGAACTTCGATGTCTGCACCGATCTGAGTGAATTCAGAAGGATGTTTTACTTTCTTAGTCCAAGACAGGTCAGAGATGTGGATCAATCCGTCTACACCTTCTTCGATTTCTACGAATACACCGAAGTTAGTGAAGTTACGAACTTTTGCAGTGTGCTTGGAACCTACAGGATACTTTTCTTCGATAGTTTCCCATGGATCTTGTTTCAGCTGTTTGATACCCAAAGACATCTTACGTTCGTCACGGTCAAGTGTCAGGATAACAGCTTCTACTTCGTCACCTACCTTCATGAAGTCCTGAGCAGAACGCAAGTGCTGTGACCAAGACATTTCAGATACGTGGATCAAACCTTCTACGCCCGGAGCGATTTCGATGAATGCACCGTAGTCAGCCATAACGACTACTTTACCTTTCACCTTGTCACCTACCTGCAAGTTAGCATCCAAAGCATCCCATGGGTGCGGAGTCAGTTGTTTCAAACCAAGAGCGATACGTTTCTTTTCGTCATCGAAGTCAAGGATAACAACGTTGAGTTTCTGATCCAGTTCAACCACTTCTTTCGGATCGCTAACACGTCCCCAAGAAAGGTCAGTGATGTGGATCAAACCGTCTACGCCACCAAGGTCGATGAATACACCGTAAGATGTGATATTTTTAACAGTTCCTTCAAGAACTTGTCCTTTTTCAAGTTTACCGATAATTTCTTTCTTCTGTTGTTCCAGTTCAGCTTCGATAAGAGCCTTGTGAGAAACAACCACATTCTTGAATTCCTGATTGATCTTAACGATCTTGAATTCCATAGTCTTACCAACGAATACATCGTAGTCGCGGATCGGCTTAACATCGATCTGAGAACCCGGCAAGAAGGCTTCAATACCGAATACGTCAACGATCATACCGCCCTTCGTACGACACTTGATGTAACCCTTGATGATTTCGTCATTTTCCAATGCTTCGTTAACACGTTCCCAAGAACGAGAAGCACGAGCTTTTTTGTGAGAAAGGATTAATTGTCCTTTTTTGTCTTCCTGGCTTTCGATGTAAACTTCTACTTCGTCGCCAATCTTCAAATCCGGGTTGTAACGGAATTCAGACATCGGAACAACACCATCAGATTTGAAACCAATGTTTACTACAACTTCACGTTTGTTCATTGCAGTAACAGTACCCATAACCACTTCTTTGTCTTTTACAGTGTTCAGGGTTTCGTCATAAGTTTTTACAAGATCTTCCTTGCTTACGCTACCGTAAGATTCGCCCTTTTCAAGAGCATCCCAATCGAAATTGTCGATCGGCTGAATGTTCTTCAAATTTTCCATTCTAAAATTGTTAATACTAAGTTTGTTTTAATTAGTAAGTTAGACTTTATGTTGCCTCTCTCAAAAATCAGCTGCAAAGGTAATGCTTTTTTCTGATTTACAAGAAATCCATTATTAAAATTGCGTGCGAATCTATAATCTTTAACTAATAAACAAGAAGTTAGCCGTTATAGCATCTATTTTAGTCCAAAGGTCCACTTCCTCTCTTCTACATTGAAATAAGTACTAACAGTTTATTATGGAAAGTATCCGATGGGAATAATATCTCACTTAGAAATAGAAGAAAATAAAGAGGCAAAAGATACTATCATTTGCCTCTTTCCTCTATTAATAAGAATACAATCAACCATTTAATATCTCCGTCAGCCGTTTAACGCCTTCAGAAGCGCCACATTGCAGATGAACGATATCATCCCGATAAGTCCGCACTTCTTTCGGATCTATCAAATAAATCGGCTGCCCGCGACGAACGTAGTTTAATAAACCAGCTGCAGGATAAACATTTAATGAGGTTCCAATAATCACAAAAATATCACAAGCTTCTACTTCTCGGATTGCCAGATCTATCATTGGGACAGCTTCACCAAACCAAACAATAAAAGGCCGTAGTTGAACTCCTTTCGGATCTTTATCTCCCCAATGAATATCCGGGTGAGCAGGATCCAGGTCATAAGTAGTTTCTAAATCACGGACAGAACAAGCCTTCATCAGTTCACCATGTAAATGAATCACATGCGTACTTCCAGCACGTTCATGCAAATTATCAATATTTTGTGTAATGATCCGTACATCAAAATCTTTTTCCAAAGCAGCCAAGCCCAGATGCCCAGCATTAGGCTTTGTATTCAATAACTCACGCCGACGCTGATTATAGAAATTCAATACAAGTTCCGGATCTTTCTGAAAACCTTCGGGCGTTGCCACATCTTCCACCCGGTACTTCTCCCACAGGCCGTCCGAATCACGAAACGTAGAAATACCACTTTCAGCACTCATGCCGGCACCCGTCAATACTACTAATCTCTTTTTCATACAGATTAAATTTAGATTATTATGCAAATTAATAGATTTATCACGAAAGAGCAAATAACGAAAACAAAAAAGGCGATACTTTTCGGTACCGCCTTCTTTTGTTGATTACCTTCCGGTCCTCACGGAGGGGAAGGATAGACTTTTATTACACTATTATTAATACTAAACCACTTGTTCGCCTTCTCAGGTTACTTATCTTGCTAAACAAGACACGTGACTATTAACTTAAAAAATATGTTTTAATAGATTGCGATGGGATTTCTCCCACCGCAATTTTATGAATTGTCAATTGTTAATTTTCAATTGTCAATTATTTAACAACCACTTTGAAGCTTTCGCCGTCAACTGATACAACTACTACACCTGCAGGAGCAGCGATGGTTGCGTTATCTGAAGAAACTACTTCGTTAGCTACTACCTTACCTAAGATTGTGCTTACGATTACGTTCTTACCTTCAGCACCCTTAACAACTACGGCACCGTTAACACCGGCTACTACTACGTTACCAGCAGCAATTGTTTCGTTTTCTGTAGCGATCTTATCGTCCTTAACATACTTAACGTCAAAGATCAAAGCATCGTCACCACCCGTAATTTCTTCAAATTTAGACTCCTTGCTGTCTGACAGAACTAAGCAGCCATTTTGAACTTTCAACCAAGCAGCATATTCAGGAGCGATATCCTTATCATCCGCTTTCTTCATAGATTCGAACAAGAATGTCTTATCTGAAGCATCACCCGGTTTTACATAACGCATTGACCAAGTCACATATTTATGATGATCACCTTGTAAGTTTACAATATAAGCAGGATTACCCTTTGCTAAAGCGACTTTGTTAGCAGCGATGATTTCATCCAACAAAGCTTCATTCACGTCAGCTTTAGCTACAGCTGCAAATTGATCTTTCAAGATATACAAACTATCACCATACTGAATAGCCTTTACAAAACCGGCACGAGTATATTTCTTCCAAGCATATTCGTTCATACCAGCATTAACTGAATCCTGGAAGTTAACCAAGTATTTACCGAAACGGAAGCCCGGAGTTGCCGGAGTTGCGTGAACACAATGAGCCGCATCTGTCGGCTGTCCCTTAGCATCTACGTGCTGATGATTTGAAGCATCACAAGGAATACCCGGAGTAGCTGCAATATCATTACGTTCGATAGAAATCAAATACTGAGGCTTGATATAGCCTAAGCCACGAGTTACCCATGCTGTATCTACAATGAATGACAAACCAGAAGGAGCTTTGTCATCAGTATAGATACCTAAGAAATCAATTCCTTTAACTTTGAAGTTTTCATTACCTTCAATCTGGAGAACTTCATTACGATATTTTTCAACGAAACGTAATGTATCTGAAGCATCACCTTCATTTCCTTCTAATTCAGCGTTATTGAAACGACGATATAAAGGAGATTCTGCTTCTTTTACCGCAAATGCAGATGTACGAGTTTCACTTAATTTTTCAACGCTCAATTCTGGAGTAACACCTGCGTCTGAGATACCAACTTTATCAGAAGCCTTCTTAATTTCTGCATATTTATTTGCCTTATTCCAAACAGAAGCTACTAAAGCATAGAAGTGTTCACCTTCATAATGGTTGTTTTCTTTCAAGAAGAATGTATCAACTTTAGCTTTAGTATTATAATTTCCTGCACCCAAAGAATATTTATTATTCTTATTTTCAACTAATTTACCACGATTGTTATAAACAACATAGTTTGTTCTTACCAATTGAGCTAATCCAGGAATTGTTTGTGCATAGTCAGAAGCCTTTACACCATATTCCGAAGTTGAGCCTTCTTCCAATCCAAATAAAGCAGCTTCGGTAGATACATACAATACTGAATCTTTTTCATTAGAAGCAGTAGAAATCCACTGTTCCATTGAGAACGGATTCAAATAGTTAAACTGATATTTAGTAACCATCAAGTCCGAAGAATTCAGATGTTTATAACCTAAATACTTATCCTTAATGATAGTAGAATCCGTGATTTGTGTAAATGTCAAACCTTTGGCATTGGTCAACAAATCATCCACGTTGGTTGGAGAAGAGCCTCCAGTTGCTACAATAGCTCCATTTTCAGCATTCCGCAACTGAATAGCAGATTCTGTTAGAACTGTAAACTCACGGTTTACAATCTTCAACGGAGAAGTAGGTAACAGCAAATCTGATTTCTGAGTTTTAGTAACAACCCACTGGTAAGCTGGCATGTGCTGTGCATCCTGAGCATCTAATGTTACCCATTCTGCAGTTTGACTATCAGCTGAATTTTTATTAATAGGAGCTGCTAAAACTTGACCTTTTTCATTGGTGATCACATACAAGCCATTAGCTGCAGAAGTTTTATCAGATGGCGATACTGAACAAGATCCAAAACCAAAATCAACTTTTGTATGGATACCTGAAGTTTCGTCAGTCTTGATCGTGATGATACGCAAGTCATCACTTGCGGCTAAATCCTGTAAATCAACCCAGTTCTTTAAAGCCCAAAGATTGCTTAAAGAATTGATAGGACTCGTAATCTCCCACTTACCTGTTTTGTCATCTATACATTGACTCCACCATTTAGTTGCATCAGGTTTCTGGATTGTACCTTTGGCTCTCAGATAAATTCTCTTTTCAGTTGCATTATAATAGATAAAGAATTGACCAAGTGATTCAACGTTTGCATCATTAGCACCAAATTTCTCACCTGCCTTATCCATATATGCAAATTTCAAGAATTTGCTAGAGGCATTCGCATTTGTATAAGCTGTATCAACATGCAAGTAATATTTATTGAATTTACCAGCTTCTTGTACTTCTTTGTAGAAGTTTACAGCCTTTGATGAAGCATCAACAGATTCCGCTTTAATCTTTGACTGAGAGAACAAGTTCGGGAAATCCGGATGATTGGCATCTTTTACAAATGTCAACTGAACGCCATTTTCAGCTTTCTGAGTTCCTAAGATAGTATTGAATTGATCAGCAGTCAAGATCTTATCTACGGCTTTATTCAAAGTAAATTTCAACAAACCTGAAACTTTATCTGCATAAGTTGCATTATCAACAACTTTTACAACGACTCCATCTGATTCTGTATTCCAAGCCAAAACCGCCATTACAGAACCTTCAACGTAAGATCCCAAGTACCAAGAATCAGACATACCATCATAGACCGGATAGAATTTCCAACCTGATATTTCACCATCTGATACGGGAGCAACCTCTTGATAACGAACATTAGCATTTCCGTCTGTTGTTTTTTCTGTCATATTCCAATCTTTATAGCCTTCAACAGACACACTCAACATCATGCCTCGTAGAGAATTGGTAAAGTCAAAAATAGGATTTTGACCATTGGCCTCAGGACGAGTTACATTGACACACCACAAAGAAGAAGTCCAAGCATTATCACCATCAATTACCCCATTAGTAGTAGATGCCAATGATGATAAAGCAATAGTTCCATTTTCATCCAAAGTCAATACTTTGTCATCAATTTTAGAGAGTGTGCCATTTGCCATAAAACCGTCAGCAACCAAATGATATAAACTACCATCGTTTCCTTCCGGCAACTTAGTAACTGGAACTCCAACTACGTTCTGATCAATTTTTACCGGAACATAATCAGAAGGAGCAGCACTCGCCATTACAGAAGATGCCAGCATAAAACCGGCACAAAGCGTAAGTACCTTTTTGTTCATAATAAAATAATTTAATTAGTAATATAAAGTTTATAAATCTCTTTCTTTAATTAACTCACAAGCGGTTGGAAAACTCGTTCCGATTAACTCGTTGAAATTCAATCTTACGGTGTCGAAAATAAATGAACGACTCTACTCGACACGATTGTATTGCAAAGGTAAATCCTTTTTTGATACCAGCAAATAATCATGAACTTTTTTTTATCAACAAACCCAGTTTCTTATCAACACCCCCTAAAATTGAGGACAAACCTACCTGTTTAGATAACGTACCCGAAATTCGTCTAAATTAAAAGTATTAAATGTTGCAAATAAAGGTTGATTTTAACTTAACATTCCCATCTCTGAATTCCAATCACTTATTATATATACAGGTTCATTGAAGACGAGACACTCGTCAAAAATCTAATTCTGCTTGGCCATTTCGAAATCAATAACACTTCCCTGTTCCTAATAACTTCAGAATAATCCTCATAAATCCTATTTCAATATTCAATATAGAGTTATCTGCTGGGGCAAAAATTAATTAGCAGCGCTCAAATTGGTCTTTTTCGAAAGTCATTTCGCTTCTAAAAGACAAATATCCAGCCCAAGCAATATTCTTAAACAACATTAATATCACCGGTCTTAAGAGTAAAGATTTTTAGATTAACTATTTTATTCTACTACGCTAGCTCTTCTGTTTTCCAAGTTTAAACTTCATACAATAGTATATATATAATAAGGTATAGGAAAGAAGTGTATTCCAGAGAAAAAAACATAGGCATGAATTACCAAAAAGATGCCTACCTTTTCATCAATTCATGCCTAGCTTTTCGCCAAAATACGCAGGCTTTTTAGACAAAAGCGACGAGTATCAATTTCGATTCCAACGAGTGTCATTTTTGATACTCGTTAGCTATTTCAATAAGGTCAGTTTATTACTATATACAAGTCTAATTCTAAGAAGTACCCTTCACACACACCCTTAACCCATTGTTATTCTGAAAAATGATGTGAAGGATGTGAAATCATGGTTCAAAAAACAGAAAAAAAGCCAATGCTATCGTAGATCTGCCGGAACTGACTTGCTTCCATCAAGTAGTAAACCCATAAGAATATTTTTCATTATGATTTTATATAATAATCACCTACACGCTTAAACAATAAAATAAAAACAGGACAAAAAAAAGCGCATAAAAGAACAACTTAAGTTTTAAGTAGATCATTCAAAAAGCAAGCATCATCCTCCAAAAAGCAAAACAATCACATAAAATTCAATGACTATGCCTATCAAATTGATAATCTTAGTTTAAATATAAGTCAACGTATTAAGTGTTAAAAGTGTCATATATTAGCCAAGTATAAAAAAAATATATATCTTTGCCGCGTTTTTGAAATAAAGGGATTAATTCATTTTGGAATTAGTTCCGGCAGGACTAAACTATTAGCCACTGCTAGTACCATGCGATATGTGTATAAAAAGAATATATATGTGCTAATCTTCAAAATATCTAACTTTAAAGAAAAGACATGGAAAAATGTAGTAAGAAAAACTCACCGAAGCCAAGAGTTGGATTATTTAATCCGGCAGCGGCTTTCCTTACCACAGGTTTGCTATTCATGGCTTCAGCTCATGCGCTAGGAGCTACGGATAAGTCGAATATCGACAGAGGTCCTCAAGTTGAATCAGTCAACCAACAAGGTAAGACAGTGACAGTCATTGTTTCAGATGCTTCTGGAGAATTGATTGGAGCCAATGTAATTGTAAAAGGAACAACCAATGGTAATGTAACAGACTTCAACGGTCAAGTTGTATTAGACAACGTACCTGCCAACGCTATCCTGGAAATTTCATACATTGGTTATCAAACAAAAGAAGTTCCTGTAGGAAACCAAACAACCATCAAAGTCAATCTGGTAGAAGATTCTCAGGCATTGGAAGAAGTGGTTGTCGTAGGTTATGGTACAATGGAAAAGAAACAAGTAACCAGCTCTGTTACTTCTTTGGCAGCCAGTGACATGATGAAAGGTGTAGGTGGTTCTGATATTACTTCTTCTCTGCAAGGTAAAATCAGTGGTTTGGTAATGTCAAACAATGGTGCTACCAATGCAGGAACAACCATCCAGTTACGTGGTTTAACATCTATCAACTCAGGTAAAGAGCCTTTGATCGTAGTAGATGGATTCCCTGGAGGTGATATCCGCGCATTAAACCAAGATGATATCAAATCTATTGATGTATTGAAAGATGCTTCTGCAGGTGCTATCTACGGTACACGTGCTGCTTCGGGTGTGATCTTGATCACTACGAAAAGTGGTTCTAACACGAAT
>OGYL01002717.1_pt1 | contig 12089 bp, 10 predicted proteins | sample 1576541 | NCBI WGS metagenome assembly OGYL01 (sample SAMEA3541551, study PRJEB24748) | human gut metagenome | biome: human gut; feature: human-associated habitat; material: faeces | place: China | collected 2012 | reverse complement strand
AATTTTGGGGATTGCCGGTAATCAGAGGTATGGTCAATTTTGTGGAATCAATGATTTTGGGTTATAGAATGCTTATGTATTCAGCTGAAGCGTCAGGTATGGAAGACCTTGAAGATGTTGAGATGAATAAGTTTGAAAAATGGCTTACTGACAAACTTGGCGATAAATTTATGAACATCTTGATGGGCATTGCTACTGTTTTAGGATTTGCACTTGCTTTTGTGATTTTCTTCTATCTTCCTGTTCTTGCATTTAATAAGCTTAATCAGGCTTTTGACGGCTCATTAACACCTTGGCAGGGAACAATTGAGGGCGTTATGAAAATACTTATTTTTGTAATCTACATTGCAATTGTAAGCCAAATGAAGGATATTAAGCGCACTTTTATGTATCACGGAGCAGAGCATAAATCAATTGCCTGCTATGAAGCCGGCAAAGAACTTACAGTTGAAAATGTACGTGAAAGCTGTCGTTTTCATCCGAGATGCGGAACTTCTTTTATCTTTGTAATGCTTATTTTCAGCATTATTTTCAGCACTGTTTTGTCTAAGATATTTCCCTCAATTGCTCAAGTAAGAGTATTGTGGATGCTTTTAAAGCTTGCGTTCATTCCGCTTCTTATGGGTGTTGGATATGAGTTTATTAAGTATGCAGGTAAACATGATAATTTGCTTGTTAAGATTTTGAGTGCACCCGGTTTGTGGATGCAAAGACTTACTACTAAAGAACCGACTGATGATATTATAGAGGTTGGTATTGAATCTCTTAAGGCAGTTATTACGGATAATCCCGAGGATGATGAGATAAAATGACATTGAAAGAAGCATACAGCTATGCTGTTACTTTTTTAGAAAGAAACGGTGTTGACGAAAGCGATTTTAAAGCGCTTTGCGTTGTTTGCTCAATTTTAAATATTAAAAACAGCGAATATGACTTACACAGAAACGATTTTGTACCAAACAAAAAACTTGCCGATATGCTTTGGAAATTGAAAGACGGTCAACCGCTTCAATATGTTTTGGGCAAATGGGATTTTTATGAAAGCGAATTTTATATAGGCGAGGGTGTATTGATTCCACGTCCCGAAACGGAAGAGCTTGTTGAAAAAGCAGGCCGCATCATCCGTGACCACTGGATCGGAGAAATCTGGTGGGAATGGAACGGCATGCGTCCCTTCTCCGACTGGGAGCACCTTATCTATGAGACGCATCTTTCCCGCCTGATGGAGCCGAAACGCGTTTACTTTTCCGCCGATGAAAATTTTGTGAATTTCTTTCTGGGAAAGACGGGGACAGCCATCTTAACGCAGCTGGAATCTGCCGAAGAGATTCTTTTCTTTGCCAATGACGAAAAGGGAAAAGGTGTGAAGAAAGCCGGGAAAAAGCTTTCCGCATGGAATCCTTCCGCCTCTTTCCGCATCGTGACAGCGAAGTCTGCCGGAAATTTGTATGTCAGGTCCGGAAGGTTCACAGACCATTTCAAAGGACTCTGGCAGAGAAGGCTGGATATTTTTATCCTGTTGTGGTCATTTCTTTTCCTGGCAGCAGCGCTTCTTACGAGGGAGGAAAATCTTCTCCGTATTTCTCTTCTGGCGGTCGGCATCACGCTGCAGACACTGCCTTTTGTCCTGATCGGCGTGCTCCTTTCGACGGGCATGCAGCTGTACAGCTCGCGTCCGCCGTGGGAAATCTATCTCAGGAAGCACCCGGTTCTCTCTGTGCCGCTTGCGCTCATCGGAGGGTTCTTCTTTCCCTTCTGCGACTGCGCGCTGACGCCGCTTTTCAGGGGCTTCTGCAAAAGGGGCGTGCCCGTTGCGATTACCATGATATTCCTCATGGCAGGCCCTCTGACGAATCCGGTCGTCCTCGTTAGCACATGGTATGCATTTGGCGGCGACCTTTCGATGGTGGGAGGAAGGCTTCTTCTTGGATGGCTGAATGCCGTCCTCGTCGGCGCTACCTTTGCCTTCTACAAGAAGAATCCGCTGAAGGCTTTTTCAGGGCCGCAGGGGACAGAAGAGCTGATTCCTTCAGAAAAAGATTCGAAGGCCTCGCTCTTTCTTCTCCACAGCCGATATGAATTCTGGTACACCTTCCGCTATGTCATCATGGGCGCCTGGCTCGCCGCCATATTCCAGGTATCCATACGACCGATTCTCGAAGGCGCAGGCCTTACGTCCGGTGTTTCATCCGTCCTCTGCATGATGCTGATCGCGTTCTGCCTCTCGCTTTGTGCGACATCGGATGCCATGATCGGAAAGAGCCTTTCGCTCTCCATGGCACCGTCATCCGTCATGGGCTTCCTTCTCTTAGGTCCTGTCATGGATCTCAGGAATGTCCTTCTCATGTCTTCCATGTGCAGGAAATCCTTCGTCATCCGCTGGGCACTGGTAACGATCCTTACGACATTTGCCTGCTCGATGCTCTTCGTATTCCTGAAAGGAGGGGTATGATGGGACTGTTTTCTAATAAAAGGGGAATGGCAGGCGTCTTCATTTCCTTTCTCCTGATTGCGCTTCTCGCACTTTTCGCAGCAAAGGGTATCAGAATTATGTGGTGCCTTACGTACGATATGCGCTTTTTGCCTCTCTTTTCGCCCTTGCTGTCTGGCTTTTTCTGGCTATCAGGGAATCGAGAAGAAGGTCGTATAAAAGAAATTACCACGCGCTCTTTGCACCGCTGACGCTCATCCTTCTCCTTGCTGCGTCGCCCTTCCTTCCGCCTCCTGCCGTCAAGGCAAAGTCGTCTGAACCGGGAGCCGTGCAGGCGCCCGTTGAGGAAGAGGGGGAGCGTCGATGAATGGAACAAGACGATCAAGCTGTCTTCGGATAATTTCTACAAGACGATCCTTGAAATCTCCAAAGACCCGAAGAAATATGAAGGCTGGACGATCCTGCTGACCGGCGAAGTCAGCCGCGACGACCGTTCGCTTCCTGAAGGCGTCGTGACAGTGGGGCGCGTCGCCATGACCTGCTGCATTGCCGATACATCAAGATTCGGCATTGCTGCCTATAGCGATCATGGAAAGCTTCCGATGGGAAGCTGGGTGCGCGTCAAAGGAACGCTTGGCACGATGACTTCCCACGGACAGCTTCTGCCCGACGTCCATCCTGTGGCCATCACTAAAGCGCCTCCTGTGCTCGGGTTCATTTATCCGTAGCAGGGGAAATAAAAAGGGGCTGTGACAAAATTCGCTAAAGCACTGCTTTCTCTTTTCTCGAACGAAGTTCGGTTTAAGGGTGTCAGAGCTCGCCCTGTAGGGGGAGCTGGCGCTGGAAGCGCCTGAGGAGGTTCATTTCCTTCGAGCGCAGCGAGGTTTTCAGATAACAAAAATATATAAATGTGTTGGATAATCTACTAATCAAATATACTCACGCAAAAATGGGGCTGCAACAAAATGATTAACCATTTTGTCACAGCCCCATTCTTATTGTTCTTCGCTCGTCAAGGCGCAAAAAAGGCCGGCTCCGCTGCCGGCCGATCATGCAGAAATCAGATGTCCCTGTTTACCTTATGAGAACGAAGGCAACGAGTGCAGACATTCATTCTCTTGACCTGTCCGTCCACCAGTACGCGCACTCTCTGGATATTTGGTTTCCAGGTTCTTTTTGTTTTCAAATGGGAATGGGATACGTTGAATCCTGTAGCGGTTTTCTTTCCGCAAACTTCACAATAATTAGCCATGTGCCACACCTCCTTGCACTTCCGTGATTGCAACATTCATAATATATCACAATTCATTTTTTTAATCAAGTATTTTACATTAGTATATAGAGAGAATTATAATAAAAAAATAAAGCTCTGGATCTCTCTATGCCGTACCATCCGCCGTCAGCGGAAAACCGGCTCTGGTTTCCGGACTTAATTCGCTTTCCGCCGGCGCGTTCCTCCGCCGGCAAGAAGGAGATACTATGAAATTATCAGATTCCGTTAAATATGTCAAAGGGGTAGGCCCGAAAATGGCGGAAAGGTTGGAACACCTTGGCATCCGCACTGTGGAAGACCTCATTTCCTTTTACCCGAGAAGATATCAGGACTGGACGCAGATCACGAAGATGGAAGACCTTGTGAGCGGGGAAGAGTCCGTCATTTACGGAAGAATCCTTGATGTGAAGGAAATCCATCCAAGAAGGGGCCTTTCCATTCTGAACGTCACCATGACGGACGGGACGGGCGCCGTGACGCTCACTTACTTCAACCAGCCATGGAAGAAGGATGAATTTTCCCGTGGGCTGAACGTCCTTGCCTACGGAAGGGCAGAATATGGCTATGGGAAAATACAGATGGGCAATGCGGAAACGGAAGCCGTTACACCTGAAGAGCTGCCGTCTTTCCAGAAGCTTGTCCCGATCTATCCTCTGACAGAAGGAATCAAGATCAACCGCATGAGGCAGATGATCCAGGAAGCGCTCGACCGCGTGGAGGACCTTGACGAAAATCTTCCGCTCGAAACGGTGAGAAAAGAACATCTCATGGAACGCGCCGAAGCCATCCGCGTCATGCACAATCCTGAAAATGAAACGATGCGGCAGGCGGCAAGGAAGAGAATGGCATTCGAAGAACTCTTCTTCATGCAGGCAGGCCTCCTGCTCCTTAAAAGGAAGAGGGAAAAGGGAGCGTCCTCGGTCAAGTGCGCGCCTTCGGGAAAGCTCGTCCGCGCTGTCCTTAAGAATTTCCTCTTCGAGCTGACTGACGGGCAGAAGCTCGCCTTCCGTGATATCGAGGATGATATGGAAGGGCTCGTCCCCATGCAGCGTCTCGTGCAGGGCGATGTCGGAAGCGGCAAGACCGCCGTTGCGGCGCTTGCTCTTGCCAAGATCGTCGAAAACGGCTATCAGGGAGCGCTCATGGTGCCGACGGAAGTCCTTGCCGGGCAGCATTATGAAACATTCCAGCAATTCTATAAAGGCCTTCCCATTTGCGTCGCTTACCTTTCCGGACAGACGAAGACATCCGAAAGAAATGAAATCCTTGAGAAACTGGCGAAAGGGGAAATCGACGTCCTGATTGGCACGCATGCCCTGATTGAAAAGGACGTCATCTTTGCGCACCTCGGTCTTGTCATCACGGATGAGCAGCACCGCTTCGGCGTCAAGCAGAGAAAAGCGCTTGAAAGCAAGGGCGAGTCTCCGCACATCCTTGTCATGACAGCGACGCCGATTCCGCGCACCATGGCGCTTTCCGTCTATGGGGACCTCGACGTGTCCGCCATCCGCGGCATGCCGCCCGGACGCCATCCGGTCAAAACGTATGCCATTGACGGCTCGTACCTGAAGCGCGTCTTCAACTTCATGAGAAAGGAAATGCAGGCAGGCCACCAGATCTACGTCGTCTGCCCACTCGTTGAAAAGAGCGAGAAGCAGGACCTGGCTTCGGCCGTTGCCGTCTATGAAGAACTCCGGGACAAAGTATTCCCTGATTTCAAAGTGGGCCTCGTCCACGGACGCATGAAGGGCGCAGAAAAAGACCAGGTCATGAATGACTTCAAGGACGGGAAAATCAAACTTCTGGCGGCGACATCCGTCATCGAAGTCGGCATCAACGTACCGAATGCGACAATCATGTTCGTTTATGGCGCAGACCGCTTCGGCCTTTCCCAGCTCCATCAGCTGAGAGGCCGCGTCGGCCGCGGCAGCAGCCAGTCCTACTGCATCCTCTATACGGATAACAGGAACGAAGTCACGCAGCTCCGCATGCGCCTCATGTGCGAAATCTCCGATGGTTTCCTCCTTTCAGAAAAGGATCTCCTCTTAAGAGGCTCCGGTGAATTCTTCGGCTATCATCAGCACGGTATGCCGGACCTGAAAGCCGCCGACATCATCCGCGACCTGCCCCTTCTTGAAGAAGCAAGAAGAGAAGCCGCCAAAGCCGTCGATAAGGGCATGGACTTCACCGAAGAACTCCGCCACCGCTTCGGAGGTGCCTTCTTCAAGAAAATGGAAGAAGCAGAGAAGGAATAAGGAGTCCGAATATTTTATTTAACTTTTTTATAAGGCGCTCTTCGGAGCGCTTTTTATTGTTTCATTAGAATCGCATGCTGAATTTGAATTCGTGTTGCATGTGAAGGGAAAACAGCATATATTGAGAGAAGGAGACCGGCCCCGGAATTTGTAAAAGGAAGTCAATTTCCGGTCAAGGTTTCGGTCATGGTGAATTTATTTTTTATAAGCCAAAATCACGCTGGAATGCAGATCCTGCCGGATTTGACAGCGGGCGGGCAAGTTCCATGACAAGTATACTTGCATTATGCTATAATAATTAAATTGACAGATAATTAGGAATGGCAACATTGGAAACTTTGTTTCCGGAATGGAGGCTGTGATGAGAGCAGACAAGTTTGGCAGGAAGGGACTGACCTTCAGTGATGTACTGCTGGTCCCTGCATATTCCGAAGTGCTCCCCGGACAGGTCGATGTGACGACCCGTCTGACAAAGAATATTTCTCTCAATATTCCGGTCATCAGCGCAGGCATGGATACAGTGACTGAGACGGCAATGGCCGTTGCCATGGCTCGTGAAGGCGGCTTAGGCGTCATTCACAGCAACATGAGCATCGGCGAGGAATGCCGCGAAGTCCAGCTGGTGAAGCGGTCCGAACACGGCGTCGTCGTGGATCCGGTCTGCCTCTCCCCCGATGATATGCTGTCTGATGCAGATGATCTCATGAACAAGTACCATATTTCCGGCGTTCCGATTACGGAAGACGGAAAGCTCGTAGGCATCATCACGATCCGTGATATGCGTTTCGAGACAAATCTTTCAAAACCGATCAGCGAAGTCATGACTTCGGAAGGCCTTGTAACGGCTCCGGAACATACATCGCTTCGTGATGCGAAGAAGATCCTGCAGGCACACCGCATTGAAAAGCTGCCTCTCGTTGACAGCAAGGGTTACCTGAAGGGTTTGATCACAATCGGTGATATAGAAAAGACAAAGAAATACCCGAATGCAGTGAAGGATAAGGAAGGACGCCTTCTCGTCGGTGCATCGACCGGATCTTCCGATGATGCAGAAGAACGCGGAAGAGCACTCCTTAAAGCAGGCGCTGACGTGCTCTTCGTGGAAGCTCTCCACGGAGGCGCTAAGAGGACGCTTGAAATCGTAAGAAATCTCAGGAAATCCGCTCCTGATGCAGAAATCGTTGCAGGAAATGCTGCGACCTATGATGCGGCAAAGGCTCTCATTGAAGCCGGCGCTTCGGATGTGAAGGTCGGAGTAGGCCCGGGATCGGTGGGAACGACGAGCGTCATTGCAGGCGTAGGCGTTCCGCAGGTGACAGCCATTTATGACTGCGCAAGAGCCTGCGAAGAAGCGGGCATCCCCGTTATTGCCGACGGCGGCATGCGTTATTCCGGCGATATTGCCAAGGCAATCGGAGCCGGTGCTTCCTGCGTCATGCTTGGAAACCTTCTGGCAGGGACAGATGAATGCCCCGGCGAGATGGTGATTTTCCAGGGAAGAAATTATAAACTCTACCGCGGCATGGATTCTGCCGGCGCCTTCAGGGCAGCAGGCAGCGGCCGTTTCTTCGGCGGCGTCCTTGAAAAGACAGCTCCCGAAGGCATTGAGGGAAGAGTTCCTTACAAGGGTCATGTTTCAGACGTGCTCTTCCAGCTCTCTGGCGGCCTCAAGGCAGCCATGAGCTACTGCGGCGCCAAAGACATCGCAGCTATGAGGGAAGAGGCGCAGTTTATTCAGATTACGAGCGCAAGCCTTGATGAAAGCCATCCGCATGATGTGATGATCACCAAAGAAGCGCCTAACTACAGTGCCAAATGACAGATATCAGTAAAAAGCAGCAGATTGTCATGGATGTCCGCGTGCATGCGGTCACCATGGAGGACGCTCTCGAGTGGGCAAAGGAAGCTGTTCTTGAAGGAAAGCCCCGCATGATTGCTACGGCGAATGCGGAAATGATCATGATTGCGCAGAAGGATCCCGAGCTTAAGGAAATCCTGAATACGTGCGACCTGGTCGTTCCGGACGGAGCCGGGGTGCTCTGGGCAGGCGAAAAGCTTGGCACGCCGTTCCCGGAAAGGGTGGCGGGCGCAGACCTTGCTGAAGAACTTCTGAAGATTGCCTCGGGAAAAGAGTGGCCGGTATATTTCCTGGGAGGCGCGCCGGGCATTGCCCAGAGAGCCGCAGCCCGTTTCATGGAACTTCACGTTCCCTTCAAGCTCGCAGGATGCCATGAAGGCTACTTCGATAGCGAAGAAGAGAAAAAGATTATAAAAGACATCAAGAAAAGCGGAGCCAAACTCCTTCTGGCCGGTCTGGGCGTGCCAAAGCAGGAGAAATGGATCCGCGATCACATGGATGAACTGGGCGTACCGGTCTCCATGGGCATCGGCGGCGTCTTCGATGTCATGAGCGGCACACTGCCGCGCGCACCGATGTGGATGCGAAACCACCGGCTGGAATGGGCTTACCGCTTGTATCTGCAGCCCAGCCGGATCGGAAGAATGGCGGCTCTTCCTAAATTCATGAGAGCTGTCAAAAAATGGAAAAAGGAACAAGGGAGAAAATAATGCTTAAAAAACCACTCATTTTGCCTGAGGGGTTTCCGTTCATCCTGGCGACGATGGCTCTGGCCTGCTTCTTCTTCTGGATGAAATGGTATTACCTGGCGGTGATCCCCCTCGTGATCTCAGTGTATTTCACCTATTTCTTCAGATGCCCGCCGCGCAACGGGAAAATCCCGCCCGGAGACGATGTGCTCGTTTCTCCGGCCGACGGTACCGTCGTCGACGTGTCTGATGATGTCTATGAGTACACATACCTGGGAGAAAAATGCCATAAGATCACGATTTTCCTCTCAATCTTCGACGTGCACTGCAACCGCTCGCCGATGGCAGGGGAAATCAAGTACCAGTCGTATGTTCAGGGCCGCTTCATTCCTGCCTATAAGGACGGAGTCGGCTTTGAAAACGAGAGAGGCGCGATCGGCATAGAAGGACGCGACCGCTCCATCCTGGTCATTCTGATCGCGGGTATCCTTGCCCGCAGGGTCGTTACCTGGAAGAACCTGGGCGATACCCTGAAAAAAGGAGAATTGTACGGGATGATCAAGTTCGGCTCATGCACAGAATTATACATACCGGGAGAGTGTGAGATCTGTGTGAAAAAGGGAGACAAAGTCAAGGGCGGACTGACAGTAGTAGGGAGGCTGAAATAAGTGAATAAATCTTGGATTGCCAATGCCGTGACAGCAACGAATGCGCTGTTCGGCGGATTGTCCATTATGATGTCCGTATCAGGACATTACCAGCTGGCAGCTGTATTCATACTGATTGCCATGGTGGCAGATGCTTTGGACGGGCGCGTAGCCCGCGCTCTGCATACGGCAGGACCGATGGGCGTTGAGCTCGATTCCCTGTCCGATGATATTTCCTTCGGCATTGCCGCAGGAACACTGATGTATGCATACCAGCTGAAAGATCTGGGAGCTCTGGGATTCATTCCTTGTGCGCTTCTCGGCACATTCTGCGCTTTCCGCCTGGCACGCTTCAATGTGAAGGTCAGCGCTGTACACGGCTACTTCGAAGGACTGCCATGTCCGACGACAGGCGTCATCGTGGCTGCTTATGTCCTTTCCGGCATCAAGATCTGGAACTGGCTCGCCATGCTCTGCGTCCTCGCACTCGCATTCCTGATGGTCAGCGAAATCCACTATCCGGACAACAAAGGCGCAAGCGCCGATCAGCTTCACCTGCCGGCTCTTCTTGGATGCCTGGCATTCTTCTTGATCTGCACGATTATTTACTGGCCTGCATGGGCAGCCGCTCTCTGCGCAGCTTACATTATTTTCGGTATTGTCAATACATACCTCAACCGTCGCAAGGCTAAGAGAAAACAGCGCCGTCTGAGAATGAAACGCAGGGCGCAGGCTCAAAACGGAGACACTGAAGGAAACGTACAATGAACCATTACCTCGATATAATCATGTTCCCTATACAGCTGATCGTGGCCTTCTTCACGATTTACTACACGGTCATCGCTGTATTCGGCATGTGGCATCGAAAGGAAAGAAATCTGGCGGATCCCGCCAGCAAATTTGCGATCGTCATACCAGCGCACAATGAATCGGCCGTACTGTCGGACCTTCTGGAAAACCTGAAGCTCCTGAAGTACCCGAAGGAACTCTATGACGTCTACGTCATCGCGGACAACTGCACGGATAATACGGCAGACATCGCCCGCGAGCACGGAGCTTTCGTCTTTGAAAGAACCAATAAGGAACTCGTCGGCAAAGGCTATGCCATGGACTGGGTATTCCCGAAGATCTTCGCATTGAATAAGAATTACGATGCGTTCTGCGTCTTCGATTCGGATAACCTTGTTCACCTGGATTTCCTTGCCGTCATGAACAACCGTCTTCTCAAAGGCCAGAAAGTCCTTCAGGGATACCTGTCTGCCAAAAATCCGACAGATACATGGGTATCCGGCACATTTGCCATTGCCTTCTGGACGATCAACCACCTCTGGCATCTGGGCAAGTACAATATGGGACTGTCCTCCTGCCTTGGCGGCACAGGCATGTGCATTTCCGCCGACATCGTCAAGAAATACGGCTGGGGCTGCGACTGCCTGACAGAAGACATGGAATTCTCCATGAAGTGCCTCTCTCACGGCATCCGCACCTGCTGGGTCCATGACGCTATCATCTATGATGAAAAGCCGCTCGGATTCATGGCATCCTGCCGTCAGAGAAAGAGATGGGCGCAGGGCCAGTTCGACTGCTCCGAGCGTTACATCCCGATCCTTTTTAAAGAAGGCATCAAGAGACACAGCATCGTCATCTTAGATGGCATCATGCAGCTTTTGCAGAACTATTTCCTCGTCCTCTCCACGTTCTACCTGGTGATGACATATATCAATATGTTCTATCCCTGCTTCACAGTCATCCTCTACAACGATGTGCTCGTGCCGAAGCAGTTCTGGGCCGTCATCGGATTCATTCAGTCCATCGTCCCGCTCATCGTTCTTCTGCAGATCGAAGTTCCGCCTAAGATTTATCTTTACTGGCTGATCTACCCGATCTTCATGTACTCCTGGATTCCTGTCACACTCCTTGGATGGAAGGACAGACATAAAAAAGGATGGGTTCATACCATTCATACCAGAAGCATGCATTTTGAACAGGCAAGTCTGACACGAAAGAAAGAAATAGGGCAGTAATGGCAGGGCCGGTCAAGTGATTCATTCATTTGGCCGGCTCTTTTTACATGCTTCTATCAACTCTTGACCGAAATTGTATAGAATCTTTTCCATGTTTTTGTTAAAATAGATACGAAACAAAGTACAGCCTTTGAGGCCTTTTTTAGAAGTGACAGGTGGACTATGCATATATTCATGACAAATGACGACGGCTTTGAATCTCCCGGTATTATTGAAATGGCAAAGAGACTTGCCAGGCTGGGCAGGGTGACGGTCATTGCACCGAACCGCGGGAGAAGCTCCTGCTCCAGTTCCCTTTCTCTCCAGACGTACCTGCGCATGTGGAAGACCTCGCTGTCTGCCGTGTCGGCGGTGGCAAGCTCCAGCACGGTGCCGAGGGTTGCGTCCTCGGTCATGCGGCACACGCTCCACACGCTGCTGTCGTAGTAGACAGAGATGCCATTCGTGCCGGTATAGTGGGTGTCAGGTGTCGCGGGGGTCTGCCGGTTCACCAGCAGGGTGAGCACCATGTAGGCTGCGATGCCCAGACAGATGAAAATGGCCATCGCCGTCAGCAGCTTGGAGCTGCGACGCTGCGCCGAAGAAGTGCGGTCGATCTCATTTGGCATGGATGTATTCTCCTTGTGTTGGCAAGGGCAGCGGTGCACCGCCCATATCCTTTATAGTATACCACAACCGCAGCGGGATTTGTAGCGGGCAAATGGCAAAAATATGCCGGGGCGAGCAAAAAACTTTTGCAAAAATCGAAATTCAGGAATCGAGAGAATTTGAGAGAAAACAAGCGATTTTGAGAGGTTCAAAAATTTCCGCCGAAAAAATCCAAAAATCATGTTGACAGGCGCGTTTTTGTGTTGTATACTGACACTCGCGCCCCAAAAGGGCGCCTGAAACGTACAAAAAGCTTATCAGGAG
>OGYL01002716.1_pt1 | contig 12090 bp, 11 predicted proteins | sample 1576541 | NCBI WGS metagenome assembly OGYL01 (sample SAMEA3541551, study PRJEB24748) | human gut metagenome | biome: human gut; feature: human-associated habitat; material: faeces | place: China | collected 2012 | reverse complement strand
CGGCATCTCCCTGATCCTCTACGGTATGATCTCCGCAGTCGGCGTCCGCAACGTCGTTGAGAACAAGGTCGATTTCACCAACAGCCGCAATGTCATCGTTGCAGCGCTCATCCTCGTCCTCGCGATCGGCATCAACTACTCCGTCGGCAGCATCCAGATTGGCATCGTATCCCTCTCCGGCCTCGCGGTAGCATCCCTCGTCGGCATCGCAGTAAACGCGATTCTGCCCGGCAAGGACTATGAGTTCGGCGTTGACGAACAGGGCGACACCTCCGTTAACTTCATCGTACGATAAAAAATGATACTAAACAGGCGGTCAAAAATTGACCGCCTGTTTTTCTTAAAAATATGTCGATTAGGTATTGACAAATTCCGATTTTACGTTATAATAGCTCTTGCGCTTAGCGGATTTGTGTAATGGTAGCACACCGGACTCTGACTCCGTTTGTGAGGGTTCGAATCCTTCATCCGCTGCCAAAAGCAGTTCACCGGTTTCGGTGAGCTGCTTTTTTTATTAGCTGCTTGGCACCAGAACCCGAACAAAATAATTCAAATCAGCGCACGAAGTGCCGAAGGCGCTTCGAGGGTTCGAATCCTTCATCCGCTGCCAAAAGCAGTTCATCGGTTTCGATGAGCTGTGTTTTAAGGTTGGCATTTTCCGCACGGGGAATACCCGGCGGCAATTGCCTCGTCGCGCGTTTGAAACCATAAGCGATTATCCTCGGATATGCGCGATGCCGACGAGCATGACGGCAGATGAAACTTATCCGACCTGCTGCTTGCCTCATAAGCGCCCTGAGCCTGCGCAGGAGCCGACGGAGCGAGCGTTGGGTCAATACTTGGTTCCGGTGCCTCAGTGCCCTTCACCGGGCTTACGGTGACATGCACTTCGCTTATCTTGTCATCCCGTACAGTGTCGGATGACAATGCAAAGCCCACAGCAGACGCTGCAAATATGCAGCAGCATATAACGGCTTTTCCAATGTACGCTTTCCGGCTCTTTATCGCTGCAAGCACAAATAACATAACAGCGGCAGCGACGGCGGTTATTGAAATGGCTGCAAATAATATCTTCATGGGAACATAATATATCCGCATGCAAAATATGTCAATATTTGCGTGTAAAAAATGCTTTCCTTTCGGAAAGCATTTTTCATATCAAGTGTTCTGCTCTTTTATGCTGCGGTTTATAATGCGCATCTCGCCGCTGATCAGGATAGCGACGGTAACGGCGGCGAGGCAATCGCCAACGGGACCCGAGTACAGCAGACCGTCTATGCCCATAAAGCTCGAGAGAATGTATGCACAGGGCAGGAAGTAGAGCAGCTGCCTTGTAAGCGTGCAGACCATAGCCTTTGTCGGCTTGCCGATAGACTGGAAGAAGATACCCGAGGGAATAAGAAAGCCGACGAGGAAGATAACACCGAGGAAGATGTGGAAGCACTTGAGGGCAAACTCGTTGTACAGTTCGTTCTCCTGTCCGAAAATATTGATAATTTCCTGGGTGAAGAACTGGAAGCAAGCCCAACCGATCACACCCACGATAAGACCTACGATGATAGTTCTTAGATATGTTGCCTTAACGCGGTGGAATTTTTTCGCGCCGTAGTTGTAGCCGACGATCGGCTGACTTCCGATGCCGAGACCGACCATAACGCTGATGATGATGGAGTTAACCTTCATTACTATGCCGAAAGCGGCGAGAGGGATGTCCGGACCATAAATGCTTTGTATGCCGTATTTTACGGTTAGATTATTTACGCAAATAACTACTATGGTCGAGCCAAACTGCGTGAAAAAGCTCGAAATACCAAGCGGCAGAAATGAAAACAGAGTGTTTTTTCTGATAATGGCGTATTCGCGCTTGAATTTGATGCCCTTGAGACGCGGAATGTATGCAACAGCGAGCACGAAGTTAAGCACCTGACCGATTATCGTTGCCCAAGCCGCGCCTGCAACGCCCCAGCCGAGGCCGAGCACGAACCATGCGTCGAGCACAACGTTCAAAAGACAGCCGGATATGTTCGATATCATGGCGTAGCGCGGATTGCCCTGCGCGCGGATTATGCTGTTTACCGTCATGCTTATGCACACAAACGGTATGCCTATAAGGGTTATCCGAGCGTATTCCGTCGCGTATCTGAAAGTTTCTTCCGCGACCTTTGCGCCGCCGCAGAGATTGAGCACCGGCGTGAGCAGAAGCTCCATCGAAAGCGTTATAAAAAGACCGGCCAGCAGCGATATCGTGATACCGTTGCCCATCGTGCGCGCGGCCTCATCGTAATTCTTTTGGCCGAGCTTCAGACTGAAGTAAGCAACACAGCCGTCGGCGATAAGTGTGCCGATAGCCATTGCGATCGTGACAAGCGGGAAGGTAAGGTTCGTTGCGGCATTGCCGTACATACCGACACCCTGACCGATAAATATCTGGTCAACTATGTTGTATATCGAGTTGACTACCATAGATGCAATGGCCGGCAGCGAAAATTTGATCATGAGCTTGCCGATAGACTCGTTTTCAAACATGGCAAGCGAATTGTTCTGGTTCATCATATCACCTGTATTTGATCTAAAAATTCAAACGGGGATGATTATAACATAGTATATATGTATTGTAAATGTATATAAAATTAACATTTAAAATTTGTATACAATGCATCAAAATTACTCCTCATGAGCCTCACGAATGAACTGGTTTATCGAAGCGCCGAGCAGAATTATGTACATGCACCAGTACATCCACAAAAGCGAGATAACGATCGTTGCAAGACTTCCGTAAGTCGAGTAGTTTGCATAGCGGATAAAAAGCGAAAACAGCCATGTAAACAAAAGCCACATACCCGCTGCTGCGGCAGCGCCGGGGATGAGGTGCAGGATCTTAATTTTAATGCCGGGAACGCCCTTGTATATCGCAAGAAAGACAATTGCCAGTATTAAAAACGCCACGACGAATCTGAATTTCAGCAAAAGCGACAGAGCCGGTGATATTGCCGGCAGATGGATGTTTATAAGGCCATATATCTCCTTGCTGAATACCATCAGAGCAAGAACGATTATAGCAATGGCGATCATTCCGACAGTATAGAAGCATGCAATAACGGTGCGTCTGAAAAACGATGAGTATTTAGGCGAGTGGAAGATATCCTCAATGCCTCTTATCAGTGTAAAAAATGCGCGGCTTGAAAGCCATATTGTAAACAATATTGAAAGCGGAAGAACAGCGCCGGAGGCAAAATATATATCGGTTACGACCGATTCGATTATTGCTTGCAGAGCATCGGGCATATAGCGTTCAACGGCGTCAAACAGCGTTTCCTGTGAAAGTCCCGTGTACGGAATAATGGCCGTCAGCAGCGCGACAAAAGGAACGAGGGACAAAAACATGTAAAACGCGCTCGCGGCTGCGTGGGCGTTTATGTTGTCCTCGCTTATCTCGGTCATGAACTTATTTATAGTGTTGAAGAACTTTTTCATAGAACCTCATGAAATTACCGCCCACAAGGACGGTAATTTTTCAGCATATTAAAGTAAGCCTATCGGCAAGATTGGCAATTTCGTGCTTTTCCGAGCCTTTGCCAAGCTCGCCGTCGAGCGACCAGTCAAGTCCCTCGGGCGAGCTTATCTTAACGGAATCGGCCTGGAAAAAGTCGAGAAACGGCGAGGAATAGTCCTGCGTGAAAATGCCGATCAAAATGTTCTGGAAATCAATAAGTGTCCTCGGCTCATGAACAAGGAGTATCTCAAATTTGCCGTCGTCCGTGTCAACAACGGTTTTTGGCAGCGTGATGGTTCCTGCGACCGATGTCGAATTGCATACGGCGCCGAAAATATAATCACCCTCACATGTGAATTCGCCCACGTCAAGCTTCAGATGATGAGCCTTAATCTTTGGCAGATCCTTCACGGCGTCGAGCAGATATGCCGAATGTCCGAGCATATTTTTGAGGTTCTGCGGCGTCGTGTACGACAGCCAGGAGAACGCACCGAACGCTGCAACATAGGAAAAATACTGATCTCCGAACTTGCCGATGTCGATCTTCTTGGGTTTTCCGGAAATTATGTTCTGCGCGGCCTCAAGCATGTCAGACGATATGCCGTGGCATGCGGCAAAATCATTTGTACTGCCGGCGGGAATGTAGCCGAGCGGAGTGTAGCATTCGCCGCGGATAATTCCGGTTATGACCTCGTTGAGCGTACCGTCGCCGCCTATGCAGACGATGAGGTCAAACTCGCTGCCGTAAAGCTGCGCAAACTGCGTTGCGTCGCCGCTTTTGCCGGTCGGAAAAACCGTCACGGCATAGTCGCCTTCGGAAAAAATTCTTATTATATCGGGCAGAAAACGCAGGGAAGTGCGCCGCCCCGAAACCGGATTAATAATAAGCAGAAGTTTTTTCAGCTGGGAAAAGGTTTTCATCAGAATAATACTCCGTTAAGATCAGATGATTCCTGCGATCAGAAGGCAGAAGTAAGCCGAGGGAATAGAGAACAGCAGACTGTCAACTCTGTCCATAACGCCGCCGTGACCGGGGATGAGATTGCTGTAGTCCTTAAGACCTGCCATACGCTTTATAAGCGATGCGGCAAGGTCGCCTACCTGACCGAAGCTTGAGCATATAAGCGCAGTGAGCGTGCAGCCGAGGATATTGACATTAAACCACTGCTTTAGCACGAAGAATAGTATAACGCCTGCAACGACGGCACTTATTGCGCCGCAGACGCTGCCCTCAACGGTTTTGTTGGGGCTTACCTCGGGCGAGAGCTTGTGCTTGCCGAATCTTTTGCCGCCGAAAAGCGCAAAGCTGTCGCACACCCAGGTGGATATGCATGCAATCGCAAACACGGGGATCCACACGCTGCTTTCCATAAGCGCAAGCTTGCAGACGATAACGAACGGTACTATCGGATACGCAAGAACACCCAGTGTCGCAAGTGCGCCTGCGCCACGGATCTTTTTCGAGACGATACCGGCGGTCATAGCCGCAAACACGGCAAGGAAAAACGTTATCTCGAATGCCAGAGCGTCGGCATTGAACCACAGCTCTGCCACGGTGGCAACGCAGTAAGCGTACAGTATCCACGGCTGGCATACGACGTTTTTGTATCCGATGGCGCGGCAAGTCTCCCACACGGCCATTATCATGGCGGCCAAAAGGAACAGCGCCCTCGTCACGGGACCCAATGCAAAGCAGGCAACTACCAGTATTATCAGCACCGTTGCCGAAATAACTCTTGTTTTCAAGTTACTGACCTTCTTTCATGAAATGTGCAAAATTAATACCTAATATAACATATTAATGCGCCTTCTACAACAACAAATGGTTGCAAATCATGCAAAACGGCATTTATTGAAAAATTTTTCTTGTAATTTTCGCAAAAAAATGTGATACTTTATCCAATAATCCGTCTCTATAGTTGGAAGATAGGAGATTATTTTGGACGATCGGCGTATTGTTGAGCTTTTTCTGAATCGTTCGGAAGAAGCCTTGCTACAAATAGATATTAAATACGGCCGCTATTGTCACCGCGTGGCATTCAACGTACTCGGAAACGCTGAGGACAGCGAGGAGTGCGTCAATGATGCCTATATGAGGGTGTGGGGCAGCATTCCGCCAAACGAGCCAAGCTCACTTTCGGCCTATGTCGGCAAGATAACGCGCAATATCGCGCTCGATAAGCTGCGGCAGAAAAACAGCTCAAAGCGCGGAAACGGCGAGGTGCCTGTGCTGCTTGACGAGCTTGCCGAGTGCGTTTCCGGCGCTGACGAGCTTGAGCGCAGGCAGGACTCGGCGGAGATAATCGATGCGCTCAACGGCTTTCTCGAAACGCTCAGCGCGACAGAGCGCGGCGTTTTCATGCGGCGATACTGGATGATGGAGCCGATAGCGGATGTTGCCGCACGGTATGACATATCAGTTTCAAAAACAACAACAATGCTTTTCAGGCTGCGCGGCAGACTGAAAAAACATTTTATGAAAGAAGGTATATCTCTTTGAAGAGCGATGACTTGCTCAGACACCTGGGCTCCGTAAAAGATGAATATATTGAAGAGATAATGACCGAAAGCGTCAGATCGGCACGCCGGCGCTCGGGGAAGCGGAACGCCGTTGCTTCGATCGCAGCAAGCCTTGCGATAGTAATACTCGGAACGGCTGTGATGGCGTCAAACGGCGCTAACGTTGAAAAGGACGAGATGTCTCTTGACGGCAGCGTTCAGAGCATTCAGATGGCGCGCAACAGCGTTATAATGATCGACGTTAACCCGAGCATCCGCATTGAGGTAAACGACCGCGACACTGTTGTTGCCGTTGAAGGACTAAACGACGATTCAAAGCCCGTGCTCGAGGGGCTTGAGCTTAAAGGCAAGGACTATAAAACGGCCGTTTCCGAGATCGTGACCTCGCTTCAGGAAAAAGAGTATATAACGAACCTCAAAAACTCCATTCTCATAAGCGTTGCAGCGCCGAACGACGATATGTCGAAGGAAATACTCTCCGGCGCTGTCGAAACCGTCGAAGGCATTGACAAAGCCATTGATTACGGTCTGTCGATACTCAGCCAGATAGTAAGCCTTGACGATGCGGCAGAGGCAACGGCCGAAAAGTATGGCATATCGGAAGGCCGTGTTGATATCATAAACAAATTCGTTGCCGAGCACAGCGACTACAGCTTTGACAAGCTTGTTGAGAATAATATTCAGCTTCTTAATCAGCTGTTTGAGTATATCGGACTTCCCGAGGGAGTTGAGCGTATCGGCGCCGTTGCCGGCGTTGTTCCGTCCGAGTACGAAGAAAAGCTCAATCTCAGCGAACTTAGCTGCGATGAGCTTATAAGCTTCACGAGCGCTATCAGTGATTTTTACGATAAGCTCAGCGAGTACTACAGTCCCGGTGACGTTGCCAAGCGCATCGGCTATGAGTTCAGCATTGCCGAAAGCAGCTCGGAGGACGGCAAAAAGCTCTGGGCTGTACTGGCCGAGAGCCTTACAAAGAACATCGGCAACCACGGCGCTATCATCAGCATCGGCCAAAGCACCGTGACCGATTGGATAAATCAAAGCGAGATAGGAAGAGTCATAAAGCATATCGCGACCGCGATCATACCTGCTGCCTGACATCATTCCTAACCATATACTAAAGCCCACATTACAGAAAACATCAGGAGCAAACGCTCCTGATGTTTTGTTTTTATGACCACAATATATACGCATCCTGCACGGGAGGCGACACAATACGGTTGAAAACGACAAAAAAATGTGATATAAAAACTATGTAAAATCAAAAAAGTCTGCGAAATGGCAGACAAAAAGGAACGAAATAATGTCAAAGATGAAGTATAAGATCGCACTTGCGGCAGCAGCGGTGCTGCTGCTCGGCGGCGTAATATACATATACTTTGCCCACTATGCACCGTTTAAACCGGATGAGGCGCAGACGCTGAGCGTTTGGTATGTAAATGATGATGCCATGTGGTCGGGCTTTAACGCCATGTGCGGCGAGTATAACGAAACAAACGGAGCGGATTGCGGCATAACGATAAGCGCAAAGGCCTTCGATACGCAGGCGCAGCTTTACGAAAGCGTGTGCTCGGCGCTTGAAAACGGAGGCGAGCTTCCGGACATCCTCGCCTGTGATACGGACTTTGCCGCGTATCTCGATGATGAGGGCAGGCTTGCGGATATGGATAAGTATTTCGGAAGCTGGGAGACCTCGGGCTATGATAAGACCATGACGGCTGCGGCAAAAAGCTCGAAAGGACTCTCCTCGGTTCCCATAGCGGCCGAAACGAATGTTTTTATAGTAAACACCGATATGTTTGCCGACTACGAGGCGATATCGAGCTTTGAAAAGCTATGTTCGGTCGCAGATGAGTATTATAAACGCACCTCCAAGAGCTTTTTCACGATATCGGATTACTCGCTGTTTTTCCGTGATGCCGTTGCGCAGCTCGGCGAGCGGTTTGACGGCGTAAGCCCCCACGATACCGACAGCGATAATTGCAAGTATATTTATAAGATCCTTGCGGAAACTGCATATGACCGGGGCTTCACTTCCTCGGGCGGACAGGCGGCAAGAAAGCTTGCCGACGGCGAAATTGCCGCTGCCGTTGTGTCCTCGGCAGATCTCATGCAGTATGCAGATAAGCTCAGCGGCGGCGAGTTTGAGTTCGTGAGCTTTCCTTATATGAAGGACGGCAAGCCTGCATATACGCAGAAGGTCACGGGAATGACGATACTTGCATCGGATAAAACTCACGAAAAGTCCGCCGTTATGTTCCTGCGCTGGTTCACCTCGCAGAGCGTAAACAGCAGCTTCGTCGGCGATTCGGGCTATCTTGCTGCAATAGGCAAAGAAAGCTCATCCTCGGGCTTTGCCCTTTATGATAAGCTTATGGATGCAGTCGAAACAATGCGCAAAAAGTGCGACAGCACTACGAGAGCGGCCAGCGCAGAGTATTCGGTAAACAGCATAAACTTCGACAGTGTCCTAAATACGATAATGAATTCACTAAACTAAAATATAAAGAGGTGCATGAATTATGGAAGGCTTCAGAGTACTGGAGATCAAAAAAAGCGTATTTGAAAATAACGACAGGGAAGCGGATAAGCTCAGACAGGAGCTGAAAAAGGAAAAAACATTCCTCCTCAACCTCATGTCGTCCCCCGGCTCGGGCAAGACCACCACGCTCAAGGCGACTATCGCCGCCTTGAAGGACGAAATGCGCATCGGCGTAATGGAAGCGGATATAGACTCCGATGTTGACGCGCACACGATCGCCGAGACCGGCGCGAAGGTCATCCAGCTGCACACCGGCGGCATGTGCCACCTGGACGCAGGCATGACCAAGCAGGGCCTTGAAGGACTCGGAACCGAGAACATTGACTTTGCGATACTCGAAAATGTCGGCAACCTCGTATGCCCGGCAGAGTTTGACACGGGCGCCGTCAAAAACGCGATGATCCTCTCCGTTCCCGAGGGTCACGATAAGCCCCTTAAGTATCCGCTTATGTTCTCGATCTGCGATGTGCTTCTCGTCAATAAGATCGACGTTATGCCGTACTTTGACTTTGATCTTGATAAGTGCAGAGAGTATGTAAAAAAGCTCAATCCGAACATAACCATCATCCCCATATCCGCAAGAACCGGCGAGGGCATCGACGAGTGGGCAAATTGGCTGCGCACTCAGGTCGCCGAGTGGAATAAGTAACGTACAAATAAAAAACAGCTTCACCGATTTTTCGGTGAAGCTGTTTTTTTGAGCAAGTTGTGCATTGCGTGATCATACACTTTTGCAAAAATGTAAAAATATCTTGCAGAAATATTTGCTATATGATACTGTATTAATAACAGAATACTGTTATAACTCTTTCATCCCCAAGCAAATACGCCCTAACTTGAATTACAATGGAGGTATTTACTATGGAAAACAGAAAAAAGCGCCCATGGTGGGCATTCGTTATTCTTTTCTGTCTGTGTGGGGTGAGTTATTTGGCGCGAGAGTTCGGTGGGGGGGGGGAATGCTTCCGCCTACATCTTTTTTCGGAATTTGGCATCTTTTCGTGCTGCCGGTCCTCGGGACGGTGGTGCTTGTCGCCGCGAACAGACTGGGCGGTAAATACGATTTCGTTCTGCTCCTTGCTTTTGAGCTTCTGACCCTTGCGTGGCTGTTTGTTCCCGAGATTATACGAGCCGGCGGATTTTTCACCCCGTTTGAGCTGCCCATATGGTTTGTCGTTACTGTTGTTTCCATCCCGGCGATCGCAGCGTTTATTCTGAGCGGAATAACGTATTTAATTACAAAAATGGCGGCAAGAAAGAAAAACGCGTAGAAAAGATCCGCGCCGGTCAGGCGCGGCGAACGATACAGCCCATAAATGTGAGATCAGCTTCACCGGAAAATCGGTGAAGCTGATTTTTTGCTGTTTACATCATGTCGGCTCGTAAGCCTTGCCGATGGGATTTCCGTCCGCGTCAAAGTCGATGCACTCCATAAGCTGCGGATCAACGTGGCTCTGGCGCTTTATCGTCATTCCGACGCCCTGATTGTTGAACACCCAGATCTTCGAGCCGGGGAAATCGGGATCGTCTTTGCGGAAAACGCTGGTCTCGTTCAGGCGGCAGAACTTGGAGCGCCCCTCCGCCGTGTCGAGCAGATCGCCCTCGCCGCGGTAGAACAGCTCGTCCTTGCAGGCCTCCTTCTTGAACTCTTCCCAGTCCTCTTCGCTGACCTTCAAAACGTCGTTCGGATTGTACATATTCATATCTCCTTTTATTTTTTACCCTGCTGTCTGCACCATGTGTTCATGACCATCTTCACCGGCAGGAGCTTCACCAGCCGCACCTGCATCCGCTCGGGGAAGCCGAGGACGGAGGCGTCCTTGCCGCGCTTCATGTCCTTCAGCGCCTTGGCGACGACCTGCTCGGGGCCGTAGTAGCGGTTGAAGTAATTGACGGTGTTGTCGTGTATGGCGTGGCTGAAAAACTCGGTCTTTATCCAGCCGGGGCACACCGCCATCACGCGGATGCCCTGCTTCTCAAGCTCCACGCCGAGCGCGCGGGAGAAGCTCAGCACGTACGCCTTCGACGCGCCGTACACGTTTATATACGGCACCGGCTGCCACGACGACATCGAGCCCATGTTGTATATCCGGCTGCCCGCGGCCATATACGGGATGCTCATGTGGCACATCGCGGTGAGCGCGCGGTCGTTCAGGTCGATGATGTCAAGCTGCTTGTCCATGTCCATCTCCGTGAACATGCCGAACAGGCCGAAGCCCGCCGCGTTGACGAGAACGGAAATCTCCGGCTTCTCGCTCTCCAGCAGGGCGCGGTACGCGGCGAAGCTTGCGCGATCCTGCAGGTCGAGCGCGAGCGGGCGCACCTTCGCGCGGCACTTCGATTGCAGCTCGCGCAGCCTGTCCTCGCGGCGGGCGATCACCCACAGCTCGTCAAATTCCTCGTCGCGGTCAAGCGCATAGACAAATTCGCGTCCCATGCCGGACGAAGCGCCTGTGATAACTGCAATTTTCATAGTCAATACCTCGGCTCTGTAATCTGGAACCAAGCATATCATATTTTGCGCCGGAGCACAAGGGCGGCTTGCAAAAACGCTTGGCAGAAGGGCGGGGAAAGTGTATAATCAGAGTATCCGGCAGCGCCGGAGATCAGGCTTCACGGAGGTGGAAGGTTGAAGATATTTATAGTGGAGGACGATCCGGTCATAGCGTCCGCGGTCGCGGAGCATATCGCGTCGTGGGGCTGCGAGACACGCATCGCCCAGAATTTTCAGAATATCGTGCAGGAGTTCGTGGACTTCGACCCGCAGCTCGTCCTGCTTGACGTCGGCCTGCCGTTTTATAACGGCTATCACTGGTGCAGCGAGATACGCCGCTTCTCCAGCGTGCCGATAATATTCGTCTCCTCGGCGTCGGACAACATGAACATCGTCATGGCCATAAACATGGGCGCGGACGATTTCATCGCCAAGCCCTTTGACCGGAACGTGCTGATGGCCAAGGTGCAGGCCCTGCTGCGCCGCACCTACGACTTTGCGGTGCAGCCGCCGGTGCCGGTGTGCCGCGGGGCCCGCCTGCGCACGGACGTGCAGAAGCTGGAGTACGGCGGCGCGTCCGTCGACCTGACGAAAAACGAGTACCGCATCCTGCTGTGCCTTATGGAGCGGGCGGGACAGGTGGTCAGCCGTGAAAAGCTGATGCAGACCCTGTGGGAGACGGACAGCTTCGTGGACGAGAATACCCTGACGGTCAACGTCAACCGCCTGCGCAGGAAGCTGGCCGCCTCGGGGCTGGAGGATTTCATCACCACCCGCCACGGCGTGGGCTATCTGGTGGCGCAGGACTGACATAAGGAGACCTATGAAATTTTTCGGACGATATCTCCGCCAGCACCGTCTGGCGATATTACTGTTCATCCTGAGCTGGGGCCTGCTGGCGGCCAGCTTTGCTCTGTATGGCCTGCCGCTGGCGGCAGTGGCCTATCCTGCGTTATTGAGCATGCTGCTGTGTCTGGCCGCCGCAGTCTGGGACTATACCCGTACCCTCCGCCGCCACCGGAAGCTCTCGGAGCTCCAGAC
>OGYL01002713.1_pt1 | contig 12094 bp, 10 predicted proteins | sample 1576541 | NCBI WGS metagenome assembly OGYL01 (sample SAMEA3541551, study PRJEB24748) | human gut metagenome | biome: human gut; feature: human-associated habitat; material: faeces | place: China | collected 2012 | reverse complement strand
GGAGGAAACAACGAGCTTTCCGTTTTTCATCTGGAAAGTCACGCGCTCGCCATCCAGCAGGCGCAGCATCCCAGAGAGAAGCGGGGCTTTTACGACAACGCTGCCATCACGATCGATCTGCGCGGGAAGTTGCTGCTCCAACGCGATCTCCAGATTCCCGGACGCAACGGTGAGCGTGTCCTGCTCGGCCTGCAAATACGCGCATTGCAGAATTTCGATCGTGGAAACCCTCGGCGCAATGCGCTCGGCGTTCTGCGCCGCGGCAAGCAGTTCTGTTTGGTTGACGGTGAATTTCATGGCATCCTCCTTTTTACGCAACGGAATCGAAAAGACTCAGCTGGTTTTCCACCTGCTGCGTTTCCTTCGTCCGTTTGGCTTTTTGCTGTTCCAGCTGCACCATGGCAGCTTGCAGCTTTTCTTCCTGTTCCACTGTAAACACGCGCTTCGGCTGTTCAATCATCGCGGGCACGGTTTCCGGCGGCAAAGAGGTTTCTTCGGCGGGTACTTCTGGTACTTCTGGTACTTCTCTGTCCGGATTCTCAAACGCCATCTTCCTGAACGCTGCCGCAATATCCTCCACATTGTCGCGGATGCCGAGCATCAGCTCCTTCGCCATCTGAGAGGTCATGTCCTGTACGTCGCTCATTGCGGCAAGCCCTTCCTCAGAGAAGTTTCCTTCAATGAGACCGGCGACCGCCAGCTTCGAGGCCATGAGCTTCAGACATTTCTGCTGCATGGTGTCCTCGTAGTAGAGCATATAGACCTTGACTGCGGGCGCTTTCTGGTTGATGCGCCAGCTTCGGCGCGACGCCTGCCGCAGCGTAAAGAGCTTGTAGCCCATGCTGTAGAACACCAGCGTCGTAAAGGCGTTGAGGTCTAAGCCTGTTTCCACCAGAGATGGGTTTACGATCAGCACCTGCATTCCGGCAGCGAGCTTTTTCCGCACCCAGTCCTCACGGTCAGTGGTCTTGATCTTGTCAGTCAAGATTTCCGCGCGATAGCCTTCGTCCGCCAGCAGCTTTTTGAGCTTCTGCTGCGAATCCGTGCGCACCCAGCTTGTGTAGATGAGCGCACGCTCCCCGTTCTGGATGGCAGCTCTTACAATCTCCAGCGTCCGCTGTTCCTTTTCTCCGAGCGTGTCTGCGTCCCCGATGTTCTCTGGTTCGACGATGGGTACATCGCTGTCTGGGTAAAAGATGGGCTTCTGGTCATATGGCTGATCCGGATAGACGGTCAGCAGATTCAGATACGCGGAAAGGATCTTTTTTGCCGCGCGGCGGTCTGTTCGTAAAACCTGTACAAGCTTATGCTCGATCCGCTTGTACTCCGTCTCTACCGCCTCGGTCATTTCACAGGCAATTGGAATTTCCTCGTAGCTGGGGAGCGCCTTGCCCATATCGGACAGTGACAAAAACGCCGTCTTTTCCAGCAGAAACCTCGAAAACACCAGCGGCGAAACGCCCGGAAGCTGGCGCGTCCGAACGCCGCTTTTCTGCGATCTGCGCTTTGCTGCGTAGCTTTCATCGGCTTCGGTGTAGGTTGTTTCCACAACGCCATACTCCGTATTGAACAGCGCGGGCTTTTCATGCGGCTTTCCGTCTGCCAGCATCAGCTGCGCCGACGTGCGGTAGAGCAGATGAAAAATACCGGAGCTGTAGCCGTTGATGAGCGTGGCCGTCATGCCGATAACCTTTTTTGCCGTGCCGAACAGTTCTGCCATCGCGTCGCCCTGGCCGCTGTCGTTGTTGTACTCGTGCAGCTCATCCACGATGAGGCCGTCAAGCCTGCCACGATATCGCTTCTTGATGTACGAGCTGAGCGGATACCGCCGGCACGCGCCGCGCGTCGGGAAGTATCCGTCCGGGTTTTCGCGAAGCGCCTGCAAGGCGTCCAGTGCAGCGGGGTTCTTCGTCTTCTGCATGGCATGGACTGCCAGCTTCCGATGTACCCAACCATATTCCGGGATCTTGACCCACGGAGAAGGTACGCTTGGATTTACCGCCGTCCACAAGGGACTTTCGCAATTCATACATTGATGATTGCGCCGGTTTTCCATGCGGAATGCCTCCGGCTTTGCGGCCGTCCAGCCGTCCGTGTCGTCGCTGCTTGGCAGCTCTATGATTCCCCCGCAGTTGGGACAGCGGAACGCACCTTTCCGCGCGTCAAAAAGCACAGCCGGGCGGCGCATATAACCGTCTCTGGCCTTTTCCTTGCTGATAACGGCGTAGATGCTTTTGTCGCCCTGCTGGTACTGCGCGTACAGGCTGTCCAGCTCTGTAATGCTGCGGACGATGACTCCTGAGGTGTCCGGCAGCGTTTCGGCAATTTCGCGCACCCACTTCTTCGCGACGTGCGACGGGCAGAGGATGATGTTGAACGTCTTTTTCCGTTTCTGCGCCTGATACGCGGCCAGTGCCGTTGCGCCGATCTTCGTCTTGCCGCTTCCGCACTCTGCCACGATGAACGCAGACTTTCCCTCCGAGAGCTTGCGCTTGACCGATTCCGCGACGGCAAGCTGCGCCGGGTAAAGGCTGTAGCCCGCGTGTGCGCGGATATAGTCGTTGATGCGCAAAATCTCCGGGGAAAGCTGCTCCGCGGCGGGGTCAAAGAGCGGCTGAAACTGCTCACGGATTCTTTCTGCGACAGTCACGCCGAACGCAGACAGATAGCTGGTGACGGAATGGACGCTGTCAAAGCCGTGTGGATCTTGAAGCGTTCCAGGAATACGAATTGCGCTGGCTTTTAAGCCGTCCTCCAGTACCTTGACGATATTGGCGTCGTCCTTTTTGCACAGCAGCAGCCACGCCTCCAGCCGTTCCCGAATGGAAATGACACGTAGCGGCCTGAGTATCCCGCGCCGCCGCAGTTCGTCCAGAACGTAGTCCTGAAACTCCGGGATAAGCGGCACAGCCGTTTTCCGGTCCAGCGCTTCAAACAGCGCCTGCCGGTCTCCGGCCGGACAAAAAAGGATGCACTTTCTCGGCGGCAGCTCTACATTTGTCTGACCGTCCGCCTGTGCATCTTCGTCCTTTTTTGCCGCAGTGTCCGCATCGTCCAGCGAGAGGATGGTCGCCTCGGCGTAAATTCCGTCGTGGCTCAGATGGCATTCGTACTTCTTTGGTTCGCAGGCGAGCATGGCTGGTTCACCGGCAAATTCCGTTTCCAGCGTCGCGCCGGCGTAGATCGCGTCCGACATGGCGCGAACCATCTCCGGGTACCCGCCGAAGCGGATCGCCCGAAGACGCTGCTCACGCCCATCCGGTTCAAGAATGATCGTGTCCGCATACGCGCTGAGACGGATCTCCTGCTTGGGATTGTAATAGCTGATTGGCATTAACCGGCTCTTGTCGAGCATTCATGGTTTCACTCCTTCCATCGTTTTTGGGACACAAAAAGACCGTAACTGCCAAGCGGCAATTACGGTCTTATAGGTCCTGTTGTATTTTGGTATTCACTGGCCTGCGCACGGAACCGGGGCATACTTCGCCCCGAGAAATCACCTCCGCCCTCAAACTGCTCCGCCCTGATACTGCTCTGACCTGGAATACAGATTTATTGTAGCGCAGCAGCAGACAGGCGCAAACTTGCGGATTACTCAAGTGTTGTATCGCATAACCGCTTTCTCCGTGCTGCCCGACGAATCCAGCTTGCGGCTCTGCGCTGCTCCGTATCGTCATAATAAGCGATCATGTCCGATGCCGACGCAAGATAGCACAGCTTCCGCGTCAACCCGATCCGTCCGGGCCAGAGCCAGCAGCCCTGCGGGTACAGCGTGTGCAGATAGTCAAGCTCCGGCTCTGCCGGTCTCTCTTTTCGCAGTCCGCACAGGATCACTGTATAGTCCAGCAGCGGATAGTCCTGCTGCACGCGCCGGATTACGCGGAGCGCAAGCCGCTCAAACGGCCCGAAATAGCCAAGAACAAACGCGGAAACATGCTCCTGCTCAATCAGCGTACGAAGCCGCAGCTCCAAACGCTCCTCATTCAAATTTCTGATCGTCTGATCTCCAATCAGCGCACAGATCATAGCTGCTTCCCTCCGCTCCCATTTCAACAGGACGATTGTCTGCTTATTATAAAGCGCATGTGCCGTATATTTTGGCGTATTGCACAATACAATTATATAACGCTCTATAAATAAGTCAATCGCTTTATATACGAAGCTGAGCCAAGACGCCGCAGCTTCTATAATTTTCACAGAAGGGGGCGTTTACTATGAGCAAAGACGAAATCAGCTTCAAAAACCGGGACCGGTTTATCCAGATGGGCATTGCAATCTCCTCCCTGCGGAAGATGCGTGGGATGTCACAGGAACAGTTAGCCGAAAAAGCAAGCATCAGCCGCTCTCATCTGAGCGCGATCGAAGCACCGAATATGGTCCGTGCGTTCTCCATGGAAGCGTTCTTTAACATCGCCGACGCGCTTGATGTAACGCCTGAGGAGCTGATCCAGATCGCATTCTTGCAGGATAAGATTTTGAAAAGAAATACTTAAAGAAATTTGATTTTGATAAGCAAATCGGCTATACTGGATAGCAGAGTCCAAGCCTCGAAAGGAGCAACTGTCATGGATCAAATGCAAAACCGCAGGATTGCTGCTGTCAAGGCAGCCGACGCGATCAATGCGATTGAAGGCGTTCCGGTTTCCGATTATGCAAAGACGCTCTCTGCTTGTTGGGCAAAGGGTGAAATCACAGATCAGCAAATGAAATCTGCGCTGCTTGCTTCCCACAGAAAGCTTGCAGCAATGGTGCGCAGCCGTGCCTGACATTTATTTATACGAGGATGTTCCTGTCCTGAAAAACAAACTGGACATTCGGGATGAGAAAACGCTTGATCTGATCGAAGCGGAGCAGTCACGCGCAAGCATGATGATTTTGTATGAGCGCGGCTTTTCGGATTTTACACCTGCCGGATTGTGCGAAATCCATCGGTTTCTGTTTGGCGATATTTATGATTGGGCCGGTCAGTATCGGATCATCAATATCGAAAAGCGGGAGCGTTTGCTGGGCGGGCGCAGCGTCTGGTACAGCAACGATGAAGCGATCCCAGATGATTTGGAGAAAGCATTCACCGCTATTTCAGAGAAACAGTGGGAGCGGTTCTCCAAAGAAGAATTTGTACATACTCTTGCAAGGCTGTTTCCGCGTGTATGGCAGGTGCATCCGTTTCGTGAAGGCAATACACGAACGGTCGTTATGATGATGACGCTGTTCGTTGAGCATTATGGATATTACATGGATCACGAATTGATGGCCGCAAGTGCTGGATATGTGCGCGATTCCTTTGTTATGGCCTCATTGGATCAGGTTTCCGAGTATGAGCATTTGGAGCGCATTTTGATGGATGCGGTCTGCACCGAGCCGATCATCTATGACGAACAGGCTCTTGATTCTGGCGGACAATCGGAAAGAACGGGAAAATATCAGAAGTACCAAAAAGAAAAGTATGTTCCGCAGCCACACCAGCAGCGTGAAAAATCATAATCTTTTGCAACAAAGCGGCAAGGCGTGAAATGCGCCTTGCCGTTTATATATTTGCGCATTATCGTCCTACGATTTTCCCAAAAATCTGTTTCTTACCCTCGTCATACCGCTGGATCACGACCATGACGGTATCGCCGGTTTTGAAGTCCGAGTCCTCGTAATGGAATGAATACCGGCACATGACGACAGCGCCGTCGGGGAGGTTGCAGAACACGCCGCCGGCATATTTGCCCGCGATGCTTGCTCTGCGGCGGCAGCCGACAGGGTGGCGCAGGCTGGCTTCGTCGAAGGGGTTTGGAACGGTCTCCTTGATGGAGATTTCCAAGCTACCTGCCTTGCGGTCAAACTGCTTGACCACGCAGGTCAGCTCGTCGCCCGGATGATACTGTTCCCGCAGGTCGGGAATAGCCGCATAGCTCATATCACGCTGCGAAAGATTCACATCGTAGCCATAGCATTCGACGAGGCATCGACGCGGGCCGACGGCCAGCACATGGCACGGCACACGGCTGCCCGGCTGGTGGAGAGGCTGCGTCGAGAAGAAATAGCGCCGAGAGGCCAGCGCCAGACGGCGGGAACCGATGGCGAAGCCCGCTTCACGATCCACATGGGTAATCACAAAATCGATCTGAGCGCCCGGCATGTTCCGCAAAACGAACGCCGGGCGTTCTTCATTTTCCGCCCACATTTCCGTCTCGGGAATCAGAATGCGGGCGCGGAACGGCACGATGACCGCGCAGTACATCCGCTTGGTCTCGACCTGTCCGGTCTGTGTGCTGCGGACGGTCATGGAATGGGGATCGACGCCAATGATCGTGCCGCGCATGACGCTTCGGCTGCGGAAGGAGGCATAGATCGTGTTCCACTCCTGCCGCTGCTCCGGCGAGAGGCCCTGATCGAGCGCACGGAAGTCCAGATCATAGAAGGATTTCTTCTCCGGTTCAGAAGATTCGGATTTTTCTTCCGCTGTGAGTGGTTCTTCCTCACCATAGGGGTGTACAGGTTCTGTGATTGCAGGTTCTTCGACCTGCGGTTCCACTGTGGGCTGTTCCATGATGGCCTTTTCTTCGGTTTCAGTAATTTCCGGCTGCACAATTTCTTCCTGCAGCACTTCGGGTTCGGCTTTCTTTCTGGGCATATGTAGTTCCTCCTAAAAATTATTTTCTGGCAAAGAAGCGGTGCGTGCCGTTTTCTTGCCGGATCGCAAAAATGACGGGTCTGGTGTATGAAAACGCCTCTGGCTTGATGCTATCAGGCAGCAGAGCAATGATCTTTTTGTCCTGCTGGATCTCATGCTCCGGCGGCGGATCGCTGCCGGACACGATGACAAATTGCTTGAAGCTGGGTTCTCCAAGCGAAAAGCGGAGCAGGATATGTTTGTCTACGGCATAAAAACTCTCCGGCTGCGCCGCGGACAGCTCCAGCATCACGTCAATGGCTTCTATCCGCTGTGTATTGAGTTGCCCTCCGGTTTGCGTAATGAGACCATCCGAGATTTGCAGCAGTCCGCCCATCTGCATCTGGCGTACACAAGCGCCGGTTACGCGCACGGCATCATCGAGCGCAGAAAAGGCAAACGTCTTTTGCAGCAGTGCGGCAAGCTGCCGCTGCTCCGCGCAGCCGAGCTTTTCCAAGACCGCCAGCAGATATTTTTGCTGTTTCGTCAGCAGCATCAGCCTCGCCCCTTTCCCGGCGGCGAACGCAGCGAATTGAGATACGGATCGACCAGCAGGTCACTTTCCGTTTCCGTGATGCAGTTGTAGATAGTTGACATAACGTATTTCGTAGAATCCCTGACCGGCACATTCCGGTTCGCGTGCAATTTGCTCTCCGTTTCTTGCAGGACAAAATAGTTCAGCAGATGCAGCCGTGACCGCACCCTGCTTCGCGGCAGAACAGCCTGTCCGATACACAGGTTGTCCGAGTAGAAAAGCCGCTCGATGGCGTTTTCAAAAACACGCGCCACCTCCGGCTCGAAATACGAAAGCTCACAAGCATCCAGAATGCCCGTGAGCTCTTTTTCATCGTCCGTCGATCCGTCCTCCGAAGCTACGGATGGACTGACATCTGAGAAAGCTATATCAGGTTGACTAAGATCAGTATTACTTGCGCCCAAATCCTGCGGTTCTGGAACATCAGGATCTTCGGTTCTAAAAGCGGGAATTCCGGGGTTCTGGGGCGGCAGCTCCTGCGGTTCTTCCGCATCAAGAAATGCAGCATCCGCGGTTCTGGAACCGCAGGATTCATACGATTCAGAGCAGAACGGCGCGCATTCGTAGTTGGGATCGTCGATGGGCGTGACGCTTGCCAGATAAATCTGGTTGGCGTCGCCGCGCCCGCAGCGCTTTTCCCAGATGAGCTGAAGCTCTGCCAGCTTGCGAAAGGCCGCTGTGACGCGCTGCTCACAGATGCGAAGCTCCTTTGCCAGCGCCTTGCGGGGGAAGATTACAAATACCTCGCCTGCATCGTTCACCCAGCCGTTGCGCCGTGAAAGCTGAAAGCGGTTGAGAAGAAATGTATACGTCACTTTCGCGTCCAGACTCATATCCGCATATCGCGGGTCGGAAAATAACCATCGCGGCATCTGCATATGCCAGACGTTCTGTACGTCCGTCTGCCGCATAAGCCGGAAACTTGGATGCTCGGTCAGCTTGGCTGCTTTCATGGGGATTCCCTCCAAATCAGATAGTTTCACTAAAACAGAAGTTTCGATTGACTTTTTTACAATCGTCTGCCATACTAATAGCATAATTTGAATTATCATAATCAAGATTATATTAAAGGACATGAGCCGAAATGAAATTTATTGGACGGCAAAGTGAATTGCAGACGCTGGAACAGGAATATCACCGCGAAGGCGGCTTTGTCGTGATCTATGGTCGGCGGCGCGTCGGAAAGACCCGGCTGATCAAGGAATTTATCAAGGATAAGCCTGCCGTATATTTCCTCGCCACGGAGGAGGTTGAGGCGCAGAGCATGAAACGGATGGCCGGTGTGATCGCAAGAGCCACTGGGAATGCGCTGCTTGGCAATGTGACGTTTTCTGATTGGGCTGACCTGTTTCGTGCGGTCGCCACATACCGGCCAGAGCAGAAAAAAGTGATCGTGCTGGATGAATTTCCATACATGGTCAAAACAAACCCAGCATTCCCATCCATCCTGCAAAATATCTGGGATGAGTTTTTACAGGACAGCAATATCATGCTGATCCTCAGCGGTTCGCTGATCGGAATGATGAAAAAGCACGCGCTTTCCTATGACAGTCCGCTCTATGGCAGAAGAACAGCGCAGATCCGCTTGATGCCGCTGCCGTTTACGGCGGTCTATGCGTCGCAGTCCTTGTCCTTCGATCAGGCTGTCCAGCAATATGCGCTGACCGGCGGCGTGCCGAAATATCTGGAGTTCTTTACCGAGCAGGAACCGCTGATCGATCAGATCCGCTCGATCGTGCTGTCCAAAAACGGATTTCTATACGAGGAGCCAAACTTCCTGCTGCGCGATGAGGTACAGACACCGATCAATTATTTCTCCATCATCCGGGTCATTGCAGACGGCAACCACAAGCTGAGTAAGATCTGCGGCGTTCTCGAACAGGAAAGCTCCTCCATCTCGCCGTATCTGGCAACACTGTCTGAGCTGGGCTTTGTTGTGAAGGACACGCCGATCACGGAAAAGAATCCGGAGCATTCCCGAAAAGGACTGTATTTTGTATCGGACAACTTTACCCGCTTCTGGTTCCGATATGTCTATCCGTATAAGGGAGAACTGGAACTGGACAATCAGCAGATCGTGCTGGACGAGCTGCAAAAGACCTTTATCAGCAGCTTTGTCGCGTTTGCGTATGAAGATGTCTGCAAGAACATCTTCGCGGAGCTTTGCCGAAGCGGACAGCTTGCGTTCGTTCCCTCCCGAATCGGCTCGTATTGGCATAACGATCTGAATGCCGACACGGAGATCGACGTAGCAGCGGTTGACCGCCAGAATAAGCGGCTGTTTATCGGAGAATGCAAGTACCACCAGAAACCGGTCGATCTGCCTGTCCTCACGGCGCTGCAGCAAAAAGTCGCAGCTTCGACTGATCTTCAAAATAGCTTTATCTGGCAAGGCTATCAGGTGCTCTATGGTCTGTTCTCCAAGAGCGGCTTTTCTGACCGACTGATTGCATTTTCCAAGGAGTGTGACAACCTGCTGCTGATCAATGAAGACCAGATCGTCCGATTATAAGCCGCGAATAGAATCCACCGTACACTCCACCATTCCAATCTCGTCATCCTCAGCCAGATCGTAGGCGGGCGGCTGCTCGCTGCGGTCTGGCTGCTTTTCATTGACCGGTGGTTTTGATCTGTGTGGCGCTTCTTTCTGCGCTGGGGCCTGCGGCCGCTTTTGCGGCGCTGCTTCGGCTTCTTTTCTTCGCCATTCCGGGATGTAGTCAATGACGCGGCAGGTGGTGAGTCCGGCGTAGTCCGGCAGCTCCTCCGGCGTCATTTTGTAGAGGAGCGCGGGCTTGTGACCCTTGAACAGGGCCAGACACTTCCGGTTTTCCAAGCGCAGGACTTCATCGGGGTTCATCAGGTCGCGCTGCGTGTTACTGCGCGTCTGCGAGTACGGGCGCGTGGACGAATACACCGGCGAAAACAGCGGCATCATCGGCATCTGGTTATTGAGAACGGAGATCGTCACCTTGCCGCATTTCTCCGAAATGTACTTTGCTGACGTCAGATCGTTGCAGCCCATGTATAGCGTCTGATCGAATGTCGCCAGCTGATTTTCCCACTCCTTGCCCGGATACTTTTCCTGCCACTGAGATAAGCTCTGCACGACGATCTGCGCGGACATATTGAAGCCGCGGATGGAGTTGAAGACATCGGAGATACCCTCCATATAGCCGATGTTGAGGTATTCCTCCAAGCAGAAGCTTGTCAGCACGGGAAGACGTCCGCCGTGGAGCCGGGCGTAGTTGGAGAGCTGCGGGAAGGTCAGAGAGAAAAAGAGAGAGCTTAAAAAACGGTAAGCGCTGTCCTGTGCGGAGATGATGACGAAGTAGGCGCAGGGCCTTTGCCCCGGGAGCAGCAGATCCACATCATGGTTGCGGGTGATCTTATCCACCAGCGGGTTTTGGAACACCGCGAGGCGGTTGCCGAGACCGATGATGATGTTGCCCCAAAGGTTTTCTCTCGCCTTCAAAAACAACCCGTGGGGACCCTTGGCCGGATGCTCCGGCGGAAGCTCCGCCAGCGTGCGGTTGATCTCGTTGACGCTCTTATAGGCGAGGATCTTATAAACATCACCAAGGCTGCGCTGCTCCAAGGGAAGTAGGTTTCCGCGCTCATCCTTCTTATTGCAGACATAGTGGATGAGCGCCATGAGGAGATTTAATTCCGCGCGGCTCCAGAAGTCATCGGCTTCCTTGGGACCGGAGGTATTTTGAATGATGGTGTTTGCCACAGTGGTCACAAGGTCGGGGTTGGTATCCAGCCCCGCAAGGCAGTTCCAGCCGTCCGAGTGCGCCATATCGAGGAAATTGACCGCCTTGACATAAAAGCCCTTTTTCCGAAAGTACGGCGCCATCATTTCAAAAAGCTCGGCCTTCGGATCAGTCACGATCACGGACTCCGGAGCGCCGCTGCTGCTTCGCTGTGCGCAGCCCATGAGAAAGGGAATGATAAAGCCCCTGGACTTATAAGAGCCCGGAGCGCCGATACAGAGGATGTTGTTGTTCTCACCCGGCTTCATGCGGTGAGCGACATAGGAGGAATACCTGTCGGGGTTATCGGGATGCCTCTTGATGCGGCCGAGGAGCATCCCCGTAACCTCCCCGACGCCGCCGAGCTCCAAATGCTCGCCGAGCTCTCTTTTCGTCGCAAAGCCGGAGGTGCCGTGAGTCCCCTCCGGGAGAATGTCAAAGCCGCGCGGATCACGGGTAAAATGATAGCCGGAAAACCATTTGTATCCCTTCCTTGTGAGCAGGCAGATCAAAAGGACGATCACAGCCGTCGTGCCGAGGCCGAAGGGGGTAAGCACCACAAAGAAATTCTTGAAGGGGTTGAGCACCCAGATGCTCTCCACCTTCTCGCCGGTCATGTGAAATACGGATTCCTTTCCGAGCCGCAGGGAGTTGAGCAGCATCCCATAGAAGTACCAGCCGAGGCCGCCGAGCACGGCGTACAGCGGCACACGCGCTTTGTTGCGCTCGTACCAGCTGCCCCATCTATTTGCAGCGAGGTCCTCTATCTTTTCCAAGAGCTTTGATAAGCGGGGCATTGACGACATCTCCCTTCTTCGTGAGGAATTGTGTGCAGGGCGGCTCATAGAGAGCCGGTGCGTGACCGAATAGCTTTGTCAGCACACCGTCCGTGACCTTATAGACGGTGGCATAGCCGGGATCGGCATAGCGTGCCAGCAGCACTGCGCTGCCCTGCGCGTCCAGCGCGGCAAGGGCAATGGGAAGACAATTCCGCTCTCTCGCCATTCTGATCGCGGCGTCGATCCGTCGCAGCTCCATATCCGCGCCGATCACAAAGGGATGACCGTTGTAGAGCCCGTCCCATGCGGGGGCGTCCTCCGGCGGAGGCTGATAGGCGGAGCGAAGCATGAGCCGCGCCAGCTTTTC
>OGYL01002708.1_pt1 | contig 12120 bp, 9 predicted proteins | sample 1576541 | NCBI WGS metagenome assembly OGYL01 (sample SAMEA3541551, study PRJEB24748) | human gut metagenome | biome: human gut; feature: human-associated habitat; material: faeces | place: China | collected 2012 | reverse complement strand
CCAAGGGATGAACACGCGGGCGTTCCTCTTTTTTGCGTGCCGATGACTATTTTTCATTGACGATCACCCAGTCGCGGTTTTCCTCCACGCTTTCGTCGCTGGGACGCGCCACATTGGTTTGGGGAAAGCGGCGATCCGGCTTTGTGATGGGCTGCATCGCGTAGGCGCCGGTGATCTTGCCTTTGGCTTTGTCCGCGCGCGTGTCCTGACGCAGGATGGCTTCCTGTTGTTTCTTTTGCTGCTGCTTTTCGTCCATGATGAATCCCTCTTTTCGGAATTAGTATGCACCGCGTAACCGCCGCTTATGCATCGCTTGCCGCCGCAGCAGGGGAGCAAAACGACTCGGCAAACGCCGTGTGCAGCCGACAATATATAGCAACGCCGCCTAGCGTTTCTTATTGGCAAAAATGCAAGCAAGTTGGGCGGAACCGGACGGCGAATCGCTGTTTTTTGCCGAAATAAAGAAAAAAGGTCGTCAAATCGCAAAAAACGATTGACAACCGTATGACTCTATGGTATGATAAATTCCTGTATCGCACAGTGGGGCTCTATGCCTATTCTGGTGACATCATAGCACATAACCCCGCAAATGGCAAGAGGGTTTTGCAAACTTTTTGCCGACCGGCCAAAGCCCCGCTTTTGGTATGGCGGAGAATGAAATTTCGGAAACAGGAGTGAACGCGGATGGTGAACATTAAACCGGTAAAACTGGGAAACAACACCCGTATGAGCTTTGCGAAGATCAATGAGGTCTTGGAAATGCCCAACCTCATCGAAATTCAGAAAAACTCGTACAAGTGGTTCCTGGAAAAAGGGCTGAAAGAGGTATTCAACGATTCGACCTCGATCACCGACTACACCGGCAATCTGGTACTGGAGTTCGTGGATTATCGTTTGGACGAAAATCCGAAATATTCCGTGGAGGAATGCAAGGTGCGGGACGTCACCTATGCGGCGCCTCTGCGTGTCCGTGCTCGTCTTATCAATAAAGAGACCGGCGAGATCAAGGAATCCGAAGTGTTTATGGGCGATTTCCCGCTCATGACCGAAAGCGGCACCTTTGTTATCAACGGTGCCGAGCGTGTCATTGTATCCCAGCTGGTGCGTTCGCCCGGCGTGTACTATGGCATGAGCTACGATTCCACCGGCAAAAAGCTGTTCACCTCGACGGTGATCCCCAACCGCGGCGCGTGGCTGGAATATGAAACCGATTTTTCCGATATTTTCTATGTTCGTATTGATAAAAACCGCAAAATGCCGGTGACGGTGCTGCTGCGGGCGCTGGGCTTGGGCAGCGACGCCGAAATTCTCGATTTCTTCGGGGATGACGAGCGGATGCACGCCACCATCGAAAAAGATATTACCAAAAACACCGAGGAAGCGCTGCTGGAAGTGTACCGCAAGCTGCGCCCCGGCGAGCCGCTGACGCTGGAAAATTCGCAGCAGCATTTGGAGGGTCTGTTCTTCGACCCGCGCCGCTACGACCTCTCCCGCGTGGGTCGCTATAAATACAACAAAAAACTGGGCTTGTCCAACCGTCTGGCGGGCTGCACCCTCAGCCGCCCGGTCGTCAATCCCTCTACCGGCGAGCTGATGGCGGAGGCCGGCGAGCTGATCGACCGCGCCCGCGCCATGGAAATGGAAGATGCCGGTGTGACTGTCGCGTATGTCACGGTGGAAACCCACGGCGGCGAAACCCGCGAGGTCAAGATCATCACCAACGGCATGGTGGACATTCATAAATATGTGAACTTCGATGTGGAAGAGCTGGGCATCAACGAGCGGGTGTCTTTCGCGGTGCTGCAGGAGATTCTGGAGCAGAACGAGGACGAAGAGTCGCTGAAAGAAGCGATCCGCGCCCGCGCTGGCGATCTGATCCCCAACCACATCACGGTGGACGACATCTTCGCGTCGGTCAACTATGTCAACTGCCTCGCGTTCGACATCGGCACCACCGATGACATCGACCACTTGGGCAACCGTCGCATCCGCTCGGTGGGCGAGCTGCTGCAGAACCAGTTCCGCATCGGCTTCTCCCGTATGGAGCGCGTGATCCGTGAGCGTATGACCCTGCAGGCGCAGGATATGGATGTCATCACGCCCCAGGCGCTGATCAACATCCGCCCGGTGGTGGCGGCGATCAAAGAGTTCTTCGGCTCCTCTCCACTGTCGCAGTTTATGGATCAGACCAACCCGCTGGGTGAGCTGACTCACAAGAGACGTCTGTCTGCCTTAGGACCTGGTGGTCTTTCAAGAGACCGTGCCGGATTCGAGGTTCGAGATGTACATTACACTCACTACGGCCGTATGTGTCCTATCGAAACGCCCGAAGGTCCCAACATCGGCTTGATCTCGTATCTTGCCACCTTCGCGCGGATCAATGAATATGGCTTTATCGAAGCACCGTTCCGCCGGGTGGACAAAGAAACCGGTGTCGTAACCGACGAAGTGGTGTATATGCCCGCCGATGTGGAGGATGACTTCATTGTGGCGCAGGCGAACGAACCGCTGGACGAAGACGGTCATTTCGTGCGTGAGCGCGTCAACGCCCGTCACCGCAGCGAGTTTTTGGAAATCGACCGTTCCCGCATCGATTACATGGACGTTTCGCCGAAGATGGTTGTCTCGGTCGCGACCGCGATGATCCCCTTCCTGGAAAACGACGATGCCAACCGCGCATTGATGGGTTCCAACATGCAGCGGCAGGCGGTGCCGCTGCTGAAAACCGAATCGCCCATTGTCGGTACCGGTATGGAATACAAAGCCGGTGTGGACTCCGGCGTGGCGGTGCTGGCGAAAGAAGCCGGTACGGTGGTGTCCGTGTCGGCGGATCGCGTGATGATCAAACGCGATTCCGACGGTTCGATCGATACCTACAAGCTGATCAAATTCATGCGTTCCAACCAGGGCACCTGTAATAACCAGCGCCCGGTGGTGTCGCATGGCCAGCATGTGATCAAAGGCGAAGTGGTGGCGGATGGTCCGTCCACCAGCAACGGCGAAATCTCGCTGGGTAAAAACGTGCTGATCGGCTTTATGACCTGGGAAGGTTACAACTACGAAGACGCCGTCCTCATCAACGAAAAAGTGGTGCGGGACGATGTGTTTACCTCCATCCATGTGGAGGAATATGAGATTGAATCCCGTGACACCAAGCTGGGGCCGGAGGAGATCACCCGCGATATCCCCAACGTGGGCGAGGACGCGCTGAAAGATCTGGACGAGCGCGGTATCATCCACATCGGTGCCGAGGTGCGGTCGGGCGACATTCTGGTCGGTAAGGTCACCCCCAAGGGCGAAACCGAGCTGACCGCCGAGGAACGCCTGCTGCGTGCCATCTTTGGTGAAAAAGCGCGCGAAGTGCGCGACACCTCGCTGCGTGTGCCGCACGGTGAGTACGGCATCATCGTGGATGTGAAGGTGTTCACCCGCGAAAACTGCGACGAGCTCAGCCCCGGTGTCAACATGATCGTCCGCTGCTACATTGCGCAAAAGCGGAAGATCAGCGTCGGCGATAAGATGGCGGGTCGCCACGGTAATAAGGGCGTTGTGTCCCGCATCCTGCCCAGCGAGGATATGCCGTTCCTGCCGGATGGTCGTCCGCTGGACATCGTGCTGAACCCCTTGGGCGTGCCGTCGCGTATGAACATCGGTCAGGTGCTGGAAGTGCACCTGGGCTATGCGGCTGCGGCGCTCGGCTTTAAGATCATGACGCCGGTTTTTGACGGCGCGCATGAGCAGGATATTCAGGAGCTGCTGGAGCAGGCGGGCAAACGCCGCGACGGCAAAACCGAGCTGTATGACGGTCGTACCGGTGAGAAATTCGACAACCCGGTCACCGTGGGTTACATGTACTTCCTGAAATTGCACCATCTGGTTGACGATAAGATCCACGCGCGTTCCACCGGTCCCTACTCGCTGGTGACGCAGCAGCCTCTGGGCGGTAAAGCCCAGTTCGGCGGCCAGCGTTTCGGCGAAATGGAGGTGTGGGCGCTGGAAGCGTACGGCGCCGCTTACACGCTGCAGGAGATCCTGACCGTGAAGTCGGACGATGTGGTGGGTCGTGTCAAGACCTACGAAGCCATTGTCAAGGGTCAGAATGTGCCGCAGTCGGGTGTGCCGGAATCCTTCAAGGTTCTGATCAAAGAGCTGCAGTCGCTGGGTCTGGACATCAAGGTGCTGGATAAGAACAAAGAAGAGATCGACCTGAAGCAGACCTTCGATGATGACGACGACATCAACATGGTGCCGTCCGATGATCAGGCGTTCCAGGAAGTGACCGACGAAAGCGAACTGGTCGGTTACGGCGTGGAAGAGCCGGATCCCGACGAGCTGCTGGCTGATGTCGATGTGTTTGACGAGTTCGACGGCGACGCGTCGGACGACGATGAGCTGTAAGAGGGGAGGAACAACAGATGGAATTTAATGTTTTCGATTCGATCAAAATCGGTCTGGCCTCTCCGGATCAGATTCGTGAGTGGTCTTACGGCGAAGTCAAAAAACCCGAAACCATCAACTACCGCACGCTGAAACCCGAACGCGACGGCCTGTTCTGTGAGCGTATCTTTGGACCGACCAAGGACTGGGAGTGCCACTGCGGTAAATACAAGCGTATCCGCTATAAGGGCAAGATCTGCGACCGCTGCGGCGTTGAGGTCACCCGTGCCAAAGTGCGCCGCGAGCGTATGGGTCATATTGAAATGGAATGCAGATAGGCGGAGGCGTTACGGCAATTAATGCAGACGACTACATAAGAGCTGGTGCGACTCACGTAATAGTAACCTCTTTTGTTTTTAAAGACGGAAGAGTTAATTATGGCAACCTTAAAAGCCTTGTAAAAGCTGTTGGAAAAGAACATATTGTTTTGGATTTAAGTTGTCGAAAGAAAGATGGACAATATTACATAGTTACAGACAGATGGCAGAAGTTTACTGATGAAGTGGTAAACCTTGAAACATTGAAAAAGCTGTCAGAATATTGTGATGAATTTCTTGTACACGGCGTTGATGTGGAAGGCAAATCAGGTGGAATGGAAGAAGAACTTGTTGCAATGTTGTCTAAGTTCACAGACATTCCGATAACATATGCCGGCGGAATAGGTTCAAAAGAACAGATTGAGAAGTTTGCTGAAATTTCAAAGGGCAATCTGGATTTTACAATTGGCAGTGCACTTGATTTGTTTGGTGGAAAGCTAAGCTATGATGAAATCGTAGAGGAGTATAATAAATAATCTCTTATAATATTTTTTGAAAAAGCTTCCATACTACATAAAGAGTAGTATGGAGGTTTTTTTATGGATGAAATTAAAGAATATGGTCAGGTAAAACTTGATCACAATAATAATCACAAGAACATATTTTTGTTAAGCATAATCGGAGAAATAGAGGGGCACGAAAATGTGGCATCAGGTACTAAGGCTACCAAATATGAACACATCTTGCCAATGCTTGCAAAAATCGAAGACGATCAGGATATAGATGGCTTGCTGATTATATTAAATACAGTTGGTGGAGATGTGGAGTGTGGACTTGCCATTGCGGAAATGATTGCAAGTCTAAGCAAACCAACAGTTTCACTTGTACTTGGAGGAAGTCATTCAATAGGAGTGCCGTTAGCGGTATCTGCTGATTATTCATTTATTGTGCCAACAGGAACAATGGTAATACATCCGGTAAGAATGAATGGTATGTTTATAGGAGTGCCGCAGACCTACGAATATTTCAAAAAAATACAGGAAAGAATAAATGATTTCGTAATCAATCACTGTCACATTCGCGAAAACAGATTTTCAGAATTAATGAATGAAACTGAAATTCTGACAAAAGATGTGGGCAGTATTCTCGTTGGCAAGCAGACAGTTAAGGAAGGCATAATTGATGAAATCGGCGGGCTGAAAGATGCAATGAAGAAACTGTATGAGATGGTTGATAGGGAAAGTAATAAGTAGATTTGTCCCGATGATTAAAGAGATGAGTAATTGTATGAGTGGCAGTATAAGCAATTGTATGAGTGGTTGCGTAAGTAGGTGTATAAGTAGTCATAATTGAGCATCGGAAGTTGATAAAAAAATTGTTTTAAAGAATGTACCACCATGGCGTAAGGCTGTGGTGGTAAAAAATAAAAACTCAATAACAAACATTTATCACACTCAAATATTAGCATTATTACTAAAAGTTTGCTATAATATTAAAGTTACATTAAATTTTAGCGGACACAATGTAAGGCATTATTGTTGAAGTGATTAGATTGAAGAATTTACAGAAATCTATATATGAAATATATGGAAAAAACACAGATAATAGATAATCCATAGATAATAGATATCACACAGAAGAATAGGAGTTACACAATGAATAATTTCTTTGGTATGTTAGCCAGAATGAAATACATCAATCGCTGGGGATTGATGCGAAATACAAAAACTGAAAATATTGCGGAGCATAGCTTGGAAGTTGCTATTATAGCTCATGCTTTGGCAGTTATAGGTAATGCTTATTTTGGAAAAGAGTTGGATGCTGAGCATATAGCAATGCTTGGAATTATGCATGACACAACAGAGATTATAACAGGGGATTTGCCAACACCGATTAAGTATTATGCACCTGAAATAAGAGATGCATACAAGAAGGTTGAAAATGTGGCGGCCTGCCAGTTGATTTCAGAGTTGCCGGAAGAAATGCAGAATGCATATGAAGACATATTAATTGAGAATGATGACATTAATTGGAAATATGTAAAGGCAGCAGATAAGATGTCTGCATATATTAAGTGCATAGAAGAAAGAAATACAGGAAACACTGATTTTGCAAAAGCTGAGGAAACAATAAAGAAGGCTTTGGATGAAATGCATATGGAAGAAATTGAAAAATTTATTGAAATGTTTCTTCCAGCCTACACTAAAACATTAGACGAAATCAGCAAATAAAACTTATAGAAAAAGCAAAATAAAAAATGTATATAGTAAATCAAACAAAAAACAAATCCAAATGTACATAAAAACGAAATCAGCAAATAGAACATAGGAGAGCTGTATGAAAGCAGTATTTATTGCAGAAAAACCTAGTGTGGCAGCAGAGTTTGCCAAAGCATTAAAGCTAAAGACAACTAGGAGAGACGGATACATGGAAAGTGAAAATGCCATAGTTACATGGTGCGTTGGTCATCTTGTAACAATGAGTTATCCGGAATGTTATGATGAAAAATACAAAAAATGGAATCTTAGAGATTTGCCATTTATACCTCAGGGACAATGGAAGTATGAGGTGATTCCCGGGGTAAAAAAACAATTTAATATAGTAAAAGAGATTTTGAACCGTGATGACGTGGACACAATATATGTTTGTACCGACTCGGGACGAGAGGGAGAATACATATATAGATTAGTTGCCCAGGAAGCGGGAGTTAAAGGCAAAAAAGAGAAGCGAGTATGGATTGATTCCCAGACTGAGGAAGAAATTCTTCGTGGAATAAAAGAGGCAAAAGACCTAAAGGAATATGACAATCTTTCTGATGCAGCATATCTTAGAGCAAAAGAAGATTATTTGATGGGAATTAATTTTTCAAGACTCTTAACCTTAAAATATGGAAATTCCATAACCAATTATTTAAAGGGAGAGTGGAAGTCAATTAATGTTGGTAGAGTAATGACCTGCGTTCTTGGAATGGTATGCAATAGAGAGCGTGAAATAAGAGGTTTCGAAAAAACACCTTTCTATAGAGTTATGGCAAAGACTGATATACACGGACGAAAAATAGATACAGAATGGAAATCACAGAAAACATCAAAATTCTTTGAATCTCCACTTTTGTATAAAGAAAACGGATTTAAAGAAAAAACAACAGCCCAGGCACTGATAAGAGCTTTAGAGGAAAATGGACCAGCCAATAGCAATGACGAAATAGCAACAAACAACAATTCCACAAATATTGCATCAGACGATACAAACAATAATATAACAAACAGTGCAGTAGGAAACAATTCGGAAAATACTGGTGATATGAATATTGAAAAATATCCATTAGAAATGACTATTAAGTCCATCACTATGAAGGATGAAAAAAAACAGGCACCATTGTTATACAACTTAGCGGAACTTCAAAATGACTGTTCAAAGATGTTTAAGATTAGTCCTGATGAAACATTAAATGTAGTGCAGCAGTTGTACGAAAGCAAGCTTGTAACTTACCCAAGAACAGATGCCAGAGTTCTTTCAACGGCAGTTGCAAAGGAGATAAGCAAGAATATTTCGGGCTTGCAATATTATCAGCCATGCAGCGTTTTTGCACAGAATATTTTAAAGCAGCAGTCCTACAAGAACCTTGCAAAGACTAAATATGTAGATGACAAAAAGATAACAGATCATTATGCCATAATACCGACAGGTCAGGGATTAAACGGTTTGGCTAAGCAGAAACCAATTAACCAGAAAGTGTATATGCTTATAGTGAGACGTTTCTTAAGCATATTCTATCCACCGGCAATATACAAAAAAGCTACTTTGGTAGGAGTTATGCCGGCAACATTTAGTGATGGAACAACAACTACAGAACACTTCTCATCTAACTTTAAGATTTTGGCTCAAAAAGGTTATCTTGAAATAGCAGGAGTTCCTAGCAAAAAGAAAGCTACCGACAATAAGACAGACAATAAATCAGACAAAAAAACTAATGAAGAAAAATCTAAAGAAGAGCTTGAAAATGAAAATATTATCAACGAAGAGGCAGAATTAGATGAAGAATTTTTTAAATTGTTGTATAATATGCCCAAAGGTGGTAAAATTACCGTTAATGAGATGAGTATAAAAGAAGGTGAGACAACACCACCTAAAAGGTACACATCAGGTTCGATTATTCTTGCCATGGAGAATGCAGGTCAGCTTATTGAAGATGAAGATTTGAGAGCACAGATTAAAGGCTCAGGAATCGGAACCAGTGCAACAAGAGCAGAAATAATAAAGAAACTGGTGAACATTAAGTACATATCATTAAATAAGAAGACACAGGTAATTACTCCGACTCAGTTGGGAGAAATGATTTTTGGAGTAGTTCACGGTTCAATTAAATCATTGCTTAATCCTGAATTGACAGCCAGTTGGGAACTGGGCCTTACCCAGGTAGCGGAAGGAAAAATAACATCAGAGGAATATATGAAAAAGCTGGATGATTTTATCAGGGGCAGATTTAATAACGTTATTAATTTAAATAACGCAGGTCAGATGACTAATTATTATAATTATGTGTCGCAATTTTATAGGAGGAACAATAAGTAATGTGTGGAATAGTAGGTTATGTAGGTGAAAGAGACTGTACAGACGTTTTATTAGATTCATTATCTAAGTTAGAGTATAGAGGATATGACTCAGCAGGTATTGCCGTATTTGAAAATGGAGAAATAACAGTAGAAAAGGCTAAAGGCGAGTTAAAGAACTTAAGAGAGAAAGTAGCTGAACACAAGCCAATGGGACATTGTGGTATCGGTCATACAAGATGGGCAACTCATGGTGAACCATCAGATATTAACTCACATCCTCATGGAAATAAGAGAGTATCAATTGTACACAATGGTATTATTGAAAACTACAAAGATATTAAGAATTTCCTTATTGACAAGGGATACACATTTATTAGTGAAACAGATACAGAAACAGTAGCTAAATTATTAGATTATTATTACGAAGGTGATCCTGTAGATGCAATTATCAAGACTCTTAAAGATGTAAGAGGAGCATATGCACTTGGTATTGTATTTAAAGATTTTCCTGACAGAATTTTTGCAGTAAGAAAAGATAGCCCACTTATAATCGGTGCCGGTGACGAAGAGAATTTTATTGCATCAGACGTACCTGCAATTTTGAAATATACAAGAAATTACTATCTTTTAGAAGAAAACGAAATTGCAACAATTAAGTCAGACAGAGTTGAGTTCTGTGATATGCATAAATTACCTATCAAGAAAGAAGTTCAGGTTTCTAACCTTGATATGGATGCTGCAGAAAAAGGCGGATATGAACATTTTATGTTAAAAGAGATTCATGAACAGCCTAACGCAGTAAAGACAACAATCACACCAAGAATTGTAAATGGAATGCCGGACCTTTCAGAATGTGGTTTAACATTAGAAGCTTTAAAGAATTACAGAAAGTTATTTATTGTAGCCTGTGGTACAGCAATGCATGCCGGTATGGTTGGAAAATACGTAATCGAAAAGCTTGCAAGAACAGAAGTAACAGTAGATATTGCATCTGAATTTAGATACAGAGATCCAATTATAACACCTGAAGATTTAGTTATTGTAGTTTCACAGTCAGGTGAAACAGCAGATACTAAGGCAGCACTTCATCTTGCACACGAGAAAGGTGCCAAGGTTTTATCAGTTGTTAACGTTAAGGGCTCATCGATTGCAAGAGAATCAGATATGGTTCTTTACACACATGCAGGTCCTGAAATTTCGGTTGCTTCAACTAAGGCATTTTCAGTACAGATGTCAGTAATGTACCTTCTTGCATTTGAAATGGCATATGCCAAAGGACACATTGATGAAAATGAATGTAAGAGATTAACAGCTAAGCTTGCTGAAATCCCTGACATTATTGAAAAGACAATGGAATGTGAAAAGAGATGTAAATATGTTTCAAGTAAGTTAATTACAGCACAGAGCTTATTATACATTGGTAGAGGTTTAGACTATGCATTAAGTATGGAAGGTTCACTTAAGTTAAAAGAGATTTCATACATTCATTCAGAATCATATGCAGCAGGTGAATTAAAGCATGGAACAATATCATTAGTAGAAGAAGGAATGCCAGTAATCGGCGTAGCTACTCAAACAGAATTATTAGAAAAGACAGTAAGCAACATTGTTGAAGTTAAGTCAAGAGGAGCATTTACAATTGCCGTATGTAAGGAAGGAACAGAATTTAGTGAGGGCGTAATCGATGAAGCTATTGAAGTACCTGCAATGGAAGATGTTTTAATGCCTATGTTAACAGTAATTCCTTTACAGTTAATTGCATACTACACAACAGTACTTAAGGGATTAAACGTAGATAAGCCTAGAAACCTTGCAAAATCCGTAACAGTAGAATAAAGGAGAAAACCAAATGTATACAATAAAGGATTTATATGATTTAAATGAAACAATAGCTGCGAAATTATTTGAAGGAAAAACATACCCATGGGAAGTTTTAGCTGATATTGGAGACTTTATTATGAAACTTGGACCAACACTTCCAAAGGATGAATTTAATCAGATTGAAGATAACATCTGGGTTCACAAAACAGTTAAGATTGCTCCAACAGCAAGCTTAACGGGTCCTTTGATTGTTGCCGCTGACACAGAAATAAGACCATCAGCTTTCGTTAGAGGAAAGGCAATTGTTGGGAAGAACTGTGTAGTTGGAAATTCTACAGAATTAAAGAACGTTGTTTTATTTAATACAGTACAGGTTCCACATTACAACTATGTTGGTGACAGTATACTTGGAACACATTCTCATATGGGAGCAGGTTCAATTACATCTAATGTAAAATCAGACAAAACATTAGTAGTAGTAAAGAACGGCGATGAGCAGATTGAAACAGGACTTAAAAAGTTCGGTGCAATGCTTGGAGACTATGTAGAAGTTGGTTGTAATTCAGTATTAAATCCGGGAACAGTAATCGGAAGACACTGTAATGTTTATCCATTATCAAGTGTTCGTGGAGTTATTCCTGAAGGACATATTTTTAAAGACAAAAACAACATCATAAAGAAAAAATAATCATAAAATGTAAACGAAAAGTGATTGCAAAAATTGCAATGATAAACTATAATTACATTATCAAAATAATTAATATTTATTAATTATTTTGACCTGAAATGTTCGTGAATCCTGCCTATTTTGAACCTACAGTTTGAATAAAGGGATTCCTAATCTCTAAAGGGATGTCAAGCCTCATTATCAGGTGGAAGGCAGAACTTTAGATGCGGTTGCCCACCTGGCGTTTGCTAGGACTCAAAACGCAGGCCGGCATTTCAGGTACATATTTTATAACCAATCACGAAGTGATTGATTATGATTTCGAGCATCCGATTCTATTAATCACATAAATAAGGATGAAGGAAGCTCATTTAAGAAATTG
>OGYL01002701.1_pt1 | contig 12148 bp, 7 predicted proteins | sample 1576541 | NCBI WGS metagenome assembly OGYL01 (sample SAMEA3541551, study PRJEB24748) | human gut metagenome | biome: human gut; feature: human-associated habitat; material: faeces | place: China | collected 2012 | reverse complement strand
GGATGTCCGTTTTCGTGGTCTGCCAAACGAGACGATTGTGCTGCAGATTCCGCTTGCCGTCTTTGCGGATTATTATACGGAAGAACAGTTTATCTGGTTTTCCCACAGCGGAAAAGAGGATGACCGTCAGGTGTTTTCTCTGCTCGAGACAATGTTTGTGGCGTACGGTGAGAAACAGACCGGTTACGAATTAAAAATGCTAAGCTGTTTTTATCAGCTGGAGTATCTTCTGGTGACAAGATACCGGAAGTTTGAGGTGGGCGAAGAGATACTTAAGAACAATAAGCAGCTTAAGCGTCTCGGAAGGATTACCGGGTATCTGAAGGAGCATTATACGGAGGATGTTTCGCTGGAAAAACTGGCGGGGATTTTTGGTTATTCACCGGCGTATCTCTCCCGGATGTTTCAAAAATATGCGAAGATCAATTACAAGGAATATCTGTCGAGTGTGCGTCTGGAGCATGCCGTGAGGGATCTGGAAGAGACGGATCTTGCGATTGGCGAGATTGCATTAAACCACGGCTTTCCAAACAGCAAGGCATTTTCCAATCTGTTCCGGAAGCGGTACGGAATGCTGCCGAATCAATACCGGAAGATGGTCACATCAGAAAAAGAACGGTTCTCCTCACATTACTTACCGCATAAAGGCAGCCGTTTATTTCTGATGTGACGGCTTCCGGTAAAACGCTCCGCGGGGGCAGGGGCAAGAACACTAATTTATCGTAGTAATATCTATAGTTTCTCCCGCGTATCCGGAAGGAAATCTGTGCTACCATAGATGTATATAAAATAAAATGGCAGGAGGAGCACAGAATGACAGGACCAGTGGCACCGAGAGACCCGGAAAAAGCAAGAGCACATTTTTATATTATGCGTGGAAAAGAGATCTGCGGACTGAAGCAGGGAGATGGCAAAGCAGTGCAGTTCATCTATGAAAGTGACGGCCGTCTGGCAAACAGTGCACAGATTGTCGGAAATATCACGGATAGCAGAATACTTGAACTGCTCGGTACAGTGAAAGGCTTCCGCACGCTTGTACACAGTATTGGTGTGTCGGTTGAGATGGAGCATCCGGCTGAAAAGATAGAATTTGTTTTTCAGATGTACGGCAAAAAGGATTTGTATGGGGGCGGAACGAATCTGGTGGCAACACTGCAGGGAGATGGGATGGAACAGAGGATCTGTCTGTCGGATTATGAATGGAGTCCGGATGATGATGTGCCCGGACAGATCCGCTTTACATTTGACCAGCCGGAACGGGTGGGAAAGGCAGATGTCCGTTTTTATTTAAACGACGGATTTACGGCACCGGAAGATCTGACAGAAGAAAAAGTGGATCTCCATTCGGAAGAATATTATAAGATGGTGCAGCGCTCTCTTATGAACCTGGGAAATACCTACCGCATCCGGAAAGTGATTGAGAAAGCGCGAGCCGGAAAAGAAGTGACGCTTGCTTTTATCGGAGGGTCCATCACACAGGGGGCAGGGGCAGTGCCGATTCACACAGAGTGTTATGCATATAAGGCATATCAGCTGTTTCAGAAACGATTTGCACGGAACAATAATGTCAGATTCATCAAGGCGGGAGTAGGAGGAACCCCATCGGAGCTTGGAATGATCCGTTTTGACAGAGATGTGCTGCGTGAGGGGGAACAGCCGGATCTTGTTGTAATCGAGTTTGCGGTGAATGATGAGGGAGATGAGACCAAAGGGGACTGCTATGAGAGTCTGGTGCGTAAGGTATTGAAGCTGCCGTGGAGACCTGCGGTGGTACTCTTGTTTTCCGTATTTGCAAATGACTGGAATCTTCAGGAACGTCTGCAGCCGGTGGGAAGACAGTACGACCTTCCGATGGTAAGTATTCTGGATGCGGTTACCCCGCAGTTTTCCGGAAAAGAACAGAAAAGAGTGATTACGAAGAACCAGTTTTTTTATGACATGTTTCATCCGACCAACCTTGGACATACCATTATGGCAGATTGTCTGGAATACCTGATGGAGGTATGTGATACGTCCGACCATGCGAGGGTGGACAGCTTCCGGCAGGGCATGACGGAGGAGGAAGTCTTAGAACAGTGTCTGCACGGGGAGCCTGCGATCGGCAATTCGTTTGAAAAAGTAAAACTCTTAGACCGGCGGGACGGATATGAGGGCGCCAGTATGAGAGAGGGAGGCTTTGATGCGACAGATCATGAACTGCAGTGTGTGGAAATGGATCAGGATCTTTGCACTACGCCGGAATTCCCATATAACTGGATGTATGATGGAACTAAGCCGGATCGGGCGTTTTTTGAACTGACGATCACATGCAGGGCGTTATTTCTGATATTTAAGGATTCCGGCGAGGTGGATGCCGGGACAGCGGATGTGCTGGTGGATGGGGAATTCCGGTTCACAGCAGATCCACATGTCAATAACTGGTTGCACTGTAATGCGGTGCTCGTATTTCAGGAGAAGGAAACGGCAGCACATACCGTGAGAATCCAGATGAGCGGTGAGAATCTGGATAAGAAATTTACGATTCTCGGATTTGGATATGTGGAGTAGGGGGAAAAGCTATGGTTACAGTTAAGAATCCGATTTTGACGGGATTTTATCCGGACCCGTCGATCTGCCGGGTAGGAGAAGATTTCTATCTGGTAACATCCAGTTTTGCATATGCACCAGGTGTTCCGCTGTTTCACAGCAGGGATCTGGCACATTGGGAGCAAATCGGAAATATTCTGCAGAGAAAAGGGCAGCTTGCTGTTGGGGGAGAGGAGATTTCCAGGGGAATCTATGCGCCGACCATCCGATACCATAAGGGTATTTATTATATGATTACCACAAATGTCAGCTATGGAGGTAATTTTATTGTGACGGCGGAGCACCCGGAGGGACCGTGGTCAGATCCCTGTTATCTGGGAGAAGAAGCAGCCGGGATTGATCCCAGCCTGTTTTTTGATGAGGATGGCAGGTGCTATTATTGCGGAACCAGACCGAATCCCGATGGAGTAAGGTACAATGGGGACTGGGAGATCTGGGTGCAGGAACTGGATCTGACGACGAAGAAGCTGGTCGGAGAGAGCATGGCAATCTGGAAAGGGGCTGTGAGAGGGGCAATCTGGCCGGAGGGACCACATCTGTACAAAAAAGACGGCTATTATTATCTGCTGCATGCAGAAGGAGGAACCGGACCGGAACACAGCATCAGTGTGGCGAGAAGCCGAAAGCTGTTTCAATGGTTTGAGGGATGCCCGCGCAATCCGATCTTTACACATCGGAATCTTGGGGCGGATTATCCTGTGGTCTATGCTGGTCATGGGGATCTGGTGGAGGATCAAAACGGGAACTGGTATGTGGTGATGCTCGCCACGAGACGCTGTAAGAACCATGGAAGTATGGGGCGCGAGACTTTTCTGGCAAAAGTTGTATGGCAGGATGGATGGCCGGTAATTGCTGCCGGAACCGGACGTCTGGAGAAGACACTGGAAGTGCCGCTAAAAGAGTACCGGTTTCCGGAAGAAACAGGAACGTGCGATACCCTGTGTTTCTGGGAGACGAGACCGGATCAGAGGCTGCTTGGGATCGGGGGAAGAAATGAGGCATCCTATTCGCTGACAGAAAAACGCGGTGTATTCCGCTTATACTGTGGAAAACAGACGATCGGTGAAAAAGGATGCAGCAGTTATTTCGGACTTCGTCAGAAAAGCTATCATTTCCATGCAGCGGTCAGATTCCGCTTTGAACCACAGTCGGAGGATGAGACGGCGGGAATGGTATTATACCAGAACCATGAGAATCATCTGAGGATGGAGATCGGGAAAAAGGGAGCAGATGTCTGCTTTCGGGTGAGCACATATGTTCATGCCAGGGAAGAGGTCATCCGTGAAGTTCTTCTGAAAGAAGAGCAGGAGTTATGGGAGATTCTGATCCGCGGAGAGGAGCAGAGTGCGGGTATCTGGGTAAGGCTGGGAGAAAAAATGATCTGTGCCTGCGATAAGGTCAGCCTGCTTGCGTATACCACGGAAGAGGCGGGAGGCTTTGTGGGATGCACCATTGGAATGTACGCGTCTTCGCATGGAACTGACAGTAAAAATTATGCGGATTATGTGAGCTTTACGTGCAGTGGAGCAGAAGAATAGAGCAAAAGGAGAGGGAGAGAGATGAGTCTGGAGACGAAAGAATATGCAAAAAGACTGGTGGAACAGATGACGTTGGAGGAGAAGATCAGCCAGATGCGCTATGAATCACCGGCGATTGAGCGGCTGCATATTCCGGCGTATAACTGGTGGAATGAGGCGCTTCACGGAGTGGCAAGATCCGGTGTGGCGACAATGTTCCCACAGGCAATTGCCCTGGCAGCGACTTTTGATGAAGAACTGCTTGAGAAGATCGGAGATGTGGTGTCCACCGAGGGACGGGCAAAGTTTGAAGCGTATTCAGGAAGAGGAGACAGAGGTATTTATAAAGGTCTGACTTTCTGGGCGCCGAATATTAACATTTTCAGAGATCCACGCTGGGGGAGAGGACATGAGACGTACGGGGAGGACCCCTGTCTGACGGCAAAGCTTGGCTGTGCGTATATCAGAGGGATTCAGGGCAAAGATCCGGATCATTTAAAGGCGGCTGCGTGTGCCAAGCATTTTGCCGTGCACAGCGGTCCGGAAGCATTGCGCCATGAGTTTGATGCAAAGGTGTCGCTGCACGATTTGTACGATACGTATTTGTATGCATTTAAGCGGTGTGTCAAGGATGCCGGTGTGGAAGCCGTGATGGGCGCTTATAACCGCGTCAACGGGGAACCGGCGTGCGGAAGCAAGACACTTCTGCAGGATATTTTAAGAGAACAATTCGGTTTTGAGGGACACGTAGTGTCCGACTGCTGGGCAATTCTTGATTTTCATGAGCACCATCATGTGACAAAGACGGTAGAAGAATCTGCGGCAATGGCTGTCAACCATGGCTGTGATTTAAACTGCGGGAAGGCATTTCTGTATTTAAGCCGTGCCTGTGAACAGGGACTGGTGGAGGAAAAGACGATCACAGAAGCGGTGGAGCGCCTGATGGATGTCAGAATCCGGCTGGGGATGATGGAGGATTATCCGTCTCCATATGCGAACATTCCTTATGATGTGGTGGAGTGCCCCGAACATATTGCACTGTCCTTAGAAGCCTCGAAAAGAAGTATGGTGCTGCTTAAGAATGACAACCATTTTCTTCCGCTGAAGCAGGAACAGGTCCATACCATTGCAGTGATCGGACCAAACGCGAACTCCAGAGCAGCGCTGGTTGGAAATTATGAGGGGACATCCTCCAGATACATTACACCGCTGGAGGGAATTCAGGAATACACCGGAGAGAAAACCCGCGTCCTATATGCGCAGGGCTGCCATCTGTATAAGGATCAGGTAGAATTCCTCGGGGAGCCGAAGGACCGGTTTAAGGAGGCGCTGATTGCTGCGGAGCGGGCAGATGTCATTGTGATGTGTCTGGGATTGGATGCGGGCATCGAAGGCGAAGAGGGAGATGCGGGAAATGAGTATGCCAGCGGTGACAAGCTGGGATTAAAGCTTCCCGGACTGCAGCAGGAACTTTTAGAGGCGGTCGCAGCAGTCGGAAAACCGATTGTGCTCACCGTGCTGGCGGGAAGTGCACTGGATCTGTCGTGGGCGCAGGAACATGCACAGATACGGGCAATACTGGATTGCTGGTACCCGGGAGCGAGAGGTGGAAAAGCAATCGCAGAGGCATTGTTCGGAGAATTCTCTCCATGCGGAAAACTGCCGGTTACCTTTTATGAAGGAACGGAATTTCTTCCGGATTTTACGGATTATTCCATGGCAGGACGTACCTACCGGTATACGGACAGACATGTGCTCTATCCGTTTGGATATGGTCTTACCTATTCGCAGATCCGTTATTCTGATGCACATGCAGATGTCACAGATTTTGGAATACTGGAGCCGGTAACGGTGCATGTAACGGTGGAGAATACCGGTACCTACCCGGTACAGGAAGCGGTACAGGTATATGTCAGATTCAGTGAAAGAGAAGCTTACGATCCCGGCTATCAGCTGAAGGGAATCCGGTCGGTTGCACTGGAATGTGGGGAAAAGAAAGAGGTTTGTATCACCCTTTCTACGCGTGATTTTGCACTGATCTCCGAGGAGGGAAAATGTCTGGTACACCCGGGAAGCTATGAGATCGCAGTCGGAGGGCAGCAGCCGGATGAGAGAAGCAGCCGTCTGACCGGACAGACGGTGAGCACACTTTTTATATGCAAAACGGGAAATGTGACGGAAGTGGAATACTGATGCTGCCGGTATCCGTTGCACTCGATGAAAAACAATGTTAGTATAAAAATACTGGGAGAGGATATGAAGAGAATTCTGCATGCGGTTGAAGCCTGGATGGATGACTTTAAAATAAAAAATAAATTTTATATCCTGTATATCTTGTGCGTGCTGGTTCCGCTGATTGTGACGGACAGTGCGGTATTTTCTGTTGTCATGAAGTCTGAGCGGGAAGCCAGAGAGCATGAGATGGCGAATATTGCCAATGCAGTTGCATACAGTATTTCAAATACGGTCAACAATGCAGCAGAGATCGGGAAGAGTATTTATACGAGCAAATATATTAACCGTTTTTTGGCGAATACCTACAGCGATCCGTTGGACTATGTGGTGAGTTATCAGGATTTTTTTAAAGATACCCTGTTTGAGAGCGGACTTGGCATGAACAACATGGTAATCACGATGTATGCGGATAATGACACGATCGTGAATGGGGGAAAGGTATGTAATATGAAGGAAATACGCGGTACAGAAGTGTACCGCTATTTTCAGGATAACGGATTGAATAAGGGATTATATTTCCAGTATGATGACAGCAGGGCACCTTCGGTGGAGCCGCAGAGACGGATGCTTTTTTTCCAGAAGCTGGACTTTTATGCGGAAAATAATATGGAAAAGGTGCTGCTGATCAACATCGATTACAGTGCAGTAAACCGGACATTAGAGAAAATGAATTATGACACGGATGTATTTATCTGCCAGGGAGATAAGATTGTCTTATCAAATGGCAGATATTCCAGTATCGGAAAGGAATTTCAGACATTTGACCAGACGGGCAGGGTCGGATACTGTCAGGAACTCGAGTTTTACGGAATGGATCTGGATATTTATGTCATGCAGCCCAAACGCCAGCTGTGGACGGAAATCCGGAAAAACCTGCCGCTGATTGGATTCTTAATTGTTGTAAATGCGATTCTGCCACTCCTTCTGGTGCGGGGATTTAACCGGTCATTTACGCAGAGAATCAGCGAACTCAGCAAAGTGTTTGAGACAGTCGGCGGGGAACATCTGGTGCCGATTTCGTATGTGCGTGGAAAAGATGAGATTGGAAGTCTGATGAGCAATTACAACCGCATGGTTGCGAGAACAAATGAACTCATTCAGATTGTGTATAAGAATAAGATTAAAGAACAGGAGATGCTGGTGGAAAGACAGAATGCAGAACTGCTCGCGCTGCACAGCCAGATCAATCCGCATTTTCTGTTTAATGCGTTGGAGAGCATCCGCATGCACAGCCTGTTGAAAAACGAATATGAGACGGCAGACATGGTGGAAAAGCTGGCGCTGATGCAGCGTCAGTATGTGGAATGGGGAAACGACAGTGTCGAGATCCGCAGGGAAATGGAATTTGTGAGAGCGTATCTGGGGCTTCAGAAGTATCGGTTTGGAGAGCGGTTAAGTTACAGTCTTGAAGTGGAAGAGGATTGTTTGGACATTAAAATTCCCAAAATGACAGTTGTCACCTTTGTGGAAAATGCCTGTGTGCATGGAATCGAAAGCAAATCCAGTCCGGGATGGATATTTGTAAGGATAGGCCGTCAGGGAGAACGGCTGGAGATAGAAATTGAAGATACCGGAAGCGGTATGGCGGAGGCCAAACTTACAGAGCTACAGAACAACATGTGCAATGCCGACATTGAGATGCTCAAGGGCGGCGGAAGAGTAGGGATTATTAACGCCTGTGTCAGATTGAAAATGGTAACGGAAAACAGAGTGGAATTCCGTGTAGAAGGAGAAGAAGGAGTGGGAACCACGGTTACGATACGGATTCCCTGTTTGCAGGAGGGTAAAACAGATGCTGAAAGTATTGCTGGTAGATGACGAGCCGTTTATTTTACAGGGATTGAAACTTTTAGTAGATTGGGAGAAGGAAGGCTTTCGGATTGCGGGAACAGCAGCAAATGGGATGGAAGCACTGGCTTTTTTGAAGAAGGAAAAGGTAGATTTGGTTATTGCCGATATTAAAATGCCTCAGATGACAGGACTGGAACTGCTGGAACAAATCCGTAAAGAGAAAATTTCAGATGCATATTTTGTTATACTGAGCGGATATGCGGAATTTAGTTTTGCACAACAGGCAATGCAGAATGACTGCACGGATTATCTGCTAAAGCCGGTAGACAGCGAGATTCTGTGCAAAGTACTGAATAAGGTACTTGCTCTGCGCAACAGAGAGGAGCTGGATCATGAAAAGAATCGGAAGCTGGAGCAGGCTTATCTGGCAAGACATATGATTGCATTGATCCAAGGGAAGTTTGATGACCTGAATGTCAGATATATACATGAACACATGCGATGCGGAACCGGTGTGCGTTATGTGGAGATCCAGACGGAAGGATCCTATGATGATGAGGGAACGACAGATCGAGAAATGCGGACATTACAGAGGCGTCTGTATGAATACAGCAGGGAATATCTGAAAGAAGATGCAGATCTGTGTGTGTTTGATGTCTCTGTCAATGAGAAAATCTACGATATCGGACTGATTTTGTTTGACTATGTTCCGGAAAAAAACGGGATGGATGTAAAACGGTATCTGGAACGATTCCGGGAATATCTTGCATCAAATTTACAGACAAATGTGGTGATGCTGGCAGGAAAAAAAGTGCAGGATATCAACAGTATCGCAAAGTCTTACGGCAATACCTGTATGCTTCGTTCTTTTCAGGGGTTCCGGACAAAGAAGGATATCTATTTCTATGAGGAGGAGGTCCAGGTATCTCCGGAAGGACTGATCCTGTGTAAGCAGAGCCTGGATGGCCTGCTGAAGGCAATCGAACAGAACAATCATCTGGAAATCCGGGAGGCGGTGGCTTTCTTTTATGAAGAAATGTGTAAACGCGGTATTTGCGGGGAGACGATGACCCTGAATATTAATTATCTGTTGTTTCAGCTGATCCACTTAGCCTGCGAACAGGATGATGACGTGAACCAGGAGGAAATCTTAAGGGTCATCAGTGAGAGCAGCTTTGAGACCGGGGTAAAGCGCGGAAGTAAGGCACATCTGACCAGATTTGCCTGCGAATATGCGGATTATCTGTCACAGCTGCGGAAGAATGTATCCAGAGGAATTCTGGGTATGGTGGAAAAAGAGATCCGGGAAAATTACGCTTCAAATATTACACTGAAAAGCCTGAGTGAAAAGTATTATGTCAACAGTGCTTATCTTGGACAGCTTTTCCGGAAAAAGTACGGACAATCCTTTAAAGACTACCTGAACAATTACCGGATGGAGCAGGCTGCGGATGCCCTGCTGCGTACCGATAAAAAGATCGTTCAGATCGCAGAAGATGTGGGCTACCATGATCTGGATTATTTTACGAACCGTTTTATTCAGATCAAGGGCTGCACTCCCGCAAGATTCCGTAAAAAGATGCAACAGGGAGAGTAAGAGAATAAAAGACAGGGGAAATTACAGAACCACCTATAATTTCCCCTGTCTTTTGCTATAGTTCCTCTGATTGTTAGTTCCTCTCAAAAAGGTAAAATAGATTTATCGAAAGGGAGGTAGTTACAACATGAACAAAAAGAGACTTGTAAGCATGTTACTTGTGTCAGCAATGACAGCGGCACTGTTCACCGGATGTGGCAGTGACGGAAACCAGACATCCGGAGACAGTACAACGAGCGCAGGAACCAACAGTACCACAGAAGAAGCAGGTATCAAAGAGTTCACCGCATTTTTTGGGGTAGCGGGATCTGAGATCAATGACGACAATGAAGTGCAGCAGCTGATCGCAGAGAAGGTAGGCGCCAAAGTAAAAGAGACCTGGCTGACCGGACAGACTGCAGATGAAGCTGTGGGTACCATGATCGCCGGTGGTGAGTATCCGGACTTCATTGAGGGACAGACTGGAACCACACAGCTGTATGAGGCAGGAGCATTGGTAGCACTGGATGATTATCTGGATGATTATCCTAATATCAAGAATCTGTTTACTGATCTGGAGTGGGAGAAGCTTCGTCAGGAAGACGGCCACATTTACTGGATCCCTCAGTTCAGCTGCATCAAGAACGAAGAGAAGGTATGTGCACATAATGATGAAGCATTTTGGATTCAGGCAAGAGTTCTGAAATGGGCAGACTATCCCGAGATCCGGACCATGGATCAGTATTTTGATCTGATCGAAAAGTATAATGCAGCAAATCCTACTATGGAAGACGGAACAGCCAATATTCCTTATACCATTCTCTGTGATGACTGGAGATACTTCTGTCTGGAGAATGCACCTCAGTTCCTGGATGGTTATCCTAATGACGGAAGCTGTATGGTAGATCCTGAGACGCTGACGGTACTGGATTACAACACTTCCGATACCGCAGTAAAGTATTTCAAAAAATTAAATGAAGAATACCAGAAAGGCATTGTAGACCCCGAGTCCTTTACCCAGTCTTATGATGAGTATATTTCCAAACTTTCTACAGGACGTGTCCTGGGTATGATCGATCAGTGGTGGGATTTCGCTTACACAGCAGGCGATGCCATCAAGCAGGCAGGACTGGATGCACAGGGATGCGATTACATTCCTCTGCCGATTACAATTGATGAAAGCGTAAAGAACCAGTGGCATAATGCCGGTGGCGCATTCAACTCAGGAAGCGGACTTGCAATTACTGTAAGCTGTAAGGATGTTCCCGGCGCACTGAAGCTGATCAATGATCTGCTGGATCAGGATATCCATAACCTTCGTTTCTGGGGTGTGGAAGGTGTTGACTATGAAGTAGATGAGAACGGTGAATTCTACAGAACACCGGAGCAGAGAATGCAGGCTTCCGATACAGAGTATAAGGCATCCCATATGTGCTCTTATTCTTATTTCCCTCAGTACAACGGAACCAGTGATGATGGTATCAATGCAAACAAGCCAGATGGCCAGGCGAGGGAATTCTTCGATGGATTAAACGATGATGTGAAGGAAGCATTCCAGGCATACGGTGCGGAGACTTACGTGGAAATGCTGGGCACCAACGAAGCACCCGGTGAATGGTATCCTATGTGGTCCTTCTCCAATAACTTCAATACCAGCACACCCGGTGGTATGGCATGGACCAAGATCGGTGAAGTAAAGCATGAGCAGCTTCCTCAGGTAGTTATGGCAGCTGATTTCGACAAAGCATGGGCGGATTATATGGATGCATATAATGCCTGCAAGCCGGAAGATTTTATCAGTGAATTACAGGCAGAACTGGACAGCAGAATGGAACTGGCAGCAAAGTTCAAATAAAAACATATAAATGAAATTTGAGAATGGGCAGATGCAGGTAAAATTTCATCTGCCCGTTTTTTAAGGAGCGAGGATATGTCGTTAACGAGAACAAAATCGAAACAAAAAGTAAAACAAACCAGAACACCTATCACATGGAAAGAAATCAAAAGGCAAAAAGTTCTGCTTTTCTGGGCAGGAGTAATGATGATCTATGGAGTGATTTTTTACTATCTTCCCTTAGCCGGATGGGCGATGGCATTTCAGAATTATAAGCCGCAGCTGGGAATCCTGCACTCCGAATTCGTGGGACTTCAGAAGTTTCAGATGTTATTCTCGGATGTGACATTCCTGCGGGTCATCAGGAACACACTGGCCATGGGCGTGATCAACCTTGTGGCAACTTTCGTTACCGCAATTGTATTTGCTATTCTATTGAATGAGATCAGGAGTAAGGGCGGAAAAAAGACAGTGCAGACGATATCTTATCTTCCACATTTCCTTTCCTGGATCATCGTAACCGGTATCCTGCATGATATGTTGTCCGGTACCGGCTCTTATTTTAAATAATTTGTATTAATCACACGTTTAAAACTTGTGCTCATACTT
>OGYL01002699.1_pt1 | contig 12156 bp, 11 predicted proteins | sample 1576541 | NCBI WGS metagenome assembly OGYL01 (sample SAMEA3541551, study PRJEB24748) | human gut metagenome | biome: human gut; feature: human-associated habitat; material: faeces | place: China | collected 2012 | reverse complement strand
GAAATTGCAAAGAAATATAGTAATCCGGATGGAAGTGAATTTTCCATGGTTTTCCAGTTTGAGCACATTATGCTTGATCAGGAAGAAGGAAAGGAAAAATGGGATACGATTCCATTGAATCTGGTAAAGCTGAAAAAATGCCTTGCAAAGTGGCAGAATACTTTATATCAGGTAGGATGGAACAGTCTGTTCATGAATAACCATGATCTTCCTAGAATCGTGTCACGCTGGGGAAATGACGGAAAATACAGAAAAGAGTCGGCAAAAATGCTGGCGACAATGCTTCATGGAATGCAGGGAACTCCTTACATTTATCAGGGAGAAGAGCTGGGAATGACGAATGTGCAGTTTGACAGCATTGAAGAATATGAAGATATTGAGACATTGAATATGTACAAAGAGCGTCTGGAAAAAGGATATCAGCCAGAAGAAATCCTGCATTCTATTTACGCAAGAAGTCGTGATAATGCCCGTACTCCGATGCAGTGGAGCAGTGAGAAGAACGGAGGCTTCACAACAGGAGAACCATGGTTTGCAGTGAATCCAAATTATATCAGGATTAATGCGAAAGAGGCACTGGAGGATGAAAATTCGGTATTTTACTATTATCAGAAGCTGATTCAGTTAAGAAAAGAAAATCCAGTATTCGTGAATGGAAAATTTGAACTTCTTCTGCCGGAAGATGAGAGAATTTTCGCCTATACGAGAACAGATGAGCATACAAAGATGCTGGTGCGCAATTCGTTGACTTTGTCGGCAGAAGAAACGAAGGCTTTAATGGATGCCGGCAATCAATATGTAGTTCGTGTCAAGATTGAGCCGAACGAAGATGTACATGTGAACGACCTGATCCGTGGAGAAGTGGTGATCAACTCGTCAATCCTGGATGATAAGGTATTGTATAAGTCGGCAGACCAGTTGCCAACCTATCACTTGGCTAATATTGTGGACGACCACCTGATGGAAGTAACACACGTGATCCGTGGAGAAGAATGGTTGCCGAGTGCTCCGTTGCATGTTCTGTTGTATCGTTATTTCGGTTGGGCTGATACCATGCCTCAATTTGCCCATCTGTCATTGTTGCTGAAGCCGGAAGGAAACGGAAAGCTGAGTAAACGTGATGGTGATCGTCTGGGATTCCCGGTTTTCCCGTTGGAATGGCACGATCCGAAGACAGGCGATATTTCTTCAGGCTATCGTGAAAGCGGTTATCTGCCCGAAGCCGTTGTCAACTTCTTGGCTTTGTTAGGTTGGAATCCGGGTAACGACCAGGAAGTAATGAGTATGGATGAACTGATCAAGGCATTCAACTTGTCACATTGCAGCAAGAGCGGCGCGAAGTTCGACTACGAAAAAGGAAAATGGTTCAATCACCAATATATTCAGAAGAAAGACAACAAGGAAATCGCAGCCTTGTTTATGCCGATCCTGAAGGAACATGGAGTAGATGCTGATCCGGCTTATGTTGAAAAAGTGGTAGGCATGATGAAAGACCGTGTCAGCTTTATCAAGGATTTGTGGGATGTATGTGCATTCTTTTTCGTAGCTCCGACTGAATACGACGAAAAGACTCGTAAGAAACGCTGGAAGGAAGACAGTGCAGCTCAGCTGACTGAGTTCATCGAAGTATTGCGTGCACATGAACCATTTGATATTGAAAGTACGGAAAATGCGGCAAAAGCCTGGATCGAAAGCAAAGGTTATCATCTGGGTAATATCATGAATGCCACACGTCTGGCATTGGTGGGCGAAGGCAAAGGTCCGCATATCTTTGATATAACCGAAGCTTTGGGTAAGGAAGAATCTATCCGCCGTATCCAACGTGCTATCGAAGTTTTGGGATAAGACGAAATAAGGTCGTGAGTTAACGAGACAAGAAGTATGTACAGCCTGATTATTCATTTATACTCCCTGATTATCGAGTTGATCGCTCCGTTCCACAAGAAAGCTCGGACCATGCGTCTGGGCCAGTGGCGTACTAACCAGATCTTGCGTTCGCAGATTCAGCCGGGCGAGAAATATATTTGGTTTCATGCCGCGTCACTGGGCGAGTTCGAACAGGGACGTCCTATGATGGAGAAGATCAAGGAGCAGTATCCGCAGTATAAAATCTTGCTGACATTCTTTTCTCCGTCGGGATATGAGGTACGCAAGAATTATGCCGGTGCTGATGTCATCTGCTATCTGCCTTTTGACACACCTTATCGGGTCAATAAGTTCCTGAAGCTGGCACATCCGGTTGCTGCCGTCTTTATCAAATATGAATTCTGGGGAAATTATCTGGCTGCTCTTAAGAAACGGAATATTCCGGTTTATATTATCTCCGCTATTTTCCGTCCTGACCAGTTGTTCTTCCAATGGTTTGGGGCACCTTATCGGAAGATGCTCCATCATTTCACTCATTTATACGTGCAGGATGAACGTTCGAAAGAACTGCTGGCCGAATATGGTATTCATAATGTGACGGTGACCGGTGATACTCGTTTTGACCGGGTACAGGAAGTTCGTAATCAGGCCAAAGATTTGCCACTGATTGACAAATTTGTACATAATGAAAAAGGAGAGAAATTACTGACACTGGTGGCCGGCAGTTCCTGGCCTCAGGATGAACAGGTAATTATTCCTTATTTCAATAAGCAGGAACGGATCAAGCTGATCATTGCTCCGCACGAAATTCACCAAAGCCACTTGGTTTCGATCGCGGCATTGTTAGAACGGCCTTTTATCCGCCTTTCTGAAGTACGGTCAGAAAAAGATCTGGAAGGTAAGGATTGCCTGATTATAGATAGCTTCGGTCTCTTGTCATCGATTTATCGGTACGGTGAGATGGCATATATCGGTGGTGGTTTCGGAGTAGGTATCCACAATACAGTCGAAGCGGCTGTTTATGGTATTCCGGTATTATTTGGTCCGAACCATAAGAAATTCAAGGAAGCCAAAGACCTGATAGCTGTAGGTGGTGGTTTCTGTATCCATTCAATGGCTGAGTTTGAAGACAAGATGAACGAGTTTATTACGCAGCCGGAGGTGATGCAGGCAGCCGGAAAAGCCGCCGGCGACTTTGTTGCCAGTCAGGTAGGTGCAACAGATAAAATACTTTCCGATATTTTACCCGTTCTGAAACATTAACGACAGGTAAGCCTAACGAATAGGAATGGATAATTGACATCCGGAGTTTTTCCAGTGTCAGTTATCCATTCTTTATTTTCCGTACCTGATTATTCTCCAGTATATAATGCTCGCCGCTTTCCGGACAGACAGCGTGACCCATCTTGTCGAATTCAAGGCGACAGCCATATTCACTGACCCAACCGATTTGTTGAGAAGGATTACCCACCACTAAGGCGTATGGTGGAACATCTTTGGTAACGACAGCACCGGCTCCGATAAGGGCGTATTCTCCAATCTCATGTCCGCAGACAATGGTGGCATTGGCTCCGATAGTAGCTCCTCGTTTCACACGGGTACTTCGGTATTCATGCTTGCGGGAAATGGCGCTCCGCGGATTGATCACGTTGGTGAAGACACAACTGGGACCTAAGAAAACATCGTCTTCACAGATAACACCGGTATAGACAGACACGTTGTTCTGAATCTTTACCTGATTGCCAATCTCGACTCCGGGTGAAATCACCACATTCTGTCCGATATTACAATGTTTCCCGATACGACAACCAGACATGATGTGCGAGAAGTGCCAGATATGTGTACCTTCCCCGATCTGACAACCTTCGTCGATAACTGCTGTTGGATGTGCTTCGTAGGTTTCCATGTTATTTATAGATTAAGAAAATGGTTGGTTTCTTGTCGAAATCCGGTAACTTCCCGGCCCATTCCTTAACCGGACGTGTCTGGATGCATTCATCTGCACAAGTGATATTCGACGCAATACACAGTTTCGTGGACGGGCGGCAGGTACGGATCAGTTCTTCTGCCAGTTTGCGGTTACGGTAAGGCGTTTCGATAAAGAGCTGCGTCTGATTCTCGGCATAAATTCGTCCTTCTAGTTTCTTGATGGTGCTGGTACGTTCGGCTGCATCGATAGGCAGATAACCATGAAAAGCAAAGCTCTGTCCGTTAAAGCCAGACGCCATTACAGATAAGATAATAGACGACGGACCCACCAAAGGAACGACCGGATAATGCTTACGCTGGGCAATAGCGACGACATCGGCTCCAGGATCGGCAATCGCCGGACAGCCGGCTTCGGAAATTACACCAACCGATTCACCTTGTGCCAGTGGATTTAGATAACCAGCCACTTGCTCAGGCGATGTATGCTTGTTCAGTTCATAGAAAGTCAAGTCGTCGATCACAATGGATGGTTCCACTTTCTTCAGGAAGCGGCGTGCCGTGCGGACATTCTCAACGATGAAATGACGGATGCCCAAGATGACATCCCGGTTGTATTCCGGCAAGACCCGGCGATGTTCAGTATCGCCCAAGGTGACCGGTATCAGATATAATGATGCTTGCATAGTTCTAATTTTCCGCAAATGTAGTACTTTTGCACGAAACAATTCATGCACACATGGCACTTCCTATTGATTTTATTACCCGTACGCGGGCACTTTTAGGCGACGAATATGCAGAACTGGAGAAAGCGTTGATGGCGGATGTTCCGGTTAGTATCCGAATGAATCCGAAGAAGAGCGACAAGCATCCGGAGGCAACACCGGTACCGTGGAGTCATTTGGGATATTATTTGCCCGAACGTCTTTCTTTTACCTTTGATCCATTGTTCCAGAATGGTACTTATTATGTGCAGGAAGCTTCATCGATGTTCCTTGAACAGGCTATTAAGACGTATGTACAGGATCCGGTAGTTTGTCTGGACTTATGTGCGGCTCCGGGAGGAAAATCCACTCATCTGTTGAGCCTTCTTCCTGAAGGAAGTGTATTGGTAAGTAATGAAGTGATCCGGTCGCGCAGCTATATCCTGGCAGAGAATATCCAGAAATGGGGTTATCCGAACCACGTCGTGACCAATAATGATCCGGCAGAACTGGGTGAACTGACTCATCTCTTTGATGTGATCGTTACGGATGTGCCTTGCTCGGGTGAAGGTATGTTCCGTAAGGATACGGATAGTACGGGTGAATGGAGCGTGGCGAATGTCGAGCTGTGTGCTTCCCGCCAGCGGCGTATCCTGCATGATATTTGGAATGCCTTGAAACCCGGTGGCTTGTTGGTGTATAGTACTTGTACATATAATACGGAAGAAGATGAGGAGAATATTCAATACATCATTGATGAATTAGGAGCCGAGCCGTTGTCTATTCCGATCGATCCTACTTGGGGTGTGTGCGGAGCCTTGAAATATGCCAATCCGGTCTATCGCTTTTTCCCACATCGGACACGCGGTGAAGGCTTTTTCCTGGCAGCTTTGCGGAAAGCCGACGGTGAACGGGAAGAACTTCGGATCAAGACTAAGAATAAGGACAAGAAACAGAAAGGGAAGAAACAGCCCGATATTCCGACGTCCATTCTTTCAGCTGTTCGTGCAAGCGAGACTTATCAACCCGTCTGGAACGATATCCGTCTTTCTTTGTTGCCTTCCGAAGTACAGGCCATCTATCCGTTATTGCAAGAAAAACTTCATATCCTTTCTGCCGGTATTGAATTGGGCGAATGGAAGGGAAAGGATTGGGTACCGGCGCAAGCCTTGGCGTTGAGTACTGCCTTGAATCCAACAGCTTTTCCCGTATGCGAAGTGGATGATGAAATGGCTATCCGCTATTTCCGGAAAGAAGCACTGGTGCTACCAACTGATGCGGAGAAAGGCTATGTGTTGCTGACTTATCAACAGCGTCCTATCGGCTTCGTAAAGAATTTAGGAAACCGGGCCAATAACCTTTATCCGCAAGAGTGGCGTATCCGTAGCAGCTATAATCCGGAAGAGATCCGACGGCTGGTGTTATAAAATCCGTGCCGTGAGTAAAGCGGATTCCAGCCGGTGCATATAGAGTTTCTTGTTGGTTTCGGGAGCATAGACGAATCCTTCTGCTACAACTATCCGATGGCGGGGCGCATCATACCATGCATATGAGACAAACGGTCCGCCCATCATGTCGCCTTGCATTTTCCATAAACCACGTATCACGGCGCTAGGCTGTTTTTCGTTTTGTAATGATTCATATTCGATCGGGAAACGGTTTTCTGTTATCATGTACGAACCTTCAAACGAGCCGGGAATATGGAGTCGGGTTACTGAGTCGCGCATGGCTATAAGATGCGATTCCTCGAGCGCGTCCGTATTCTCTGCCGGAAAAGTATAGAAAATCAGATCCATTCGTCCGCTGTTCGCATTGTTGGAAAACCAGAGAAACGTCGAATCTGTCTGCGAAGAATTCATCTCTTCCGGAGCATAGATGTCGAGTTGAAAGGCTGAACGTGTCTCCTCTGCCAGCAAGCTGTTGTGATTCTTCTGTAAATATTGGGCATAGCGTTTCTGTTCCATTTGCCGGATATAGGCAAGGATATCATTCGTATTCCCTTGCAGGTACCATAACAGCGAATCAGTTGAAGGTGACTGGAGGCGCATGACTTGCTGTCCGCTGGACCAGACATCCTTGTCCGCTACGAGCGAGACTTTGGTATAGGCACTGGGATTAACATCCACCAACAGGATATTGCGTACATAACGCATGAAGTCGTTGAAAGATGCCGGTTCACAATAAGAGACGGCGGCTGTTGGCTCCGCCTGGGGCAAGGCCGGATACGCTTCTTGCAGCTTGTCGCGGACAGCTTCGCCTACTTGTCCTTTCCATAGGTTTGTATCCATCACGACCAGTACTTCATACGGCACTCCGGTTGCCCGTTTAACGATAGAACCGGAATTACAACTCGCCAATCCGAGAAGCATAAGTCCACTCAAAAGGAGTGGAACCGAGAATAGGTGTTTTGTTTTCATAAAGCCATTTTCCATTAAACCAGAATAAACAAATATGAGTGAAAAAGTACAGAGGCAAAGGTAATGTGGCTTCATCAGATTCCTTTATTTTATGGGCGGACAAATGGAACTCTTTTCTATTTATTGAGTTTCAGTAGTTTATAAGGATAAGGAAGATAAAGTACGGATGGAATGCGGACAGTAGGGGGAGGAAAAAGATACGCAGGCAAGCCCTCTTGCAGACTTGCAGGAGGTGTTTGTCGGTCTTCAATTTGCCCACGCAACTCCGCAAGGGGTGTTTGTCGATCTACAATCTGCTCCTGCACCCTCGCAACAAGTGATTTGGTGCATCAAATGTACCCTTGTACCCTCGCAACGGGCGATTTGGTACATCAAATGTGCCCACGCGACCTCGCAACGGGCGATTTGGTGCATCAAATGTGCTCACGCAACCTCGCAACGGGTGATTTGGTGCATCAAATGTGCTCACGCGACCTCGCAACGGGTGATTTGGTGTATCAAATGTGCTCCTGCAATCTTTTTCGCTCTTTTCGGGAGATGTTTCAGTGTTGGTTTAAGCACTGTTGCCAGACAAACCAATCCAAATCGGTCTTGTCGTCGAGTTGGAGATGCTTTTTGAGGCGGTTCTTCGATTTGGCAAGTGCTTCGGATGTATTGTTGAAGACGGCGAGTTGTTCCTTGCGGGAAAATTGCCACTTCAGCAGGCAACAGATTTCTTGCTCATGGCGGGTGAGGTTATATTTCTCCTGCAAAGATGAAAGCGTGTTATTGAACAACAGGTCGGTGAAGGCAAACAAGGTTTCCCATTCCTGGCGGGAAAGATTGGTATGCTGCGGGTCTTCCTTCAATTGTAAGAGGAGCGATAAGCCGGGATGTTCTGTTTCGGCCGACGAGAGTTGTTTGATCTGCTGCTCACAGATCAGAATCTTCTGTCGATAGAAAGCAATATCATCCAGCTTCTGCTGATAGTCGACTGATTCCTGACTGATCCGTCCGAGTTCCTTTTCCAGGAATCGGATTTTCTCCAGATATTGTTCTCGCTCCGTCTGGTGCCGGCCTATCAGGAATTGCTTCTGCTTCCACCGTTTCCGACTGATGGCAACTCGTTCCTGCCGTTTGCCTACATGCAAGCCCAAACCATACGCCAGCATGACCGCTGCGATCAGTCCGATGCCAAAGAGAAAGGGATAAAGTTCGGTCCAGTCCATGCGCCTTAATCGATAGGATTGTTTTTAATGTAGGCATAAGTGGCCAGCTGTGCACAGACCTTTTTCGGATGATCATCTACTTTCGGGATATTCTTCAGGTGCTCATCAATCCAGCAGGCCTTGATATTGTCTTTCAACTGGATTTGCAGGATATCGATAATCTGCTGTTTGATGTCAGGATCCAAGATCGGGAAGGCCGTTTCAATGCGGCGGTTCAGGTTTCTCCGCATCCAGTCGGCCGATGTCAGGTATAAGTCTTCTTTCCCGTCATTGTAGAAGTACCATACGCGGGCATGTTCGAGAAACATATCTACGATTCGTGTGATCCGGATATGCTGGCTATAAGGCTGATTAGGTACCAGGCAACAAATTCCCCGGACAATCAGATCAATTTCCACGCCACATTCACTGGCATGATACAGGCAATCAATCATGTGCTTGTCATGCAGGCCGTTCATCTTGAGGACAATCCTTCCCCTTCGTCCTTGGCGTACATGTTCGATTTCCCGTTCGATCATCTGTTCCAGTTCAGGCACCATATTAAAACGAGCCACAAGCAAGTGGGAGAAAGTCGGGTTCGACAGACGACCTTCCAATACGGCAAATACCTTGTTGATGTCTTGTACCAAGGCAGCATTGCAAGTCAGCAAAGCCATATCCGAATAAATGCGGGCCGTTTTCTCGTTGAAGTTGCCGGTACTGAGGTAAGCTATGTCTTTTCGCTTCCGTCCGTCGTCGGCATCCTTTCGTAAGATAACTGCTACTTTGGCATGGACTTTCAAACCCGGAATACTGTAAATGATACGAATGCCTGCCTGTTTCATCCGTTCGGCGGCACTCATGTTGTTCTCTTCGTCGAAGCGGGCTTTCAGTTCTACAAAGACAGTCACTTTCTTTCCGTTCTGGGCGGCACTGACTAGTGTATTGATCACGGCTGAATTTTCGGCAACCCGATATTGCGTAATCTTGATCTCATCAACCTTCGGATCGAAGGCCGCTTCCATCAGCAGGCGGATCAAGTAATCGAACGACTGATATGGAAAATGCAGGAACACATCCCGTTTCTTGACTGCCCGAAACATGGAACCCATTTCATCCAAGAAAGGTACTCGCATAGGCGAAGGAACTTGTCGTTCCAACTCTTTCCCTCGTGGATTGGGCAGTTTGGCCAGGTCTTGCAGATTATGATAACGTCCGCCTTTTACCAGATCTTCTTCCGCGATATTAAAAGCCTTGCATAAGAAGTCGAGAAAGTCGTCCGGCATACTCATGTCGTACATGAAACGACTCAAAGCACCGATCTTACGTTTCTTCAGTTTCTTGCGGATATTCTCGACAATACTGCTGCTGGTTTCATCTTCCAGATAAATGTCGGCATCCCGCGATATCTTGATGTTGTAGCACGAATCAATGTCGTAACCCGGGAAAATAGAGGATAAGTTTGCCCGGATGATATCATCGATGAACATGATGTAATGTTTCCCTTCGTGACTGGGCAATTCAATGAAGCGAGGCACTTTCGAGTAGGGAATTTTCATCAGGGCATATTGATACGGGACTTGCTTTGCTTCGTTACTGCTCTCTTTGTCATGTCTCTTTTTGGTCATTCGAATGACCAGATACAAACGACGGTCGCGGATGAAGGTCCGGATATCATCTTTCTGGATCATCACCGGAGCCAGGAATGGAAAGACTTCCTCATTAAAGAAGTTCTGGACAAAGGCTTCATGGAAAGGTTCCGGCTGGCTGTCAAGATAGAGATGAATGTGTTGACGTTCCAGTTCGGCTACGACTTCCCGGAAAACCCGTTTGTATTCTTGTTGCTGCCAATTCACTTCACGGGTGATTTCAGCCAAAGTTTCTTCGGCTTCTTCCGAACTCTCTTCGGCATAACTCTTCTTCATGATTACACCCCGATGTTCGGCCACACGAATTTCATAGAATTCCTCCAGGTTGGATGAATAAATCGAGAGAAACTTGATCCGTTCATATACTGGTAGCGATTCATCTTCGGCTTCCATCAATACTCGATAGTTGAAGGACAGCCAACTAATATCCCGTTTGAAATATCGATACATATTTTCCATACTAAGCTTCGCTTGGAATCGTAAATATAGATACTTTTGCTAAACAAACGAATCGAATGATGAGAAAAATTGGACTATTATCAGATACCCATGGTTATTGGGATGATAAATACTTGAAATACTTTGTGGATTGTGATGAAATCTGGCATGCCGGAGATATTGGTTCGGACGAACTGGCGGCCCGTTTGGCTTCTATTCATCCTTTACGGGCAGTTTATGGCAATATAGACGGACAGAATCTTCGGTTGGAGTATCCGAAGATTGCGCATAGAATTAAGGCAGTTAAAAAAGATATTGCCAGAATTTCCACGATTATCAAGGAAAACGCAATGAAGAACGCGCAGTAATTCTTGGAAGGAGGACGCAAGGTGGACGAAAGAAACCTTAGAAAAACAAGGGTCGGCACCGTTGTCAGCAACAAGATGGACAAGACCGTTGTAGTTGCGATCAAAGATAACGTAAAACACCCTCTTTACAAAAAGATCATGAAACGTACCGTTAAGTTCAAGGCTCATGACGAAGAAAACGCATGCGGCATTGGCGATAAGGTACAGGTTATGGAGACTCGCCCTCTGTCCAAGGACAAACACTGGAGAGTAGTCGAGATCATCGAAAAAGCAAAATAATTAAGATTATCTTGCAAAGTTTTCTGAATAGATATTTGATTTCAGTACAACCGAAAGGAGGGGACGCACTGTGATACAGATGCAAACTTATCTGAAAGTTGCCGACAATACCGGAGCGAAAGAACTCATGTGCATCCGTGTTCTGGGTGGTTCTAGACGCAGATACGCAAACATCGGCGATGTTGTTGTTGCTTCCGTTAAAAAAGCTGCTCCAGGCGGTATGGTTAAAAAAGGCGACGTTGTTAAAGCAGTTATCGTTCGTTCCGTTAAAGGTGTAAGACGTGAAGACGACACTTATATCCGCTTTGACGAGAACGCAGCTGTTATTGTAAAAGAAGATAAAAATCCAAGGGGCACACGTATTTTTGGCCCAGTGGCGAGAGAACTGAGAGATAAAGATTACCTCAAGATTCTCAGCCTCGCCCCAGAGGTTCTTTAGGAGGTGCTCAAGAATGAACGTACACGTTAAAACAGGTGACACCGTTGTTATCCTGTCTGGTAAAGATAAGGGTAAAAAAGGCAAAGTTTTGGCGGTAAGCCCAAAAGAAGGCAAGGTCATCGTCGAAGGTTGCAACATGATTAAAAAACATGTAAAACCTCGCCGTATGGGCGAGCAGGGCGGTATCGTTGACGCTGAAGGCGCAATGTATTCTTCCAAAGTAATGCTCGTTTGCCCGAAATGCGGTAAGCCAACAAGAGTTGCTCACAAGATTCTGGCAGACGGCACAAAAGCTCGCCTTTGCAAAAACAACGATTGTGGCGAAACATTCTAATTAGGAGGAGAAAACATGGCAAAGCTTAAAGAGACCTATGTTAAAGATATAGCGCCAGCTTTGTACAAAAAGTTTGGCTATAAAAGCGTCATGCAGATTCCTAAGCTGGATAAGGTAGTCGTAAACGTTGGCTGTGGCGAGGCTAGAGACAACCATAAGATTATCGATGCAATCATGACAGACCTGGCTACCATCACTGGTCAGAAAGCTGTTCCTTGTGCAGCAAAGAAATCCGTTGCGAACTTTAAACTTCGTGAAGGCATGGTTATCGGCGCAAAAGTAACCCTGAGAGGCGAGGTTATGTACGAGTTTGTTGACAGACTCTTCAACATTGCCCTGCCACGCGTAAGAGACTTCAGAGGAATCAATCCAAACGGTTTTGACGGCCGCGGCAACTACAGCCTGGGTCTGAAAGAACAGCTGATCTTCCCTGAGATCGAATACGACAAAATCGACAAGGTTCGCGGTATGGACATTGCGTTCGTAACAACCGCAAAAACAGACGAGGAATCCCGTGAGCTGCTCACTCTGATGGGCGCTCCGTTCGCG
>OGYL01002693.1_pt1 | contig 12185 bp, 14 predicted proteins | sample 1576541 | NCBI WGS metagenome assembly OGYL01 (sample SAMEA3541551, study PRJEB24748) | human gut metagenome | biome: human gut; feature: human-associated habitat; material: faeces | place: China | collected 2012 | reverse complement strand
TAGCATAAGTTAAATTATTAAACACCCTGCGCGTAGAGGAAAAGTCCGGCGGCCAGCGCCGCGATGCGGTGCCGGTCGAGTAGGCGCTGCGCTGCGCACGCGAAAGCGCGCGCGGCCGCGAGATTTTCATACGCCGTGTGCCCCAGCCGCGCCAGCAGCGCAAGTACCCGGTCGCGTACCGCCGTGACGGCGGCCGTCAGCCGCCGCTCACGCACGCCGGGCACATACCCGTCGTCCGGCAGCGGCGCGGAGACAAAGCGCAGGGGCGCGGAGCGCTCCAGCAGCAGCCGCGCGGCCTCCGGGCACGCGGGTGATAGCCCTTGCTCCACCCGGTCGCACAGCAGCACCTCCCAGCGCGGAAAATCCCGGCACGTGCGGCACAGGCTCTGCTCGCCGAGCGTGCGCTGCAGCTCACACAGGCCGTCGGCACACAGAAACGGGCAGCGCCCGTCCGTCTGCGCAAAGTACGTATCGCCCTCGCTGTCTACGCGCAGCACGCGCCGCAGCTTTGCCGCCAGCGGATGCTGCAGGCGCAGGTAAGCGTCCTGCGCGTCCGGATCGACAACGATCTCCCACGCGGCGCAGCACGTCTGCGGACATGCCCCGGCCAGGCACCGGAACGCAGTGTAGTCATCGGGTCGGGTCTGGTACATGGCGGCCTCCTTGCGCGTATTTTTTCTATTGTAACACATCGCGCGCCGCAGGAAAAGGGACGTTCGGCACTCCCGTGCGCAAAAAAACAGACGGACACCGAAATGTCCGTCTGTCTGTTGGTTTTTTGACCGGCCGGCAGCTTACTGCTTGACCAGATCCATAAGGTTAATGATGCCGCGCGGGCAGATATCGGCGCAGTGGCCGCAGCCGACGCACTTGTCATAGTCGATCGTGGACACGAAGTTCTCGATCTTGATGGCTTCTGCCGGGCACTCGCGCTGGCACTTCATGCAGCCGATGCAGCCGACGTCGCAGATCTTGCGCGTGACGGCGCCCTTGTCCTGATTGCGGCAGCCGACGAGCACAGCCTGCTTATACGGCACCTTCTCGATGATTTTCTTCGGGCAGGCATCAGCGCAGGCCATGCAGCCGACGCACTTGTCGCGGTCGACCTTGGCAACACCGTTGACGATGTGCATCGCACCGAACTTGCAGGCTCTGGCGCAGTTGCCGAGGCCGATGCAGGCGAAGCGGCACTCCTTGTTGCTCTTGCCGCCGAACAGCATGGCAGCCTGGCAATCCTGGGGCCCTTTGTAGTTGAAGCGCTTGACGGCGACGCCCTCCGCGCCGGAGCACGGCACGAACGCGACCATCTTCTCCTCCGCACCGGCGGAGACGCCCATGATCGCAGCGATCTTGTCGGCAGCTTCCTGGCCGCCGGCGACGCAGCAGTTGACCGGAGCCTGACCCGCCGCGACCGCAGCGGCATAACCGTCGCAGCCGGGGTAGCCGCAGCCGCCGCAGTTGGCGCCGGCGAGACACTCACGCACGGCCTCCTGCTTGGGGTCAACTTCCACATGGAAGATTTTAGCGGCGAACGCCAGCAGCGCGCCGAAAACAGCGCCCATGATGCCGAGGACGGCGATCCCTTCGAGAATCAAAGTAAAATCCATATTTCAGCCCTCCTTAGCCGATCTTCATGCCGGAGAAGCCCATGAAAGCCAGGGCCAGCAGACCGGCGGAGACGAGGCAGATCGGGAAGCCCTCAAAGCTCTCCGGATAGTCGGCAAACTCGAGCTTCTCGCGCACGCTTGCGAACAGGCAGATGGCGAGCATGAAGCCGAGGCCGCCGAACACACCGTAGACCACGCTCTGCACAAAGCCGAAGCTGTACTGCGTGTTGAGCAGCACGACGCCGAGCACGGCGCAGTTGGTGGTGATCAGGGGCAGGTAGATGCCGAGCGCGGAGTACAGGGACGGGATGGACTTTTTGAGGAACATCTCGATGAACTGCACGAGCGCGGCGATGACGAGGATGTAAGCGATCGTCTGCAGGAAGCCCAGGCCGAGCTTGACGAGCAGGCAGTTGACGAGCCAGCAGATGGCGGACGCCAGGCCCATAACGAACGTGACGGCGAGGCCCATGCCGGCGGCGGTGTCGATCTTGCTCGAGCAGCCGAGGAACGGGCAGCAGCCGAGGAACTGCGAGAAGATGAAGTTATTCGTCAGCACGGCGCTGAGGATGATGGCAAAAATACTGGTCGTAGAACTCATGTTATGCCGCCTCCTTTTCCTGCGCTGCGAGCGCTTTTTCCTTGGCTTCCTTCTTCTCGGCAGACTTGCGCAGCGCGTACTGCATGAGCGCAATCAGGCAGCCGAGGGTGATAAAGCCACCGATCGGGAGCGTAAGCACGAGCGCGCCGTACTCGGACGGGAAGATCTGAATGCCGTTGCCGGTGCCGATGACACCGTCGATGGTGTTGATGATGCCGGTGCCGAACGAGCCCTTGCCGAGCAGCTCACGGATGACGCACATGGCGATGAGCACGAGTGTGTAGCCGAGGCCCTGGAAGATGCCGTCGAAGAACGACGGGCCGACGGGGTTTTTCTGGCAGAACGCCTCGGCGCGGCCGATGATGATGCAGTTAACAACGATCAGCGGGATGAACACGCCCAGAGACGCGCTCAGCGCGGGAACGTAGGCCTGCAGCAGCAAGTCAACGATGGTGACGAAGCCCGCGATGACCAGCACGAAGATGGCCAGACGGATATCGTTCGGAATGACTTTGCGGATGAGGGAAATGACCACATTGCAGCAGGTCAGAATGACGAGCACGGACAGGCCCATGCCGATGCCGTTGAAGAGGCTGGTCGTGATGGCCATGGTGGCGCACATGCCGATGAGCTGCACGAGGACCGGGTTATTGGTAATGAGGCCTTCCTTGAACTGTTGTTTGATATTCATGTTTCAGCCCTCCTTAACCCAGCGACTTGGCCGCGTTGATGACGGTCTGCACTTCGGTAACGACGGCGCGGGACGTGATCGTCGCGCCGGAGATGGCGGTGATGTCGCCGCCGTCTTTGGCAAGCTTCATGCCGTCGCCCTGGCCGACGAGGTTGTCGCGCCAGGCGCCTTCGTTCGTGTCCGCCGCCTTGGCGCCGAGACCGGAGGTCTCGGAGTGCTTGGTGACGTACACGCCGGTGCAGTTATAATCATCGTCCAGGCCGACGACCATGGTGATCATGCCCTGCGCGCCGGAGAACGTGGTCTCGGCGACGTAGCCGGCCTGCTGGCCGCCGGTGGTGGCGGTGCTGAGCTTGGTGATGGTGCCGTCGTTCTCAAAATCGGCCTGCTCGGTGTATTCGTCGGCCGCGAGGACGTTGGCATATGCTTTCTTGGTCGTCTCGGCCGCGCGCATGGCGATGGTGTCCTTCGTCAGCTCATTGACGAGACCGAGGGCCAGCGCCATGATGGCGGACACGGCAAAGAGCACGAGCGCGAGTTTGATGATCTGGCCGCCGCCGGATTTCTTTTCAGTCTTTTCAGCCATTTGCAGCAGCCTCCTTTGCTTCTTTCTTCGCAGCCTTTGCAGCGGCCTTCTTGGCCTTGACGTCCTCACGGCTGACGCCGAACTGACGGCGCTGGGTGTGCTTGTCGAACATCCATGCGCAGCAGTTCATGATGAGGATGGCAAAGGAAACGCCCTCCGGGAAGCCGCCGAACACGCGGATGAGCACGGTCAGCGCGCCGCAGCCGACGCCGTAGATGATGCGGCCGGGAGCGGTGACGGGGCTGGTGCTGTAGTCGGTCGCCATGAAGAACGCGCCGAGCAGCAGGCCGCCGGACAGGAGGTTGTCGAGCATCCACTCGACGTGGGTGTAGCCGCCGCCGTTTTTGCTTCCGAAGATGAGCGTCAGCAGCGCGACGGTGCCGATGAACGACACGGGGATGTGCCAGGTGATGACCTTGCGGCACAGCAGGTACACGCCGCCGATGAGCAGCGCGAGCGCGCTGACTTCGCCGAGGCAGCCGGGCATGGTGCCGAGGAACATGGACTTATAAGTGAAGTACTGCGGCAGCGCCTCGCCGGCCTTCATGTAGCTGAGCGGGGTGGCCATGGTGGTCGCGTCCGCGCCGATGACGGACGTCAGGCTGCCGGGCACGACCCAGGTGGTCATGAACAGCGCGTAGGAGGCGAGCAGGAACGCACGGCCGGCGAGCGCCGGGTTGAGGAAGTTCTTGCCGATGCCGCCGTAGAGCTGCTTGACGACCACGATGGCGAAGAACGCGCCGATGATCGGCAGCCACCACTTGCAGTTGGCCGGCAGGGTGTACGCGAGCAGGATGCCCGTGACCACGGCGGACAGGTCGCCGATGGAGTCGGGCTTTTTCATGAGCTTGCGGTAAGCCCACTCAAAGAACACGCACGACACGATGGACACGGCCAGCGGGATGAGCGCCTGCGCGCCGAACTGCCACACGCCGACGCACAGCGCCGGGAGCAGGGCGATGATCACGTCGAGCATGATCTCGCGCGTGCCGCGCTTGGCGCGAACCTGAGGCTGATAGGCAGCGTCAAAGGTATATTCTTTCGGTGTCATTTCGTTTCAGCCTCCTTTGCAGCGGCTTCCGCGCGGGCCTTTTCTTCGGCCGCGCGGGCGGCGAAGAGGAGCTTCGCGGTCTTGAAGGTATGGGTCAGGGGCAGACGGCCCGGGCAATTGTACGAGCAGCTGCCGCACTCGAAGCAGTCAAGAATGTGGTACTTCTGCATATTCTCGAAGTCGCGCTTCTGGTAGTACTTATACATGTACAGCGGCTCGAGCTTCATCGGGCAGACGGTCAGGCACTTGCCGCAGTGGATGCACGTCGGGTTCTCGACGGAGCGGTCTTCCTTGTCGGTGAAGAACAGGATGCCCGCGGTGCCCTTGATGTTGGGCGCCTCGAGATTCGTGGCGATCAGGCCCATCATGGGGCCGCCGAGGACGATCTTCTTCGGCTCGACGACGAAGCCGCCGCACTGCTCGACGATGTAGCTGAACGGAGTGCCGAAGCGGCACTGCAGGTTGTAGGACTTATCGCCCATGGCGCTGCCGGCAACGGTGAGGACACGCTCGATGCTGGGCATGCCTTCGTAGCAGGCGCGGTAGATGGCGTAAGCCGTCTGGGTGCTGATGACGTTGCAGCCGACGCCGGACGGCAGGCCGCCGGGCTTGACCTCACGGTTCGTGATGGCCTTGATCTGCATCTTCTCAGCGCCCTGCGGGTACTTGACGTTCTCCGGCACGATCTCCACGCCGTACTGCGCGGGGTTTTTGGACAGGAGCAGGTCGATGGCGTCCTGCTTGTTCTTCTCGATGCCGTAGTAAGCCTTGTCGAGACCGGACGCGATGCGCGCCAGCTCGATGCCCTTGAGCAGCTCCTCGGGGTGGTTCTTCATGGTCAGGTGGTCGCCGTTGAGGTACGGCTCGCACTCTGCGCCGTTGATGATGAGGGTATCGACTTTGCCAAGGCCGCCGCGGATCTTGAACGCGGTCGGGAACATGGCGCCGCCGTGACCGACGATACCGGCCTCGCGGATGCGGTCAAGGATGGCTTCGGGATCCTTCATCTGCTCGGGCGTCAGGGGCGCGAGATCCGTGCAGGGGGTGTCCTGGAAGTCATTTTCGATCACGATCGCGGGGATCATATCGCCCAGGGGGTGGGGTCTCGGCTCGATGGCGATCACCTTACCGGAGACCGTCGCGTGGATGGGAGCGGAGACGGGTGCCGGATTGTCAGCGATCTTCTGACCCATCTTCACATAATCGCCCACCGCGACCAGCGGTTTGCAGGGTGCGCCGATATGCTGCATCATCGGGAGCACGACCTGCGGCGGAGGAGCAATGACGGTCACCGGGACATCCGGCGCCTTCATGTAGTTGGGATGAACTCCGCCATGAAACTTAAAGGGCATTTGCATCACCTCTCTATTTTTTGACCCACATATATTAGCACGCCAACCTAATTTCGTCCACCAAAAATGGCGGAAAAACATCAAATTGTACTAATTTAAATATTAACGAACCTGCAAAAAAGCTGACAAATCCAACATTTCCGGAAACTTTGCAACATTTTGTGCATATTGGCTGGATTTTTCGCCGCCGCGGTCCGCAGCGCGGAAAAAAATCCGCGTCCGGGACTTAACAAGCGGGGAAAAATCCTGTAAAATAGATAGCAAATGCGCTGCCGGCGCGCCGCCGGCAGAAAGGAGGCCACGTTATGCTGACACCCTGGGCGGATACGCTCGACCGCGCGCAGCCCCTGCCGGAGTATCCCCGGCCGCAGATGGTGCGCGACAGCTACCTGAATCTCAACGGCCCGTGGAGCTACGCGATCACGACGAGCGCGAACAAGCCCGCGCAGGCCGACGGCACGATCCTTGTGCCCTTCTCGCCCGAGAGCGAGCTGTCCGGCGTGGGACACGTCCTGCAGCCGGAGGAATACCTGTGGTACATCCGCACGGTCACGCTGCCGGACGGATTCAACGTCGGCCGCGTGCTGCTGCACTTCGGCGCGATCGACCAGACCGCGACTGTGTGGTGCAACGGCGTGGAGCTGGCCACGCACACGGGCGGCTCCCTGCCGTTCACGGTGGACATCACCGAGGTGCTGGCCAAGGAAAACACGATCCTTGTGTGCGTGCGCGACGCGACGAACAAGTCCCAGCTCCCGCGCGGCAAGCAGACGCTGCACCCGCACGGCATCTGGTACACGCCGCAGAGCGGCATCTGGCAGACAGTCTGGCTCGAGAGCGTGCCGCAGAACTACATCCGCTCCCTGCACGTGACGCCGCTGTTTGACGCGCATCAGGTGGAGATCACCGTTGAGGGCGAAGGTCAGTGCACGATCGACCTCGAGGGCAAGCGCTTCACGTTCCCCGCGGGCGTGCCGGCGCACGTGCCGGTGCAGTCGTTTCGCCCCTGGTCGCCGGAGCACCCGACGCTCTACCCCTTCAGTGTGACGCTCGGGGACGACACAGTCTACAGCTACTTTGCCATGCGCAAGTGCAGCGTCGAGACGGACAAGGACGGCGTGCGCCGCCTGTTTCTCAACGGCAAACCGTATTTTCACAACGGCCTGCTCGACCAGGGCTACTGGCCGGACGGACTCTACACCGCGCCGAGCGACGACGCGCTCGTCTACGACATCCAGCTGGCCAAGGACATGGGCTTCAACATGCTGCGCAAGCACATCAAGGTCGAGTGCGACCGCTGGTACTATCACTGCGACCGGCTGGGCATGCTCGTCTGGCAGGACATGCCCTGCGGCGGCAGGCGCTACGACCCGCTCATCGTCTCCACCCCGCTCGTGACGGGCTGGCACCTCGACGACAGCTGGTATCCCCTCTTCGGCCGCACGAACGTGACGGCGCGCAAGGCGTTTTTGAACGAGCTGCGCGACATGGTCACCACGCTCTACAACCACCCGTGCATCGCCGTGTGGGTGCCGTTCAACGAGGGCTGGGGTCAGTTTGACAGCCAGACGGCCGTGCAGGTCATCCGGTCCGTGGACAAGACGCGCACGATCGACCCGGCCAGCGGCTGGCACGATCAGGGCGTGAGCGACGTGAAGAGCCTGCATGTGTACTTTAAGCCCTATCGCTTCCAGCCTGACAAGAAGGGCCGCGCAGTCGTTCTGTCGGAGTTCGGCGGATACAATCTGCCGGTTGCGGGACATACCTGGAACACGAAAAACTTCGGCTACAAGGGCTATCAGACGCCCGAGGCACTGGGCGAGGCGGTCAAAACGCTCTATGAAACGCAGATCATTCCTGCACGCAGAGCGGGGCTTGCCGCCGACGTTTACACGCAGCTGAGCGATGTAGAGGATGAGGTCAACGGCTTTGTGACCTATGACCGGCGCGTGGAAAAGCTGCCGGAGGCGCTGATGCAGGCCATCGCGCAGGAACTGAGAGGAGATTGACCATGAAAAAACGGATACTGGCGCTGCTTCTGGTGCTGACGCTGCTGGTGCTCGGCGGCTGCACGGTGCGCGACACGGTGCAGGTCATGGGAATCAGCGTTACGACGCTGCAGGAGTTGGCGGACGCTGCGCTGTCCGAGGACACGGAAGCGCCCGAATCGGGCGAGCAGTTTGTCACTGCCGAAGACCCGGAGGTCACGCAGACTGCCGACACGGTCGATGCGCACGGGTATTATTACGATGCAGAGCACGTCGTTCTGTATCTTGACGCCTACGGCCATCTGCCGGAGAACTATATCACAAAGTCCGATGCCCGCGCGCTCGGCTGGGAGGGCGGCAGCGTTGAAGCATACCGGGAAGGAGCCGCCATCGGCGGCGACCGCTTCGGCAACCGCGAAGGGCTTCTGCCGGAGAAAACAGGAAGAACCTATACCGAATGCGACATCAACACACTCGGCGCAGACTCACGCGGGGCGGAGCGCCTGATCTTCTCGAACGACGGACTGTACTTTTACACGTCCGACCACTACGCGTCGTTTACGGAGCTGACCGTGGACGGAGGCACCGTCATATGGAACTGACATACCGCATCGACTGCCGGGAGCTGACCTCCCGCGCAGCCGCGCACGACTGCTTTGCGCGCGTGTTCGCGCTGCCCGCGTTTTACGGGCGCAATCTCGACGCGCTGTACGACGTGCTGACGGAACTGCCGCCGTGCACGCTCATATTGGAGCATACCGGCTGCCTGTATGACGCGCTCGGGCCATATGCGGAAAAGCTGCTCGGCGTCTTCCGCGACGCAGCGCGGGAGAACAAAAATATCCAAATTCAAGAAGATGCCAAAACTTTTTGAGCATTTTTCGTGCCTTGTCTATATTGCCAGAAAACAGGCGTTTTTCCTTGTGTGAATTGTCAATTTACAAAGTGCGGCATCGTCGGATAAAATACGCAATATGAACGAACTGTGAATAAGTCGTTCAAGAAAGAGAAATCAAGGAGGAACTCTATGGAAATCCAAACTGGCGCATTGGTAATCGTTCTTGCGTACATGGTCGGCATGATGGTTGTCGGCTACGTCGTCGGCAAGATCAACATCAAGGGCAGCGCGGACTATCTCGTTGCCGGCCGCAGAATGGGCCTGTTCATGGTCGCATTCTCGCTGTCTGCCAACAACATCGGCGGCGGCAGCACCACCGGCCTCGCGCAGAAAGCGTTCGGCGCATGGGGCGTCAGCGCGATCTGGTACGTCCTGGCCGCGTCTCTGGCCATGATCCCCCTGGCCTACTTTGCTCCCAAGATCCGCAAGACCATGGCTGTCACGATCCCCGAGGTCGTCGGCCGCCGCTTCGGCAAGGTTTCCAGCAACTTCACGGCAGTCCTCAGCGTCCTGTCGCTGTTCTGCCTGACCTCTTCCCAGATCGGTGCTTCCGGCGCTGTTATCAACGCGCTGATCCCGTCGATCCCCCTGAACGTCTGCCTGCTGCTGGCCGGTTTCGTCACCATCTTCTACACGACCTTCGGCGGCATGATCGCGGATCAGGTTTCCGACCTTATCCAGTTCGGCATCATTCTCGTCGGTCTTGCCATTGCAACGCCGATCGTTCTGAAGTACGCCGGCGGCTGGGCTGCGATCTCCGCTGCACTGCCCGGCGAAAAGCTGAACATGACCCAGATCGGCTGGGCCTCCATCATCGGCTACTTCTTCAACTACTTCTGCACCTTCCTCTGCGGCCCCGAGATGGTCTCCCGCTTCGAGACCTGCAAGGACGAGAAGACTGCGGTTCGCGCCTCCTTCCTCTGCGCCATTCTCATGGCTGCTATGGCAGTCTTCCCGACCCTCCTCGGCCTTGCCGCTTTCGCGCTGAAGGATCAGCTGCCCGGCCTTGCCGAGAACGGCTCCAACGCCATGATGGTCGTCACTGGCACCTATGCGCCCGGCATCATCACCGGCCTCATCTCCGCCGCCATCATCTGCGCGACCATGTCCTCGGCAGACTCCAATCTGCTGTGCATGTCCACGATGATCATCAACGACATCTATCCCGGCTTCGGCGGCAAGAAAAAGCTGAATGACAAGCAGACCATCTTCTATACCCGTCTGTGCAACGTTATTGCAGCGCTCATCGCCATGTGCATCTCCATGTTCGGCGTTTCCCTCGTCGCCATGAACACCTTCGCATTCGGTATCCGCTGCGCAGGCCCGTTCGCGGCATACGGCCTCGGCCTTGCCGTTCCGAAGGCAACAAAGAACTCCGGCCTGATCTCCATCTTCACCGGCACCATCGCTTTCGTCGTCTGGCAGCTTCTGTCCAACGGCGGTACGCTGTGGTTCATGATGCCGGTCGTCTTCGGCAGCCTTGTCTCCGTCATCACGTTCTACGTTGTGAACCTGATCGAGTGGAAGCGCGGCGTCCCCGCAGCTCCGTCTGCCTACGCCGTCGAGGAAGCCAAGTAAGACTCCCCCGCCCCGTCTGAGGGCCTGAACACAAGCAAGACCCCGGATGATGCAACGAATCATCCGGGGGTTGTTTTTCTCTGATCGTGTTCCTGCCGCAAACAGGCAGGCATGGCGACTTTATCCGTAACTTTTCCATGCGTTCTATTGACAGGAAGGAATTCCTGTGGTATCCTGTGTTATGACAATGATAGTTGTCATTTAGACAAGAAAGATTGTCAGGCAAGGGAGGTGCTGTATGATACTGCGAAATCGTTTAAAGGAGCGCAGAGCTGCACTAAATGTGAATCAGCAGGAAATGGGACGCCTATGCGGCGTATCGCGGCAGACGATCAGCCTGATCGAGCGGGGCGATTATTCGCCGTCTGTCACCCTTGCTCTGACGATCGCGAAGGTATGCGGTGTTACGGTAGAAGATGTCTTCTATTTGCAGGAGGAAATTGAAAATGAAAAATGACGAAATCAAAAACGCCAATCGCAAGGCTCTCCCAAAGTTCTTGCTTGTTGCAGTCGTATGTGCGATCATCGGCGGCGTGATCGGTTATTATTCCGGTCACGGTGCAGCAAAAGGCGGGTTGGATCAACTGGTTGGCATGATGAAAGAAGCAGGAGCGTTCTTCGGAACGCACATCGCTCCTTGGCTGATGCTGGCGCTGGCAGTCATCGTGCCGGTAGTCTGCATCCCGATTTATCGGCGTGCAAAGAAACTGGTCGCTGCGTGGGATGGTGAGGACGAGGACATCTCAGACACGATTGAGAGTAAGGTGTCCGCTGTGATCTGGCTCACAAGCGCAGCTTTCATCCTTTCCTATTTTCTGATTGCAGCGTCCTACTCCGGCGGCTTTGCGACATTTGACAGCAAGGACAGCACGATCATCTTTTTCATCGGTGTTGCTGCTTTTTTCGGCATAATGGCTGAGGCAACGGTGATTCAGCAAAAGTGCGTGGACACCGCCAAGCAGACCAATCCCGAAAAGAAAGCGTCCGTCTACGATATGCGATTTCAAAAGAAGTGGCTGGGGGACTGCGGGAAAAATTTGTGTCTTAATTTTTATGCCAGAATTTATTTGGGCAAGTGCGCGTTCAAAGCCTACTCCGCAACAAATCTGGTCTGCACGATTTTAGCGAGCGTGCTTGCGGTCTGTGCGCTTGTGTTCGATATTGGATTCCTGCCCTCGCTCACGGTCTGCCTCGTCTGGATCGTCAATTTGTCGGCGTACTGCAAGGAGGCCATGCGCTATTCCAAGGCCGGAAGCAAAATCTCGTAATTTCTTTCAAGGGGGGAACTTGTCATGAAGCTCAGCAGTACCGGTTGTTTTATTTTGGCGGTCACCTGGCTTTTGGTGTCGCTGCTTTGGTTCTTTTGGGTGAAAAATACCACGATCGGCATTGTGTGGCTGATCATCGGAGCCGGTGAATTGGTCCTTGCTTTTATCATGCGCCATAAGGAAACATGCAAATGAACGGCAGTACTTACCTCATTTTGCTTGCCGTGTTCCTTTTTGTGATCATCCCCTGGATCACAAGAAGAAGGAAACTGGCGGCAGTCAGACACATTTTGAATCAAAAAAAGCAGAACAAGGAGAACCGTGAAATGAAAGAACTGGCAAAACGGTTTATCGGAGAAGCGTGCATCATTTATACGATCACTTCAAATGACGGCAGCGTACAGGGAGTGATAAAAGAAATTGATGACGGCGGTATGGTCATAGAGAAGAAGACGGGCGAACTGGAGATCGTCAATCTGGATTTTGTCACCCGGATCCGGGAGTATCCGAGAAAGAAAAACGGCAGGAAAAGGGCGTCGTACTCGACTGACAAACCGCCCGCGGG
>OGYL01002692.1_pt1 | contig 12185 bp, 17 predicted proteins | sample 1576541 | NCBI WGS metagenome assembly OGYL01 (sample SAMEA3541551, study PRJEB24748) | human gut metagenome | biome: human gut; feature: human-associated habitat; material: faeces | place: China | collected 2012 | reverse complement strand
CAGCAAAGCATATCCAGCCACAAGCCCTTACAAGCAAATGACAACCTCATAGCCGCATTGTTGGATAACCAAGCGGTGGCATCGAAAGGCATAGGCGGTATGATTTTTTTATTAGCCATATTATGAGCTGTTATAAGTGGGGGATTTCTCCCCCACGATATAGTATTTAGATTTCAAGAATAGCAATGTCCGGGGCAATGGCACGAATGCCGTCTAACACCTCGTCAATACACTTATCTCTATAGTCCTCTGCCAGTTCGTTAGCACCGGGCGAAACAAGTTGCAACAACACATCACCATTAGAAAGATAGTGGTCGAACTCAACTTCAATAGGTGTTTTTGCAGTTCCCTTGAAAATGGCGATGTTAATCGTGAAACTCTTGGGCAAATTACTTTCTACTTGTGAACGGTACACCTCAGCCATAGAGCCGGACGGGTCACGCTGTTTCTGAATTTCTGTCTTGGCGTTAGCCGTGAAGTTCTTTAATACCGAAACGAGCTTCATACAATCCTCTTTTTGCATGAATACGCCACGATTCAAACGCAGGAACTGCCCCAGTTTAGCCGGAATCCAGCCACATTCTCCGTCATTGATACCGAACTTTGAAAAGACTTCCGATAATTCCACCGTACCTACAAAGGTGTTTTTGGTGTAATAATCATCCTCATTCACGGTAAGCGTGATACTCATTTTCTCACGGTTTACCTTAATATTCGCACGCTTTTGGTCGATGGTGTCAATACGCTTTTCCAACCAATCTAACGGAGTTCTGATAACACCTGATACAGAAATACTTTCCGGTTGCTTAATGGGCAATTCGTCCAATGCTTTAGGAGCATTACCAATTCTGTACACTACTTCGATAGGTTTTTCACCCTTGTACTCACCGATGTTCACGGTTAATCCTTTTTCTTGATTTTCCATTTTGAAATGTTTTAATTATTAATACTTAATCGTCTGTACCCGTTTTATCCGCACGGATAGCACGGAACACGTTACGCTGCCTTTCGTCTTGTGTCATGGGGCGTTGTTCCAGCAAATAACCCTCCGGGCTGTAGAAGCCAACCATTTTTTCTTCCTCATCTACAAACTTGAAACAGTCGCCCTTAATCCAATCGCCCCCAGCTTTCAGTTCGTCACGAAGTTTAACTATGCGTTCCTCCAAAGGCTTGATTTTGCCTTTGTAATCGGCTCTGATTTCCGCTAATGATTGTTCCAAATCCGCCTTTTGAATCGCCACGTTAGCGAGGTCTGCCCTCCTTTCGTTGATTTCTTCTTGGTCGAATTTGCGTGTGTAGCTACGCTCTACAATTTGGTCGCAGCTATCACGTAGAATCTGTGCCCTTTGTTCCACCGGGGTATCGGCTAACATGATGTCTTTCATTTCACCTTGTTTTTAGTTAATAATATGTTTAATAAACACACTTTTATTTCAAACGATTTCCAACGGTAAAGTTGAATTTCAAATATTCAGCCCAAAGTTCAATGAATTGCTGCCCGAAATACTTAGCCTTTTCTTCCGTTTCTTGGCACAAGCGGAACCCAATGTACGCATACGCACCCGAGGAACGATCATGCGCACCCAGAAAACCGAAACCCGCAAACGCACCAAAAAACGCAAAAGCAGACAAAAGGGCACCTCTTTGTTCGGGATACATATCATTAATTTCTTTCTTAGTATACAAAGCAAACCACGGATACCAATACACTTTGCTTCCCTCTCCATCCGGCTTTGGCTGGAAATCTCTACCCCACAAAGCCCGACTAATAGTTTCTAATTTCATAAGAGCAACAATATGGGATGGCATATTTACCCTATCACCTCCATTGGTTAAAACTGTGGTAGTATCTCTATTCACACTATCCACTCTTATTGCATCTTGTTTTAACGCCACACAAGCATCCTCATACGTGCGGATAGTCTTGTAATCGTCCAACGTGGGCTTTGCAGCCTCAAACACCTTCTTTCCAAACAGGCTTTCCATAAAATCCTTAACTCCATCACAAGCATTTGCATAAGCTGTTTGCAACTTGCTTTCTTCAATTTCTACTTTCATCTTTCAATGTTTTTAATTTGTTGATAATCTTCTTTGTTAATCTTATTGCGTTATCCACTCTCGTACTTTGTCCGGGTGGAATATTTGCTATCAAAATGGGCACTAAGCGTATCAGCTCAGATACCACGCTGTTAGGTATTCTTTTCATGGCTTCTCCAATATTTATCTGGGTCGGGAATATCCACATTCAGAAACTCTTTGGCGTACTCCCTCAGTTTTTCGCAATAGGTGGAGAATGTCACCGTGTCCATAGTGGCTGTAGAACACGGGAACTCTATAATCTCCCCCGTGTGCTTATTTACCACTTTGTCAGCCGTCATTTGAGCCTTAAAAAACTCATGCACTTGTTCTACTGAAACGAACTCCCAACCAGCTTCCAAAAGAGCGTCTAAAAGGATAGGGTAAATACACCCGAACAACCACCCGTTTTGGTCTAAAGAACGTGGCTTTCTGACTTTCTTAACCTCTATCCTATAGATACCATCCAAAGCGTTACGCATCCATTCGTATAGAGGCTTCAAATCAAATAACCCGTTTCTCTTTTCTACTTGGAGTTTAGCCATATCCTTATATTCTGTCTAAATCAATCGTTAAACCCGGCTTTGCCGCATAAACCACTTTCCCCGTATGCCTTTCCACTTCCGATATGAAATAAGGCTCATCGCTATTATTCTCGGAAAGGTGTAAAAGCACGATTTCCGAAACATGGGATAAGTCGTTTGCTTCCAAAAAACCCTTGCACGTAGTAAGCTCCATGTGTGAGGTAAGCAGACGTTCACGCTGTGAGGGCAACGTGCGCCCGGCTGTAATCGCCTCAATGAGCTTCTTATCAGAGTAATTGCACTCTATCAGCACATGGTTAAGCCCCTTGAACTGATATTCGCACATACAGCTATCGGTAAGAAATACCATCTTTCCCATATCGGGGTGGTCTATCAGATAGCCGACACATGGCACATCATGGCAAGCAGGAAAAGGAAGTACCTTAAAATTACCCATCTTATAGCCTTTGCCCTCTTTAACCACCAAAGAACGGGAATCCCAAACGCCCTTTGCAGTCCATACCTCCCGTAATGCCAACGTGTGAAATCCACTATCCACCATTGCCTTAATATATTTGGCGTGGTCGTTGTGGGCGTGTGTTACCACACACCCTACAACTTTTCTCAGATTGAAATCCAACGCTTTCTTGACTTCTTGGAAACGGATGCCTGCCTCTATAATCAAAGCCTCCTTACCGTTATCCAAAATGTAACAGTTTCCGCTACTACTTGAACCAAGAACAATCAGCTTCATACGCTATCAATATCCGGGGTCAATAGTTTCCATTTGTTGCTCGCTTGACACGCTTTCAAAGCTCACATCTTCCGCATCAATCAACTGTTTGTTTGCGTAATTGTCGGTCAATATTTCACGCTGTGAAGTTTCGTCACCCTCGTAGTCATTGGTGATGGCATTTTGCATTTCTACGGACAAATAGCCATATTTACTCAGTAAATTACGGATAACGGTTTTTTGTGCCATTCCGTGAAAGTTACCCATCCAACCAACCTTGTTGCTATCGAGAGAAACGGGCAAATTAGCCAAATTCAGCAACTTTTCAACCGTTACATCCTTATCGCTTGTGATGGCTTTACTGTATCGCTTTGCATGGTTTGCCATTTGCTCCACTGTCATGTACAAAGTCTTGCTAAAGCCGTTCATAAGTTCAAAGTAACAGAAATAGCCTATCACCTTATCGCTTTTCCTTTCACCGTCAAAGGCTATTTCCCCGGTCAGTTTGTTTACCTTGCGCAACTCACCATCATACACCACATCCGCATTGATGGTACGGTATTGTCCCGTGCGCATGGCAAGCTGAATATAACCCTTATAGCCCATTTGAAAAGTCGGCTCATACACTTTAATCCAGTTGCCCTTTTCATCCTTTTTGGAGTTTTTGAACGGGATAATGAAAGCATAGCCCAAAGCCTTGTTTATTGGCAAATGTAACGTGGCAGCTTTGAATGCTTCCATTACCACCTGTTTAGGATTACATAGTTGCAGATTGCTATCTCCGTTGTATAGGTCAATTACAGAGGCTACGAATGTTTCCGAATTTTTACCAAGCGCATTTTTGAATTGTTCTTGTACGCTTTCGGCATTCATTATGCTTTTAAGAATATCTACAGGCTTTCTTTGAGTAGCTACCTGCCCACCATTTGCAGCCTGTTGTATGGCTGTAGTCGCTTGCTGTGTCATAATCGCATTTATTTAATGGTTAGTTCTTTGTCCGTAGTTACCACCAGCCGGATAATCTGACTGAGTGATGGGATTATTTGATTCACGCTTTCCGCATTATCAACGAAAATCGGTGCAGATACCCCCTTTGCCGTGCAAATGGCATTGATTATATCTATTCCGGCATTGATTTGTCCGGCATTGTTCACGTCAAGGAAAGGTGTACCGTTCACGGTGCATACACACGTAAGTTTTTCGCCTCCGTTCAGTTGTTCGTTCACAAAGGAGAATGATACATATCTGAACATTCCGTTAATGCGTTTCAACAGCTCCGCATCCTTATCCTTTTGGAATTGGAGTGCCGTAAACTCCCATTTTTCAAGGTCTGCCAACTTTTGATTGTTGGCAATGCGCTTTTCTTCCAAAGAAGCGATTTCCTTTTCAGCCCTGCCGATTTGTTCACGGTTTGCCAAACGCTTGTATAAACCTTGCACGGCTTCATTCAAAGTTCTTTTCTCCGATTGCAGTTCCGACACGTCCACAATCTTTGCATCCACTTTGAGCTGATTTTCAAGTTCTACAATCTCGTTCTTGATGTCAATGTAAATTTGGTCGGATGCTATCATTGCTTCCACGTTTTGCGCCTCGGGGATAGAAGCCTTTGCTTGTTGAATATCGGCATTGATACGCTCTATCTTTTGTTCCAGCTCCTCGATTTCGGCATTGGTACGGTCTTTAAGCCCTTGCATTTCTTCAAGCCGTTGCTTTTTAGCCATGCCAGCCTCTTTATTCGCTTTCAGACGTGCCGCCTTATTAGCGTTGAAATTGGCTTGCATTTCACGCTGCTTGGCTTCTATATCCTCAATTTCCAAAGGACGTTTGCAAGTGGGGCAAATAAATTCACCCTCATTATAGGTAAGTTCCTCCTTGCTGATAAATGAAAATTCACCACGCAATGCGGACAATTTGGTATTAAGCTTTTCTATCTCAATATCCATATCCGCAACCGATTGCCTTTTTCTGTCTAAAGAGGCTTTTTCAGTACGCAACGAATATTCCAATTCGTTCAGCTTCAAAGATGCCTCATTGCGACCTTTGTTAGCTTCTGTAGCGATTTCATTCATTCTACTATTGAGTTGTAGGCGTTTTTCACCTATTTGCTTTTGGATAAAAGCCTTACGTTGATATTCCTGCTCATTCAGCTTTGATTTGTCGGCAATTTGTTCCTCTATCTGCTGAATACGGGCATTTTTATCCTCAATCTCACTATCAATGGCTACCCAATCCTCTTCCTCCGGCATAAGTTTACGAGCCGTTTCTATCTGAGAGGGAATAACTGACAATTCATCTTTGCAAGCCTTTTTCTTGGCGGCTACCTCTTTGGCGTATTGGGCGATGCTCCTGCCGGACAACTGAGCCAGCAACTCCAAATATTCGGGCTTGGTCTGCGCTACGTCTTGGTCGGTAAGCGTTCCTACCATATCCAAAAGGATTTCTTTTTGCGCTTCCGGCTTCATTGATGTAAAGTAGAAAGGGTTGGTTATCATTCGGAAAACATCTTCCGGGATGATGGCAGCTACTTCACTATCATACTCCTTTTTGGTAGCCAACTTAACACCGTTCAAATAGAACTCTGTTGCATGATTCTTTAGGCTTTCTTCCGTAGTTCCACGTGGCTTGACCCAGTTTTCCACATAGCAGCGTTGCAGTGTTACCGTCTTGCCATCCACTGATAGTACACCAGTAACGGAGTGTTCAAGGTGCAAAATAGGCTTGCCGTCCGAATCCAACGTTTTAATGTTGAAATTACTATCCGACCGTCCCGTACTGTCTTTTCCAAAAAGAAGCCAAAGGAATGAATCGAACACAGTTGTTTTGCCCGTACCATTTTCTCCAGCAACCAGCGTTTCCGCATCGGAGAAACCGATATTTAGGCTTCTGATTCCCTTAAAATTCACAAGGGATAATGATTTTAATTTGATTGTTCGCATATCACTTATTAATTATAGAGTTGATTTTCTCTGATTTATCTACTGCCATAAGTTCGGCACGTGAATACAATACTTTGGAATGTATAGAGCTACCGCCACGGATAGTAGAAACTCTGCCGTCTTTTTGCCAGCGTTTCACCCGGCACTCTTGAAACAATCTGTATGCTTCACGTTGTGAAATGAGGTCTTTTGCCGGGATAGTCTGTTTTACATAGTTGGCAGCACCCAAAGAAGCCATTTCCATACAGAGATTCTTTAACTCGTATAGTTCCATCTGAATTGCCATAAGTCAGTCCTTTTTGTAGCGGTTCTTAAAATATTCTCTAACACTTACTATCCCATACTCATTGTCGGTATAGAAAACCCATGCCAGCCAAAAACAAGCCATAGCGGTAAAGAAGTGAAATGAGGCATTACAGAACAATGCCCCAGCAAGGGCAATAATGCCAAGAAGTAGCGTAACGCCACATTGGATAAGGTTTGCTAAAGTTTCTCCTTTCATCGGTGTTGCATTTGTTATTTGAAAAGATTGTTAGTCATAGCATACCGCATAAATTCAGCCATTGAATGTACTCCAACCTTTCGGAAACTGTTTTTTCTATGGTTGTTCACGGTATTTAAAGAGATAAACAGCTTTTCGGCTATTTCTGAATCGTTTTTCCCATCATAGAGCATTCGCATAACTTCTATTTGCCTATCGGACAACTTAGAGTTGAATTTAGGAGCGCAAATAACTTTATCATGTTTGCATTCTCCACGTAATGGACAACCTACAAACTCAAAATTAAAGTTCCAATTCTCATCTACATCAATCATGTTGTCATACAGACCGAAGTTGCATTTAATGAATCTACGCACCGCTATGAAATCCCGATACCTCTTGTTGTTTGAATTTTTAGAGTATATATCCATAAGCGCATCGTATGCTTCGGGATAAAACTCCCTCAGTATAGCCAAGAAAGCTTGGATAAAGTCGGTATCAGTTTCTTTCAACTGCCTTTCGGCTTCTCCGATAGGGCGCATAGTAACTTCACCCTCCGGGGTTGTGTAGAACTCTATAGCTTTCATTCTGTAACAGGAAATAAAATATCGGCTGGAACGCCCAGTTTATCACTAATCATCTTTTGTTTGAGGGCATCCGGCTTTTGTACGCCATGAATCCACATTCGTACCGTCTTGGTACTACACATACACAGAGCCGCTATTTCCTCCACAAACTCAGTTTTTGGAGCTTTTACAGCACTCCTTTCAGGCAATCCTTTGTAAATCTGAATAAAAGACTGATAGTCTTTTGGGGTTACTTTTTTCATTTTCTCTAATTTATATGTTCTACAAACACGCTTTTTGGCTATATTTGTAATGTCATTTATTTAATTACGCAACAAATATAGGCTATATATCCGAATATAACAAAACTTTTTGGATATATTTTCTATTAAAAATATTCCATTTATATGCAACGATTTGATTTAAAGAGTTTTAGAATTGATAGAAAACTTACTCAAAAGGAGTTAGCAGAGCTATTAATGTGCAAACAGAACTATATTTCAAATATAGAAAACGGAATTAAACCAATCTCAAAAGAGAAATTGGATATATTGCAGTCTAAATTCGGTGATATTTCAAAGTATTATTCGGATATATCACCAAAGCAAAATACGATATTAAAAGAAGTCACTCCCGAAGATTTCATGTTTGCTGGTGCTGACGCTTTTTCAAGACAAGTCGTAAAGATGATGAATGACAAGCTAATTGCACCTTATGGAATGTTAGTAGAAAAAGATAAGGAAATAGAACGGTTGAATAGATTGATAGGCAGATTGCAAAACGAAATAGAGGAACTTAAAAAGGGAAGTGCCCAAATGGAGAATCCTGCCGGATGTGCCAATGCCGTATAGTGTTTGGTTTAAAGCAAAGAAAGTATTGATATGGAAAAGTATTACAGAATGGTTATAAACCTCTACAAAGAAGTTCTTTTAATTAACCGGGTAAACCCCGATAGGGTATTAGATGCGCAAAGGGAAATATCCAACGCTATTACTACGGCTATAATAACCAATGAGCCTACAGGTGAATTGGAGTTGCTAAAATCCGATATAGAGAACTTGAAGAGCCATATATCGCAATGAATACCGTTATAAGCAAGCAAATAATGGAAAGGTTCTATAGTGCGCTGGATGCCATTATAGCCATGAAGAAAATAAGAGGAGTAAATACATACTGTAGGCTCAACAACATAGATAGAAGAAATTTTATTGCGCAAAGAAAAGACTTGGAACGTGGATGGTTTCAATTATCTTGGTTACATCCTATGGTTAAGGATTATGGAGTAAGTGCCAAATGGTTGCTTACTGGATTTGGAAGAATGTTTGAAGAACAAAAATAGCCCCATGCAAACATTATTAGTCTGCATAGGGCTATTTCTTACAAACATTCTATATCATAAATTGGCAAGCCATCTTTTACCGCTTTTGGTTTTAAACCAAATCAAGATTCCAATGCCTATTACTGAGCATATAGAGAAAAACATAATCATAAAATCCATATAATTACAAACTCTTTAGCCATTTTTTACCCGGCTTTGTATATAGCCACACAAGGAAACTTCCAGCAATAACAATTCCTACTGTAAAAATTGCACCTAACATATCCATAGTTACCTCCTATTTTAAAATCAAGTTACCAATATTAGCTAAAACTACGGTCAATATTGTTCCCGCAATTAATACATACCAGTTTATGCCTGAGTCTGTATTTGAATATAAAGGAGTAATACCACCTAATACTAATGCAACAAAAGTAAGTTGGGAAAGGTTGAAAAAGTACCCAGCGAGCTTTTCACGCCTCACTTTGTCTTTCTCCTTGACTTCTTTCTTAGCTTCTTGTTGTACACTCCAATTACCCATATAAGCTACTATTTTCTACAAAGGTACAAAATCCCCGCTTATTTGGGAACAAAAACCTATATATTTTTGATACGTCATTATAAATATAACACTGCAAGACTATTTTTATAACAAATAATACACTATATTTGCTGCTGAATTAAAATATCACTAAATAGCATTGGCTATTGTTGTAGGGATTAAGAAAACGACCAAATTTCAGAAACAGCCCTCAGACAATTTGCTAATGCCTGCGCTTTGCGTGGGCATTACTCTTGTATGGGCTGTTAGGTGCTTGGTCGTACCTCTTAATCCTCGGAGTAATCCCACGCTTTCGTGTGTATTACAGTAGCTTGCTAAGTACAACCGTTAAATACACACCTTATGAGAACTTTACTAATGCTTTGCCTGATAGCTTTGATAACAGGATGCAGCAATGATGATGAGCCTAAAATCATGTCAGCCCTTAATGTGAATGAACTCGTTGGCTTCGTAGGGAAACCATCCGAACACGTCAAATCCAACTTTAAAAATGCCACTTTAGAAAATGAAAGCTCTTCACTTGGAAAAGTTACATTGAGATATGGCTTACTTACCGAAGAAAGCAATTATTCAGTTACATTCAAAAGTAATGCAGATGGAATTATAAACCAAATAGACGTTTATGGTTCGCTTGATGGCGGTTATGACAAAGGGGTAGAAATCTATAAAGCCAATATGGATAAGATTAATTCTACTATCAACCACGAAACCTACCGTTCTCAATACAGTAGCGCATCAGCCGGGCTTATTGATTTTTCAGACCGTTCCGAATTTTGGGATTATGTTGCCAAAAACGGTGTGGGTACATCCATTTATGAAATTTGGTGGATAGAAAATACTGCCAAAGTGAAATTCACCATCGAATGCGAATACATAAGAGAAAACAATGCAATCTCTATTGAGATAGAAAAAAAGTCTTGGGAGTAACTTGTAAGCTCGGCAAGATATTTATCAGTACACTTGTTGCCAGCTCTCCCAGATCAATGGTCGGAAGGCAAGATCTCGGGATTGGTTGCTAGAGGTGGATTTGTGGTTGACATGGAATGGAAAAACAAACAATTGGCTCATGCTGTAATATATTCTCGTATTGGTGGAACTTTACGTTTGAGATCTTATGTGCCGTTGCAGGGAAAGGGTTTGCGGAAAGCTGATGGTTCATGTACTAATCCATTTATGGGTTCAGCAGCGATTAAGAAACCGTTGATCTCAGAGAAAGCAGATACCGTATCATTGTTGTTACCCGAAATTTTTGAGTATGATATAGAAACAAAAGCTGGTGAATATTATAAAATAGAAGGCGGTATGTTGTCAGATTAGGATTCAGATAAGGATTAAGATATGTATCAAGCAGGCATGTTACAAAAGAGGATTTTCTAAACACTCTGTTGTTACATGCCTCTTTTTATAAGATATATGGTTATAAGATGCTTATTCTTTTTTTGTTGAGTATCTTATCCTTGATACATGACTCATTCGTATTGTTTCTTGTTTTTGCTATTGAGGCAGACTTCTATTTCATTTTGAGCGAGGGGATATAAAGTAGTTTTCGTATACGAATTTCATACACAACATATTGTCTGAAAAATAAAAAACAGTACTTTTGTTTCCGGCAGCGCGTTTCACGGCATGGTGCCGAGTATGCAGAATGCTTGAGAAGCGCAAATTTGAAATCGGATAGTTTATGAAAAAGAGAAGTTTGAAAAGGTGCATACAGGTTGTAACCTGTGTGTGCGGACTGTTCAGTACATGTATGACATGGGCCGGAGAAGACACGACAAGGTTGACTTTGCATTACAATCGTCCGGCAGAGTATTTTGAAGAAGCATTGGTGATAGGCAACGGCACGATGGGGGTCCTCCGTATATCATAATGCTTCCACAAGATTTACCGACGGCGGCGAATTTGGATTGGGAGCAGAAATCGGTATTTCCACCCAAAAGCTTCATGCAAGAGGACCTATGGGGCTTAGAGAACTTACAACTACTAAATATTTAGTTTACGGAGACGGACAAATCAGATGATAACAGAGGAAGAAAGACAAAAAATGCGCAAAAAGCGCCAGCGTGCACGTAAGCGCAAAAGAGTGAGAAAAAAGATATTACTCATTATTGCGGCAATAATAATATTGTTGGCTGTTTTTATTGTGACTGTTAAGCTTGTTAATCCTAATTTTGACATTGCTTCTTATCTTCCGAGCGGCAAGGCACAGCAGGCGGTTGAAATGATTGATTCCAAATTGTTTAACAAAACAACAACAACAACATCTACAACCCTGCCAACTACCCAAAAGGAAACCACAACCAAAGCACGTGACATCAAAAAAGCTGATTACAATTACGATGATTTCAGCGTTTTTGCATTTGACACCTCGCTTCAGGGTAATCAGGTGGGAAACTTGCTCAATAAATCAAACGGCGCAGTAACTTACAGTTCATCATATATTTACTACAGCATTGAGGGCAAAGGTATTTTCCGCTTTGAGCCTAATGAGGAGAAGAACGCTAAAATTGTCAGCGGTAATTATAATTTTAAATATCTTAATGTTTTAGGCGACTATCTTTATGCCGTTGACGTTAATACCTCAACGCTTAAGAAGTTTTCGGTTTCGGGCGGCGACGGAGTCAATATAAGTGATAACATAGCCTTTGCTTATCTTTATAATGATAAAATTTATTTTGTCGGCACTGACAATACAGTCGGCTTTATCAATTTAAGTGATAATAATAAAACCGTTCTCTATGCCGCACCTGCCGATAAAACCGTATCTTTTGCCGGAATTTCACTTTCAAGAGTGTTTTTTGTTACTCATGACAGTGTGGCAAATTACGATGAATATATAACTGTTAATTTGAGTGATTCAAACGATGTTCTTAATTTTCGTGATGATACAAAGAATAATGAAATAGTTAACTTATCCTTTGAATGTGGATTTATTAACGTCTGCCAACCTTCCCGCGGCATTCGACGGCTACCGCATACTCCAAGTGTC
>OGYL01002688.1_pt1 | contig 12196 bp, 5 predicted proteins | sample 1576541 | NCBI WGS metagenome assembly OGYL01 (sample SAMEA3541551, study PRJEB24748) | human gut metagenome | biome: human gut; feature: human-associated habitat; material: faeces | place: China | collected 2012 | reverse complement strand
TCTGAAACACCGAAAGACAGAGAAGTTGAGCCGGGAGGTTATTTAACAGAAGAAACAACTAAGGAAAAAGCCGTAAATAACGTAGTGGAAGAAAACACTCAGTCTAATGTAAGCAAAAAAGATTACATGTATGGACTTTCATCAGAGGCAGCAGCTCAGATTAAAACATTAAAGTTTAACAAGAACAGCAAACTTATCTGGCCTGTTGAGGGTAGCATTATTATGCCATATGATGTGAAAAATACAGTATATTACGCAACATTAGATGAATACAAAACCAATCCCGGAATTGTAATCCAAAGTAGCAAAGGCACTGCAATAAAGGCAGCGGCAGATGGTGTTATTACAAAAATAACACAAGATGACGAACTTGGCGTTGTTATCAGTCAGGCAGTGGGAAATGATTATATCGTAAACTACGGTCAGACCATAAATCCTGAAGTAAAAGAAGGAAGCTTCGTTGAAGCAGGCCAGACTATCGCCTACGTTAACCAGCCAACTAAATATTACTCCAAGGAAGGGGATAATATTTACTTCTCAGTAGAAAAAAATGGAAAAACAAAAGATCCTTTAAATTATATTGATTACGAGGACTAATCACAAAACCGGAATAAGTGCATACAATAAGGTATACAAAAGAAAATATTAAAAGCTGCTCACTTTTGTGACAGCAGGCAACAGGGTTAAAAAAGGAAAATCATAAACAATTATTCTAATGATTTTCTAAAATCCGTACCTGTTGTTTATAATAGATTGTGCTATCATGTACCTGAAAAATACGTGGTAGCACTTTTTTTGATATTTTCAATCATATGTTATAATTCCACGCAGAAATCTCAACGTGTTTGCTTATAAAAATTTCTGCGTGGAATTTAAAACAGTGCCATTGAAAATATACAAACTATATTATAAGATAAAGGTTAGAATGAAGGCTAAAGATAGTATTTAGTTATGTACGGAGGAAGAAACTATGGGTAAGTATATTATGGCATTAGATCAGGGAACTACCAGTTCCAGAACTATTTTATTTGATAAAAAGGGAAATATTGTTTGTCAGGCAAATAAGGAGTTTGAGCAGATTTTTCCAAAGCCGGGCTGGGTTGAACATAATCCTGAGGAAATTTGGATGACACAGCTTCTTACAATGGAAGATGTTATGAGACAGGCAGGAATTACAGGCAAGGATATTGAAGCCATTGGCATTACTAATCAGCGAGAAACAACGGTTATATGGGACAAGAATACGGGAAAACCTATTTATAATGCCATTGTTTGGCAGTGTAGAAGAACTTCTGATATTGTAGACGGACTTGTTAAGGACGGTCTTAGGGATTTTATTAGAAATAAGACCGGATTGGTTCCTGATGCTTATTTTTCAGGAACTAAGATTAAGTGGATTCTTGATAATGTGCCGGGAGCAAGAAATAAGGCAGAAAATGGTCAATTGCTTTTTGGAACAATTGACTCATGGCTTATGTGGAAGTTAAGCGGTGGAAGCATACACGCAACGGATTACACTAATGCGGGAAGAACTATGATTTATAACATATTTGATTTGGAGTGGGATCAGGAATTACTGGATATACTAGATATTCCCAAGTCTATGTTGCCTAAGGTAAATCCTTCAAGTGGAATTTTTGGATATACTATGCCGGAACTGTTAGGAGAACGAATACCTATAAGTGGTGTTGCAGGAGACCAGCAGGCGGCATTATTTGGTCAGTGTTGTTTTGAAAAAGGTGATGTAAAGAATACATATGGAACAGGTTGTTTTCTTTTAATGAATATAGGAAATAAGCCGGTTATATCAGACAATGGTTTGATTACTACTATTGCAGCAGGCACAGGCAAGGTTGAATATGCATTGGAAGGCAGTGTTTTTGTGGCAGGAGCGGCAATACAGTGGCTTAGAGATCAGATGAAGTTAGTTAACAGTGCACCGGAAAGTGAAGAGATTGCAGAAAAGGTTAGTGATACTAATGGAGTATATGTTGTGCCGGCTTTTACAGGAATGGGAGCACCTTATTGGAAGCAGAATGCCAGAGGCATGGTAGTTGGCATAACAAGAGGAACTGCAAGAGAACATTTTGTAAGGGCCACACTTGAATCTCTAGCATATCAGACATATGATGTGTTAAAGGCAATGGAGCAGGATGCGGCAATGGAAATTAAGTCTATCAGAGTTGATGGTGGGGCAAGTGCCAATAATCTTTTAATGCAGTTTCAGGCAGATATTACTGAAAAACAGGTTGTGCGACCATCAGTAATTGAAACTACAGGGCTTGGGGCAGCATATTTGGCAGGTCTAGCAACAGGTTAATGGAAAGACAAAAAAGACATTATAAAAAATTCAACAATAGAGAGAAAGTTTGAAAACAAAATGGATTCTGAAAAGGTGCAGAAATATATCAAGGGATGGCACAGAGCTGTAAAATGTGCCCTTGTTTATGCAGATGAGGAGTAAATAATATCCTATGAATCTGGTATTGTGTTTATTACGCAAATTGGATATATAAATAATACCACATACTGATATACTATACTTTAATGAGTTACAGTGTCAGATTGAGATAATGCAACTTAGATTAAGTAATAATACACTTAGGATAAAAGATAGGTGTTAATATCAGGAGGAGAATTATGGATTCAACTAAACAGAACGTAGGAAAGATTGTTATTACAGCTTTATTTGCAGCGTTAGCATGTGTAGCAACAATGATTATTAAAGTACCTACAGTAGGAACAAACGGTTATGTAAATATTGGTGATACTATTGTATTGCTTTCAGCTTGGATGATTGGTGGCGTTTATGGTGCCCTTGCAGCAGGTATCGGTTCAGCCCTTTCAGATTTTATCAGCGGTTACGGAAGTTATGTACCGGGAACATTTGTAATTAAGTTTTTAATGGCTTTAGTTGCATATTTAGTATTTGTAGCAATTAAGAAAGCAAACACTAAGGACAGTAAGGGAATGAATGTAGTAGCTTATATTGTAAGTGGTGTAGTTGCAGAAGTTATTATGGTTTTAGGATATTTCTTATATGAAAGTACTTTATTAGGATATGGACTTGGAGCAGTGCCTTCAATTGGAAGCAACAGCATCCAGGGTGTTACATGCTTAGTATTAGGATTTATTGCTATTTTTGCATTAGAAGAAGCAAAGGTTACAAAATTAGTTAAAAAATTTGTATAAAAATATAAAATAATATGTAAAAGGAAAGAGTTGTGTGATAAAATTGTAGGCGGTAAAAAGAGCAGGCTACAAATATCATACAGCTCTCTTTTGCATTATGTTGTTTGAAAGGAGCGATTCAAATGTACGAAGAATTAAAAGAACAGGCAAAAAAAACAACAGAAGAAATTTGCGATAAAGCAGGATTAAAGGAAGGCAATATTCTTGTAGTTGGTTGTTCTTCAAGTGAAATATGTGGAGATAAGATTGGAAGCAATTCTAACCTTGAAGTGGCTAAGGCAGTTTTCTCAGGAATATATGAAGTCCTTGAAAGCAGAAAGATATATCTTGCAGCTCAGTGTTGTGAACATCTTAACAGAGCAATAATAGTTGAACGTGCAGCAGTTCCGTTTTCAGAAATAGTTAACGTTGTACCACAGCCTAAGGCAGGTGGTTCATTTGGAACAACAGCATATAAGACATTTAAAGATCCTGTTGCTGTGGAAGAAATTAAGGCAGATGGTGGAATTGACATTGGCGGAACTCTTATTGGAATGCACATTAAGAAAGTTGCAGTTCCGGTAAGACTTGAAAATAACAAAATCGGCGAGGCAAACGTACTTGCAGCAAGAACAAGACCTAAGTTTATAGGAGGTTGCAGAGCTGTATATGACGAAAGCATTGAATAGAAAAATAAAATTATAAAAGGTAATAAAAACAGTTTTAAAAACAATAAAACCCCTGATTACAAGGCATGTGATCGGGGGCTGTTTTTTTGCTAAAATATAGATTGAAACATTATTTTTGATGAAAATGATAAAAGTGTTTTTATTTCAAAAAAAATATTGTGCAAAATAACTAAATGTGTTAGGATAAAAACGTATTTATTAACCGCAAAAATTATTTTTAAAAGCGGAAGGAAATGAAAACGTTTTTAGGAGGAGATTTATGAACAAAATGAAGCGAATTTTGACAATTGTTTTAACATTGGCATTAATAGTAACAATGATGCCTATGAATTTAACAAATGTTAATGCAAAGTCTACAACAAGACTAAGCTCGAAGAAGATAGTTTTGCAGGTAGGAAAAACAAAGAAGCTAAAGGTGAAGAATAAACCTGCCGGAGTAAAGGTAGTTTGGAAGTCTTCAAAGAAAAAAGTAGCAACAGTTTCTAAAAAAGGAAAGGTTAAGGCAAAGAAACCGGGAAAGACTACAATAACTGCAAAGGTTGGAAAGAAGAAATATAAATGCAAAGTTATTGTTAAAAGAAAAAATAGTATTAAAGTTACAAAACCTTCCGATAACAATAATAGTGTTATAAATCAGGTAACTACAAAGAGTGAACCTTCACAGATAGTAACTACTAAAGCTGAAGTGAAGACAACTAAAACAGAAACGACTAAGAAAAATGACAGTACTACAGTTAAGCCTACAGTAGCACCTACAACAGTAGCACCAACAGCTAAGCCTACAGTAGCACCAACAACAGTAGCACCAACAACTAAGGCTATTAGTACAACAGCAGTTCCAACAACAGTTAAGAAGACAACAGTTAAGAAAACAACAGTTAAGGCAACAGCTAAGAAGTTATCTTCTAACAAGGTTAAACTTTCAGTTAAGAAAGTAGCAGGAGCAAGCAAATACGCTGTACAGATTTCAACAACAAAGAACTTCAAGAAAGTTGTTGCTAAGAAGACATCTAAGAAGGCAGTATTTACAGTTAAATCTAAGAAACTTAAAGGTAAGAAGAAACTCTATGTAAGAGTTAAAGTTTACAAGAAAGTTAACGGAAAGACAGTTGCAAGCCAGTGGTCAAAGGCAACTAAGATTAGATTAAAAAAATAAGATTACAGAAGGTAATCATAATTAAGTAAACAGAGGCTATGGATTAGTACTAGTAAGAGGTACTATTCCGTAGCTTCTTTTTTTGTTAATAAAAAAAATGAAATTCAATATATTAAAAATCACAAAAAGACAAAACAATACAGAAAAATCGAATTTGTTACAATAGTGATTTTTTGTATAAACAACAATAAAAATGAATATTTATATTAACTAATAAAAACAATTTTACTAATTTTATCTTATTAGGGCAAAGTTAACAAAACAACAGTAAAAATATAACTTTAAAATCAGATTTTAATGTTAAATTTGTATAATGAATTAGGCATTTTGCTGAAAAGAAACTAAAACTTTTTTTAACATTGAGATAAAAAAAAGGCAATTTATAATATTAAGTATAATATTAGGGAATGGAGGAATATTATGCTAAAAAATATGAAAAAAGCATTGTCTTTAACTTTGGTTACAGCTATGGTAGTCACCATATGTCCTCAAGGACAACTTGTAAACATATCAGCGGCTGATAATACACCATATTGCATATCAGAAGGTAGACCTGTATATGTAAGTTCAGGTAAGAATGAAGACTATGCAGTAGATGGTGACACATCTACAAGATGGGAAAGTGATTACAAGAACAAAATAGAATGGATGTATGTGGACTTGGGAGCAAAAGCAGACCTTGACCATGTTTATCTGAAATGGGAAGCAGCTTATGCTAAGTCATATCAGATTCAGTTTTCTAACGATGAAGAGAATTGGACAACAGTTTACACAAAGGGTAACGGTTCAGGTTCAGAAGAAACTCCTGAAGAAACAGTTAATCCGGGAGCTATGGCTATAAATGTAGGAAAAAAGCAAAAGAATGATAATGGAACTATTAGCTCAGTTTTATCTTGGAATGCGGTATCAGGAGCAGTAACATATAAGATTTACGTTGAAAACAATGGAAAAGAGGAAGTTGCAACAGCACCTGACGGATTCACTTTTGACAAGGATTCAAGACTTGATCTTATTAACAATGTAAGATTGTTGGAAGGAATTCATAAATATATTGTAAGGGCTTACAATTCTAAAGGTGAAGTTATTACAAGCGGTGAAGTTACAATCTCAGGTGATGTTACAGTTGAAGAAACAACTGAAGCACCAACTAATTCAGGTGAAACAACACCGGTTGTAGATGATAAGGAACAGACAATAGATTTAACTAAATATATTGAGAATAAGGCAGACAGACAGGCAAGATATGTAAGAATTCTGATGACAGAAAAAGCATTGCCTGACTACGGATATTCATTGTTTGAATTCCAGATTTATGGTGCAAACGGAGTGGTTGAAAGACCTGTTGACTATGGAGTAAACCTTGCACTTAACAAGCCGGTTAAGTCAAAAAGCAACACTGTTAAGTCAGGAGATACAACTAAGGAAGTAAACACCCGTGATGAATGGTGGATGTATGATAAAGACGGTAATTTAAGACCGGATGCATACAACAATGTAAAACCTGAAAACGCAGTGGATGGAAATACAAAATCATCATTTACATCATATCAGGGTGATGACCAGTGGATTTATGTAGACCTTCAGAAGGAATACACAATCGGCAGGGTTGTTGTTAACTTTAACAGCGACGCAGCAAAGATGTATGACATTCAGGTTTCAAATGATGCAAAGACATGGAAAACCGTTCACAGAAATCTTAGAGGATACGCTAATATGATTGATGATGTTACCATGTATCAAAAGAATGTCAGATATGTAAGAATCTTAGGCTATACTAAGGTTGAAAGCGGTAGTGGTGTAGGAATTAACGAATTAAGTGTTTATGAATACAGAGAAGGCGATAGTAAGGAAAACGAAACAATCGCTCCACTTCCAACAAGACAGGTTATTAACAACAAGAATGGTAAAGGTTCATATGTTTCAGGTGAAATGTATAAGGAAAAGAACAAGTTACCAACATTTGTTAATGAAGAAACTATAAAGACACCAATCGATTCTAACAGCTGGTGGTCATCAGCAATGGTTCAGACATTTAGTAATTTACTTTGTTCAACACCGTTAAAGGCTAAGTTCTCAACTAAGGGACTTGGAGTTTTGCTTGCAACAGCAGGATGGGTTGGAACAAGAAAGGAAACTGACCTTGGAACAGACCAGTCTACTGAAACAGGAATTGACTTCTATGTATTACCTGAAAAATACAACTCTAAAAAGGGTTATGACAGAGTAGAAAGCTATGGTGATTACTCAGTACAGTTAGGTTTAATGGACAACAGTGGAATGCAGATGAAGTCAACTGTAGTTAAGGGTTCACCTTACATTTTCAGTGAGTTCTGTGATAACACAACATTTTTCATTAACTCATCATCAATTACAGAATTTTTTGATGGCAATGGAAATAGTATTTTAGCTAAAGAAGGGGACACAATTACAACAGACCACATTGGTTTTAAGTCAATGGATGATGAAAATACTAAGGCTAAAAACGATGGTTCTTATTATTGTATGAACGTACCTGAAGGAACAACATTTAAGGTAATGGTTGCAGGTTCAAGATATAATGTTAAGGTGACATTCCCTTCAAAGAATGAAAATTATATGTCACTTGCAGCTATGACAAAGAAAGGTGACATTGACCGGTATTATAAACATGGTTACGCATTTGTAACAAACACACACGTTGGCTACACATTTGATCAGGCTAACAATAAGGTTGTAACAACATATACAGCTACAACTAAGACTATGAGAAAGGGATTCTCAAATGAAACAATGCATTGTTTATTCCCACATCAGTGGAAATATTCATCAGATGCAGATAACCCGGATGCAATATATTACTCAATTCGTGGTGACATGAAATCTATCTGGGCTAATGAATACAAGACAACACAGCAGTTCTCAGGTTTACTTCCAACATTTACAAAGCCTGACAGCAGCATGTTTAATACAACTGAAATGGTTGAATACCTTAACCAGGTAGTAGCATCTAAGATTAACACAGCACCTGTTGCTGATGCTTACTGGGAAGGTAAGAATGTTCACCCACTTGCAATCAGCGCACTTATGGCTGACCAGTTAGGTGAAACAGAAATTAGAGAAAAATTATTAAAGAAATTAAAGAGCATTATGGTTGACTGGTTCACATATGACGGTGAAGATGATGACTGTTACTTAATCTACAATAAGGATTGGGGAACACTTTATTATCCTGAAAGTTCATTTGGTGCCAACGCAGCAATCTGCGACCACCACTTTACATATGGATACTTTATGTTTGGTGCAGCAGTACTTGCTACATACGACAAGCAGTTCTACAACGATTACAAAGATATGATTGAACTTCTTGTAAGGGATTACGCAGATCCTAAGGAACCTGAAGATGATGGCAACATGTTCTGTAAGTTTAGAGCATTTGACCAGTATTCAGGACACTCATGGGCAGGCGGATATGCAGACAGCGATTCAGGTAACAACCAGGAATCAGCTTCAGAAGCATTGTTCAGCTGGGTAGGTATGTATCTCTGGGGTGAAGTATCACAGAATAGCACTTACATTGATGCCGGAGCTTACGGCTTCACAACAGAAATGGAAGCGATTGAGCAGTACTGGTTCGACTATGATGAAACTAACTGGTTAGGTGATCATCCTGACAGAGCAGCAGATCAGGCTTATGATTATCCGTTCCAGGGAACAGGTCAGATTTATGGCGCTTCAATGGGATATGGAACATATTTTGGTGGACAGCCTGTTTATGTATATGGTATCCAGTGGTTACCTATTTCTGAATACCTTACAAACTATGGTATGAATCAGGAAAAATGTGCCAAGATATATCAGGGATTAGTAGATGATACTAATTATGCAATAAACATAGAAAAGATATTATTTGATCAGGATTTGGCAAACGGAGTTAGTGCAGATGATTCATGGCACAATCCGGACAAGTATGTAACACCTGATAACGGATGGCAGCATATTACATGGCCATTCCTTTCGCAGACTAATGCACAGAGTGCATATGACAAGTTTAAAGCTAACGTAACAAATGTACAGGTTGAAGATAGAGCTAATACATTATGGTTTATTTCAGCAATGGATCAGTTAGGCTACAGAACAAATGACTACATGGTAACAGGCAACATTACAGGTTCTGTATATCGTAAGGATACAAACGGCAAGACAGTATACACAGCAGAAGTTTGGAATGCTACAGACAAGACACAGACAGTAGCAATTAAAGATAAGTTTGGAAAACAGATTGGTAAAGCTAACATTGGTGCAAAGGCATTTGTAAACTTTAACATTGACACAGAAAAACAGTTTGAATTAACTCAGACAGCAACACCTACAGTTAAGGCTAAAGCCTTAGCAACAGGAAAAGTTACAGAAGATGTAACAGGAAAAGTAACATTTGATGATACACAGTTAGTTGAATTATCATGCTCAGATGTAGATGCTAAGATTTACTACACAACAGATGGTACAATTCCAACAACAGAATCAAAAGAATACACAGGAAAGATTTTGATTTCAAGCAACACTACATTAAAGGCAGTTGCAGTTAAGGATGGATATCTTGATTCAGCATATTCAGCAGCAGTATTTGAAATTGCTGGAGATACAGTAAGCAGTAGTGATAATTTAGGACTTAAGAAGAAAGCAACAGCATCTTCATCAAAGAGTGCAAATACAGCCGATATGGTTTTCGATGGTACAACAGACACAAGATGGCAGGCTGATAATGAAGCAGATGATGAATGGATTCAGGTAGATCTTGGTTCAGTACAGGCAGTTAACGCAGTTACAATTAACTGGGAAGCAGCTTATGCGGCAAAATACGAAATTCAGGTATCTACAGACGGAAAAGAATGGACAACAGTTGCTAAGGAAAATGGTATGGTTGGAGAAATCACATCAAGTTTTGCGGCAACAAAGGCAAGATACGTAAAGATGCAGGGTGTTTCAAGAGGAACTCAGTATGGTTACTCAATTTATGAAATGCAGGTATTTGGTGCAGTACAGGCTAAGGCACCAACAATTACACCTGTAAGTGGAACTTATAAGGGAACACAGACAGTAAAAATGTCAACAGCAGTAAAGGGTGCTGAAATTAAGTACACAACTGATGGAGCAACTCCAACAGAAGATTCAGCTACTTATGAAGGACCAATTACAGTAGACAAATCAGTAACAATTAAGGCTGTAACATATAGAAAGGGAATGTTATTATCAGATCCTGTTCAGTCAGATATTATTATTGAAGGAACAATTTCATTAAATAAGACAGAAGCAACAGTAGCAATTGGAAACAAGTTACAGCTTTCAGCAATAACAGACCAGTCAGTTACATTTAGCAGTGATAATGCAGGTGTTGCCAAGGTAGATGCTAACGGTTTAGTTGAAGGTGTTTCAAAGGGAACAGCTACAATTACAGCAAAAGCTGCAAACGGACAGAAAGCAACATGTAAGATTACAGTAACAGATCCTGTACATATTACATCAATTGAAATTGCTCCACAGAATCTTGAAATTAAGAATAAGAATTCAGAAACATTGAAGCTTACAATTAATCCAAGCAACACAACAGATGACACAACAGTTACATGGACATCAAAGGATGAAAAGATTGCAACAGTTAATGATGCAGGAACAGTAACAGCTAAGTCAGAGGGAACAACAACTATTACAGCTAAGATAGGTAAGTTTGAGGCAACATGTGAAGTGACAGTTTTACCTATAACTGTAGAAGAAATGGTTGCAGACGGACAATTTAACATTGGATTAGGTAAGAATGTTGTAGCACTTCCTAATAAGCAGGATGGTGAAGGCGGTAGCGAAAGCGACCTTACAGATGGTAACTTTGAAGGCAAACATATTGCTACAGCATTTGCCACAACAGGAACAAGTTATACAATTGATTTAGGAGATGCTTATGACAGCGCAACTATTGATAAGTTAGTTGTAAAATACAAAGAAAACAATGGAGGAGATACTCCTGTTAACGGTTACGAAATCCAGTACTCAACTAACGGAGTTGATTTTGAAACAGTTAAAAAAGTAACAGGAGATTCTGTAAAGGATGCCTGCGAAAATAAGAATTGTGTAGATACTCAGGATATGACAGGAGTAACAGGCGCAGTAAGATACATTAGATTCTATTATCCTGAAGCATACACATGGGGTGTTCAGGTAAGAGAAATTGCAGCATTAAGTACAGACAAGAATGCTAAGAAGGCAGAATTACAGTACTGTGATGATCCTGCAGAAGTAACAGTAAAATCTGATAAGTATTGCCAGATTACATATACAATTAAAGCCGGTGAAAATCAGGATGATTACAAGTATATGGTATACTTAAACAACAACCTTGTAGGTGACAGAGTAACTGCAGGAACATATACAATTGATAACTTAGATGCAGGAACATATACAGTTAAGGTAGTTTCATATTACAACAAGTTAACATCTAAGGGCATCTCAAAGGAAGTTAAAGTAGATGACGGTTCATTAAAGGATTACATTAACACTGTAAGAAATATTTCAAAGGGAGCAAAGGTAACTGTTGACAAGGTATACGAAGGTGAAGGAAACCAGGATGTATCATCATTAACAGATGGTATCGTATCAGATAACAACGGTGTTTGTGTTCACACAGAACATGGAGCACAGACGGCAACAATCAATATGGACCTTGGAGAAAATTATCCAATTTCTAATATTGAAGAATTTTTAATAGCATTTAAGGCAAACAATACATATGCTAAGACTTATACAGTTGAGTTCTCAGCAGATGGACACAACTTCCGGGAAATGATTAATGTTAAGGATGCTAAGTACAAAGATGTTATGGAAAATAAGATTGACCATTCAACATATAATTACGATACAGTAAGATATGTAAGAGTTAAACTTAACGATGGTAGTTACGGTTGGGGATATCAGATTTCAGAAGTAGCAATTATGGGAACAGACATTTATATGCCTGTTGAACCTGAAGGATTAGTTGTAGAAAGCCAAACTTATAATACTGTTACAGTAACATGGACAGGTGCAGATAACGGACAGACATATTGGGTTTACATTGATGGCAAGGTTAAGGATATGAACTTAGCATCAGCCGGAACACTGCGGCACAGACACTCGAAGGGCTTGCAGGCGCGATCAGCGGCATAAAATCCGC
>OGYL01002687.1_pt1 | contig 12204 bp, 6 predicted proteins | sample 1576541 | NCBI WGS metagenome assembly OGYL01 (sample SAMEA3541551, study PRJEB24748) | human gut metagenome | biome: human gut; feature: human-associated habitat; material: faeces | place: China | collected 2012 | reverse complement strand
AGCCCATAAAAGCATGCTTCATTGTTTAATCTCCTGCCGAGGCGTAATATCCGCCTACATCCACGCCTAAATCGCAGGTATATACCCATTCCACGTTATCTCCGGGCTGCAGCGCATAGCGGGAACAGCCATAATTGGGGAACCAGCCGTTGACCTGATACATCCAGCCCGACAGTTCTCCGCAGTCAAGCTCATACAGGTTGTGAATTCCCTCTATGTATGCGCTGTTGTAAATTGGAGCATTGACAAACTCCAAATGAATTTTATTTTTTTTCATCTCGCGCACCAGCAAATTAAATACGCTTTCTCCCTCGTAAAAGGTGACCTCCGTAGGCGGAAGAATTACGCCGTCTTCAGGAACGAGCTCCGTCTTTTCCGGGTCGAGCCACGCCATATTTTTCAAGATGGAATCGCAGCGCACGGAAATCGTACAGGTATGGGCGGTATCGGTAATCACCGCATCTTGCGGCTCCAGCGGCGCAGGCCTGCCCTCCGGCACAGGCTCTGTGCGATATTGGTCCTTCCCGGTTGCGTCGTTAATGTCCATTCCCTGCAGCTTTGCATATTGCTTGCTGCCCGCCTGATTTGCCGGCGGGTTTTCTCCGGCGATTTTCTCTGCTAAATCAATTTTTTCCTCTGCTGTTAAGGGCTTATTCGCCTTGCCGCCCGGCTTGTTTTCCACAGTTGCGGGTTCGTTTGACTTTTTCGCCTCCGGCGTAGCGGAAGAAGCTTCTGCCGGCGCTTCCGACGGAAGCGATGTTTGCTCTGGCTCCGGCGGAATTTCTGTTTCCTGCGGCGGAACAGAGGGAGATGTAACAACGGGTTCGCTTTGCGGATTCCAGCCCCGAAGCCCCGGGGCGTTGCCGCCCCACCAGAAAACAAACGCCAAAACCGCCAAAACTGCCGCGCCGAGGATTATTTTGTTCCTGTATTTTCTCATGCCGCTCCACCTCTACAATTGTTTTGCTGCTCCTAACATCTGATAGAGCATCTGCGCGATTTCACAGCGCTTAATTTCCTGCTTTGGCAAAATTTCAATTTCTTCCTCAGATAAAATTTGTTCGCGCAGGCAAAATGCCAATGCGCTTCTTGCCCAATCGCTGGCCGTCACATAATCGGTAAAACCGGCTAAAACATCTCTTACTGCGGCTGTTTCAAGTTCCGTGTTCATACCGCACAGCTTTGCTGCCCGGGCAGTCATCACAGCTGCTTCTTCACGGGTGATGGTGCCGTTGGGGTTAAATTCCGTTTCGGAAATTCCGTTGATAATTCCATAGCTGCATGCCGTATTTACAAACGGAAAGAACCAGTCCATTTTTGTTACATCTTCGAAATTTGCTTCCTCTTTCATGGGAAGCCCTAACGCTTTTACCACAATTGCCGCATACTCCGCCCGCGTCATGGTTGCATCCGGATCAAAGGCATCTGCACTTTTGCCGTTAATAATCTCCCGGGCCGCTAAGGCTTCAATGGCCTGCTGATTGCTGTGGCCTGCAATGTCTGCAAAGGTGATACCGGGTTTTGTAAGCGGTTTCACCGACACATCTGCGTGTTTGCCGGGCAGACCAGCCGTGTTATCCGTTTCTCCGTCTTCCGTAGAAACGGGCGAATCGCTCATACGGTACAAACTGCTTTTGCCCTCCAATGCACGCTGGGCGGCAACCATGGCGTAAAATCCCTGTTCGGTTGACATTTGGCTGTTGCCGCTGTCGTATGATGTATGCTGAAAACTGCCGTCACTGTTTCGGAATGATAAAACAGCATCTAACAAAGTGTTTCCGTTTTTCACAAATCTTGCATCGCCTGCAGAAATACCGAGTTCACACAAAGCCGTTAGCATCTGCACGCTGCTTTCTAAATTTTCTGCACCGCCATGGGAATAACCGCCGTTTTCGTTCTGCATGGCAGACATGCAGGCGAGCGCTTCTTCGGTTGCCTTTTTAACCTCCGGCCTGTCCTGATACTTCGCTAAGGCTTGCAGCGCCATTCCGGTGATGTCCGGGTCGGAAACACTATTTCCGCTCTCTTCCGCCGCCGTACCGCCGAACAGCGACCATCCGCCGTCAGGGAGCTGACATTCTAAAATGCGGTTTAGATACAGTTCACGTGTTGCCTGTGTTTTCGCACCGGAATTCTGCGGCATTTCATAGCCGCCGCTGTCTAAAGCAATCAGCGCCCAGACAGGGCCGTTCAGCCCCTGCCATATGGTATTGTCGTAATCCCCTATTGCTGTAAGCAGGTTATACCCAGCCACATCCGCCGGATTTTTGCCGATGGCAGTTAATGCAACAATCACTCTGGAATATTCAGTATATTTTTTATCGTGCAGCTTGCCGCCGCAATTCTTTACATACGCTTCCACATTGCTGTAATAGTTCTGATAATAGCTGTCCGGCACATCGTATCCGCTTCGGGCCAGCCCGATTACCGCCCATTCACCGCCAATTGCGCCAATCTGGGGATTTTGCACGGTTTCATACAGATAGCTTGCCGTTTCAGCAATTGCTTCATCTAACTTCGGATTGCTTGACGCAAACACGTTCATACAGCTGCTCAGCATGATGATTGCTGTTAAAAGAATGGTAATTTTATTTTTCATTCTGTTTTTCAATTTCAATACCTCCGTTTTTCTGCGCTTCTGCAGCCGTTGTATCAATGGATTATTTGTTCATATCAACCAGCAAAACGCCAAGCATTTTTGCCGCCTGTGCACGGGTTGCAAACAAGAGCGGTGCAAACGTGTTGTCGCCCATGCCGGAGATAATGCCCGCCTGCTGCATGGTGCTGACCGCGTTCTTTGCATATTCTGCAATTTCGTTTTCGTCCGCAAAGCGTTCCGCTTCGTTCTCCGCCGCAAACGTGTATGCTTTATACGCCGCATAACGCTCAATCATAACCGCCATATCCTGACGGGTTATGTTGGCGTCCGGTGCAAATTCGGTTTCGCTTACGCCTTTTACAACGCCCGCTGTTACTGCCCATGTGACATTTGCCGCATACCATGCGTCATTTGCAACATCGGTAAAGTTACTTTCTGCCGCTGGAAGATCATCGCCGCTCATGCGGGAAAGGATTGCCACAAATTCCGCACGGGTGATATTATCCTCCGGCGCAAACTCTGTTTCGCTTTTACCGTTTATCAGTTTCTTGTCAGCCAGGTCTTTGATGTAGGCAGCCGCCCAGTGACTTTCCGGTACATCACGGAATGTCTGATCTGTCTTGTCCGGTTCCTCCGGCGAAACAACATTGGTTCCACTGCCTCTGTGCCCCGAGCTGCTGCCAGAACCGCCGCCGGAGCCACCGCCTGTGCCGTCTTCTTCGTCAGGATCCCACTCTTCATAGTCTTTTTCTTTGGTGTAGTCGTCGGTATAGAACCACTCAATCTGATCACTTTCAGACAAAACTCTTGTGGCATAGCCTTCGTTGGCAATCTTGCCGTTGTGTCTATACATCCAGCCGGATTTTGGCCCGTTGTCAAACTCACCAAGCCCGTCTATTTCCGAAATATAAATACCATCGGAAATGTAATCAAGCCCCGCATTGTTCAGCATCATTTCCGTAATATATTTCACTGTGGAACCTGTGGGTATGTTTACCGACTGGGATTTGATCCATACCGGGTCTGTGTGTTTTCCTGTATTGGAACCGGTTTCTTTATCATAGTGCAGCTTGTCTCCTGTAAGAGAGAATTTTACGTCAATCGTATCTTGTTCCGAAGACGAGCCGCTGCCCGCTCTATTTACTGTGACGGAATAGCTTTTTGTTTCGCTTTGATCTGCAGACGTAACCGTAAGGATAAAATGATTTTCCCCTACGCTTACAGCAATGGCAGGGCTTGTTGTTTTGTTTTGAAGCGCAATATCTTCTATGTTTTCACCGGTTAAAACGGCAGTCGCCTGCTGATAATTCATTTCAGGGGCAAATCGGATCGATTTTACTGAATTTGAAACGGAAAATGCAAGCTTTCCGTTTTCGTCGGGAGTTTTTACATCATCGCCCGGAGTCAGCGTCAGCGATTTTAAGTCAGCATTGCTCTCACCGGCTTTCACATTGGTGAGGTTCAAAAGATAAATTGCCGGTTCTTTCTTTTCCTCCTGAACAATAATTCTCAGTTTTTCCACGGCAGTAAACGCTTTTGTGCTTGCTCCCGAGCCGACTCTTTGGTTAGAAACATAGATGTTCGCTTCCGCATTTGCCGCTGTGGGGGTAACGGTAAGGGAATTGGCGCCCTCCGCGTCCACTTCATATGTAAATGTTCCATCTTCCAGCGCAACGGATTTCCCATTGATGCTTAAAGCGGCAAGCCCCGCTGTTTTTCCAACAGCTTCTTCCGCAGGTGCAGCGCGAAGCACCTGCAAAATTTCCGGCGATTTTTCACCGGTGGCACCGCCGTCGTATAACCAGGGGTTATATATTTTAATATAAGAAATACTGTCTAACTTTACAGGATTTCCCTCGCCGTCTACTGCCCAATCCAAATCAAAACCGTCGCCGTTATACACAGCATAGTGGTTTTCGATATATGGATTTGCCGCCGTGTTGCCTTTTGGGTTGGCGGCAGGGCTGTTTGAATCGTCGCCGGCCGCATGATTGTCTGCGTAGCCAAATGCCGGATATACCGCGCCCGCAGTTTTCGTGCCGGTAAAGGAAACGCTTTTGTCTGTATAGGTATCATTTTTACCAATGCCGTTTTGGAACGATTGATAAACGGCGGGATTTGGATAATATGGCTGCGTGTGATGATCGTTTGTCAGAATGGTGCCTGAGCCGCCTTGATTGTCGGTCCACGGCACATGAACCGCACCTGCAAAGGAAGGATCCGGGTTGGTGTAGGTCACGGTTAAATTATGAACGGTATTCGCGTCATAATATTCGCTGCCTGCCAGCTCATACCAATGTTCCCCGTCCTGAGATACCATAACTGCCGCCGGTTCGCTTGCAGACTGGGAGCTGGTACCATCTGCATTTGTAAACACATTACCCTCTACAATAAAATCAATGCCGTACGGATTCATCGGGTTGTTTTCTATTGGGGTGTCATACCGGTACACAACGTTGCCGCCGAAAGCGCCCAGGGTAATCATCTGTTTGCCCGCCAAAGTGGCGTTCGGATTTGCATAGATAGGCTGGTTTACAAACTGGCCGGGCGCCGGAAGATATGACGCTACACTGCTGGGAGAGTCAGCAGGCATGCGGGACATGTTAATAATATATACCTGCCCTTCCTTCACCCCATCTACCGTGCGGTAGAGCCACACATAAAGCATTGCTGTGTCCATATCTTTTACCGGCACATTGATGAATTCTCCCGCTTTGCCGGTGTAGGACTGATCTTTTAATGCAATGCGGATGTCAACTTCCTCGTCCTGCGCTACATTCGTGTCAAATTTCAACCGCAGGGTATCTGAATCGTTGCTGAATCTTCCGTTACCGGTGCGATTGGAACCGTTTTCTCCAAATTCTGTGTTTAAAGCGCCGTTTTCTATTTCAACGGCCGTTATATCAAGCTGGCTTTTTCTGTAAACAGTAAGGGTATATTCGGTAACAACATCGTTTTCATCAGTTATTTGAATGGGGATTTTATTTTCACCCACATTCAGCGCAATTTCGGAGGAGGCTTTTCCGCTTGCCACCGTTTCAGTTCCTACTAAAATCGTACAATTTGCCGCGGTTGGTTTCACTGTAATCTGGTCGCGCCAGTAATTAACCGTATAGGTGCCCAGCACAAGCGATCCGTTCACGAATACCGGCGTTAGCTCCTCTTCCAACGGCATTTCGCCATCCTTGCCGGCCCAGTTATCTTTCTTTCCGCCTGTTGTGGAGGAAGGCGTAATTGCAAACGCCGTCATAGGTCCGCTGGCGGCCGATTTGTTTACATGAATGGTATATGTGCGCGTCTTCTCCTGCTGTGTGCTGCTTTCAGGCGCAGTTACCGTTATCACAATGGCAGAACTCGTATCTGCTTCGTCCGGCAGATAGCAAAGGGTTGTGATTGCCTTTCCGCTTGTTGTCAGCGTGCCGCTGTTTGCATCGGCCAGACTTTTGTAATAGGATGTAATTTTAATGTCTGCGCCTTCCGTGGCCGCTTCGCCTGCAAATTTGAGCGTTCTTATTCCCTTAACATCCAAATGATATTCGTATGTATCCGGGTCAAAAACAAGGCCTGTAACAAAATCTGACGAACCTTCTGACGGAGCGGTGACCGATAACGATTTCAGTTTGGTATCATCTTCGGAGGAGATGGGCAAATCAACCACCGTTGGCTCAAGTCCGCCGTCCGTTACACTGATTGTTCCTGTTTTTGTAATATATCCCTCTTTGGATACCGTATATGTAAATTTTTGTGCACTGCCTGTCGCGCTTGTGTGCAGCATACAGGTATATCGGTCATAACCCTCCGGCGCGCCGTCCGTTTTTACAATATATTTATCCTCTACTGCAGCATTGCCATAATAGCTGTCGGTAAGAGAAAGCGAAGCGCCTTCGGTAATGTGAAAGGGAACTGTTACTGCTTCAAACGCCGGAATCGTAATCCTATGCGTAATGCTTGTGCGCACTGCAGTATCTGCTTTTGAAGCAACGGCTGCCGTTAAATCGAAAACAGCATCCTCTTCACCCACATTCGGACGTGTAACCGTTGTAACTCTTGTTTTTTCATTGATTGTGAATGCGTCACTTTTTCCGCTTACGCTTTCGGCTGTCCATTTTATATCGACCGCCGTCGTATTGTAAAGGCCGCATGCGTTCGGCAGCGCCGTGCTCGAACCAGATTTCTCTCCCAACGCCGAAACCACCGAATTGGCAGAGGCGTTTGAACCAATAATACGATTAAACGGCAGCTGGCCTGCAACATAGTTAACCAGCTCCTCCGGAGTTCTTTGCAGTGACTGAACGCTTACACAAAGCTTTGAAATTTCTTCAGAGGATGCCGAACCGACTGTAAACGTCACCTTGTCCAGACGGTTCATATTTTTATTTGCATTGTTTGTAAAGTAATCCTGTGTTATTTCACCGTTGATATCCATGCCGTCATAGGACAGGCTTTTTAAAGCTCCGGTACTCCAGTCGCTATAATTGGTTGTATAGATGTACGGCGTATAGTCGATTGTTACATCTCGTCCCGTTTCGTAAAGTGCCCAAGCCTTTAAATAAGACAGAACATTGGTATATGTTGTCCCGTTATATTCAAGAGGAAAAATCAGAGGGGTTTTGGTAAGGTTGGCATACTCCGATTTTGAAAACTCTTCATAAATGGAATTTACCGCATCTTCGTCACTCATCTGCGGAGCGTCGCCTGCAACCGTTACAACGCAGACGGGTGCAATAATCGGGCAGTCTGCAATAAGCTGGTTGCTTCTGAGCGTATGGTAGCTTTCTTGGTTTTCTTTCCACTCCATGAAGTCCACATACAGAACCTCATCCGCCGGATATGGGCCGTCGCCATAATCCGCTTCTGTATATGCCATCTGTGTCTCGTATGTACTGAAGTCCATCACACCATATACAGGATTATCCTGCGTGGACATATTCATTAAATTATAATCGGTGACCACATCTTCTGCAAAGCCTTCGGCAGAAACAGTATAGGTTCCGGCTTCTTCAAAGGACAAGGTCACGTTTCCGTTGCTGTCAGTCGTTTTGCCCTCAATTGCAGAAAAAGTGCCGTTTTCCCATATGCCGATAGAAATGTTTTCAAGCGCAGTGTCCGCTTTATCCGCGTCTGTCCACGCCATACCGAGATGTCCTTTTAAAATAAGGGAAAATTCCTCGTTGGCAGTTACCGTTTTTTCTGTTGCATCAAAGAAGGAATACCAGTCCGAATAATACATATTATCCTTGTTTATAGACGCAACAAGCCGGTCTCCGTTTGCTACGGTATCGACACTTACACCTGTGGCCAAACCCTGATTGTTTACAAAAAACAAAGTGTTTGCGGATTCAATTCCCCACAACTTCCCTACATATCCGCCGGGTGCAGAATAGCCGTCAGCGGAATGATATGTTTCATGCCCAGCTACAAGCGCTTCTTCATAGCTAAGCTTTCCATCGCCGTTTCTATCGGTAACGGTAACCTCTCTGTTTGCCATTGCCTTGCCGTCGTTATCCGCTGCAAGTAAGCCCTGATTGCTTACGGTTAGATACACCGTTGCCTCCGCGGCATTTGCTGTTTCAGCAAATGCCGTTGCGGGAAACATACCTGTCAGCATGGAAAGCGTTAGCAATAAAGCAAGCAGTCCATGTATTTTTCTTTTCATAATTTCTTCCTCCTTAGAATGAATAGAATAAAAAAAACTGTGATACCAAATGAAATCTATCTGGTATCACAGCTGTTTTTCTGTGATTTCGTACTTTTTTGCGCACGCAAAAAAAGCTATCGTACCTATGCCCTATTCGGCAAACACGGTTCGACATCAATGCAGGTCTTCTGACTCATGCTTTATAGAGCAATCGCTCTGCGTTTTATGCTTTGCCTTCCCAGTTTCCCAGTGACCGGTTTTCACCGTCAAGCATAAAACATTCGGCATTTACAGCAGCAGTACTGTTCAGGGTTCTAACCTGATTCCCTTTTCACCGCATAAAGCTGCACGCAATATGCGACACATCATACGAATATTGAATTGTCAATTTATAATTTTACTCCATAAATTTCTTCTTGTCAATACAATACAAGTTTTTTCATAAAAAGAAAATATTATAAAAAATACATAAAGCGTTGCAATTTGGCGAACAGGAGTGCTATAATGAGTTTAATACACAAAGGGGGGACGCTCTATGCAAAAGATATTCATGAAATATTTTTTGGTGATTATGGTTGTTACAGTTGGCATTACGCTGGCGGGCAATTTTTTTATTCAAAAGCAGTTCGCCCAAAAAAAAGCGGAGCAAAAAGCCGCAGATTATGTGACGCAGATTGTAGACAGGCTAACCGCCAACGACAAAGTAATTGGCAATTTGGTAAACAGCCTGAATGAAAATTATATCGCCAGGGCCAGGGCGCTGGGAGAAATTATTGCCCAGAACCCAAAGATTTTAGACAGCTTCGACGAGCTGAACCGGCTGACCGATGTTTTGCAAGTGGACGAAATTCATGTGATTGACAAAAACAGAATTTTAAGATGGGGAACGGTTCCGGAGTATCATGGCATGGACTTTGATTCCACAGACCAGACGCGGCCCTTTTTAGACGGTATAACAGACAAAACCTTTGCGCTGGCCCAGGAACCCCGCCCAAACGGATATGAGGGAAAGCTGTTTCAATATATCGGCGTGGCCCGGCAGGACGAGCCAGGTGTTGTTCAGGTGGGTGTACGGCCCCAGGTGCTGGACGAGGCACTGAAAAATAACCAGATAAATGTGGTAATTGACAATTTTAATGTTCCCGACGGAACCAACGTTACAGTGTTCGACCCATCAACCCAAACGGTTGTGGGAGATACGAACAGCCGCCTGATTGGAAAAACCTTTTCCGACTTAGGAGTGAAAGATGCCGCCTTGCAAACCGCGCAGGACGCACAGGACGGGAAACAAGACCCGAATGGAGTATGGCTTTCCCGCAGCGGAGAACGGGTTTTCGCCGTGTATGCCCCAGTGCGCAACTATTTGGCAGAGGTAAGCTTTTCCCGGGCGAGCCTGATGAACGAACGGAAAAACCAGAGCATTGCGGCAGCGGTTAGCAGCGTGCTGCTGGGGTTCATTATCATTCTTTCAATTTATGTGCTGTTAAAGCGAAAAATTATACACGACATAGACATTGTAAACGCAGGGCTAAGCGCCATTTCCGACGGAAACCTGGACGTGGCGGTAAAAGTGAATTCCACGCCGGAGTTTGTCGCCCTTGCCGGGGGCATTCACAAAATGGCTGCGGCAATTAAAACGCAGATGGGCGAGATTGTGGAACAGTCGGAGCAGCTGAAAAATCAGGCCCGCACTTTAAAAGAAAACAATTTGAGCATTATGTCCAGCATGAACTACGCAGGGAAAATTCAAAACACACTGCTCCCGCCGCGGCAGGCATTTGACGCTGTTTTTCAGGACTGCGGCATTTTCTGGAAACCCCGGGACTTGGTGGGCGGCGATATTTACTGGCTGAAACCGTTTGAAACCGGCTTTGCCTGTGCGACGGCACGGGCCACGGAACGCCCGGCGCGCTGCTGTCCATGATTGTGATGACGGCGCTGGACGCTTTGGTAACCGATCAAAACTGCGGCGACACGGCCCAGGTGTTATATGCTCTCGACCGGCGGCTTGCCGGCAGCTTAAACGCTGGGAAAAACATCGGTGCCGGCGACATTCGCGACGGCGCAGATATTGCGGTTTTCTTTATTGGAAATGATGGAAATATCCGCCTGTCGTCTGCACGGATCCACGTGTTTGTGTGCCGCCGCGGGGAAGATGTTAAAACGATTAAGGGACAGCGAATTACCATAGGCGATGGAAGCATTTCCGGCACAGAGCAAATTGAAACCATCATTATTGAGGCAGGAAACGGCTGCGAGTGTTTTGTAGCAACGGACGGGCTGTTTGAGCAGGTGGGGGGAGAGAAAAAACTTCCCTTTGGATATTCCAAATTCTGCGAGACGGTAAAAAAAAATTATGGTGCACCTTGCCAAAATACGGTGGACAGCGTGTGGGCAGCGCTTGAGCGCTATATGGGCGGTGAAACCCAGCGGGACGACATCACGCTGATTGGCTTTAAACTTTAAAGTGTATTTAACCGTACGAACGGAGCGGGAGAAATAAATTGACCTTTTTGATCTTTAGGGAGGATCGCTCTTATGATTGATAACCTGTATGACTGTTACAAAATGGTGCAGAAAAACCACATCTGTTTCATTTATAACGGCCCCATCTGGGCCGACGGCGTTGAGGGCATTGGCCAGACGCTGAGAAAGCGCCTGGAGTTCGAAGAGCTGCCGGTGGTTACTGCTCATTCTGTCTTCTCCATCTTTGTGGAGCAGATGTTTAACATTCTTTACTACGCTGCAGACAAAGAACTTTTGCTTGATGAAGCCACGGGGAAACAATTTCAGGTTGCTTCCGGCGTGTTTATGCTGGGAATTCGGGACAAGCAGTATTACATACAATGCAGTAATAAAATGAAAAACAGCCAGGTTGAAGCAATGAAGAAAAAAATTGATTATTTAAACACCCTGGACAAACAGGAACTGCGCAAAATCTACCGGGAAAAGATACGCGCTGAAAACGACGACCCGGACAGCCAGGGGGCCGGCATTGGGCTGATTGAAATTGCCCGCAGAGCCAGCTCAAAAATTGAGTATCGTTTTACGCCTTTAGATAGCGGCGATACGTTCTTTACATTGTTTGTGACGGTTGACTAAATAAGGAGGATGGATGAATGTATCGGTTAGAATTGGAGAAAACCGGCTCAACGCCGTATATTTTAATTGACGAGGAAAAGGGATATATGCATTTTCAGGGAGAGTGCTTTCACGAAAATGTGACGGAGTTTTTTCAGGATATCACCGGGTGGCTGAAATCATTTTTGGAAAGCAATTTTGAACAATTTGTGTTTGACTGTGAGCTGAAATATTTTAACAGCTCCACTGCAAAACTGCTTTTAAACATGTTTTTAATGATGGAAAACGCCGCGAAAAACGGAAAAAACGTAACGGTGAACTGGATTGCGGCGGCAGACAGCGAAATTAACATAGAGTGCGGCGAAGATTTTGCCGCCGAGGTAAGAGAGCTAAACTTTCACATTGTGCTGCACGATTAGGAGGAGATTATCATGGCAGACTGGAACGCAGATCAATATTTAAAATTCCGCGCCCAAAGAACACAGCCGGCGGTTGATTTGGCCGAAAAAATTGGGCTTGCAAATCCTGAAACCATTTTAGACATTGGTTGTGGGCCAGGCAACAGCACGGCTGTTTTGCGCAAAAAATATCCCAATGCCAAAATTCTTGGGATTGATGTTTCGGAGAATATGATTGAAACCGCAAAAAAAACATATCCCGACATAGAGTTTTTACTTTTAGACGCGGGAAAGGATTTAGATAAACTTAACAGAACGTTCGACGCGGCGTTTTCCAACGCCTGTATTCAATGGATTCCCAACCACCGCGCTCTGATCCCCAGCATGCTGTCTGTTTTAAATGAGGGCGGCGTGCTGGCCGTTCAAATGCCCATGAACTATGACGAACCCATTCACCAGATCATCGGCAGGCTGGCCGCAAGTGACCG
>OGYL01002678.1_pt1 | contig 12244 bp, 9 predicted proteins | sample 1576541 | NCBI WGS metagenome assembly OGYL01 (sample SAMEA3541551, study PRJEB24748) | human gut metagenome | biome: human gut; feature: human-associated habitat; material: faeces | place: China | collected 2012 | reverse complement strand
ATTTTTATAGTCAATGAAAAAAAAGAAGGCGCATCGTGTATTACGACACACCTTCCTATTTTATAATTTCTCTTCATCTAATTTCTAATTTGACAAAGTAATGCTTATTAATCCGATAATAAACAAGGAGAACATAGCCGCAATCAGTTTATTGGTCCCCTTCGGAGCTTCCTTAAATTCCTTCCAGACAAAAACTCCCCAGATCATAGCCACCACAGGCGCTGCGTTGCTAAGGGCATAAGAGATAGCCGGATTGGCAGCACCTGCTCCCATAAAACTAATCACCATGCCGCCCATCCAGATAAAGCCTCCCAGCATACCTGTGAGATGGGTCTTGGCATCGCCGGCAAAGTAATCTTTCATGGTCACCGCCTTGCCTTCTACCGGATGCTTCATGGCAAAGGTATTGAATATAGGTGTGCTGGCCAGAATACCTACCGCAAAGAAGAACACACCTGTATAAGGAGTCAGCGTTCCGGTTCCTCCCGCCACATACTGCGGGTCAAGAGATTTCACTACCAATCCGTAAAAAAACATGATAGCGATACCTGCCATAATGGCCAGCAGAATCCCCTTCTTCGGAGTGGAAGCCTTGCCGGACGATAACTTTCCGTACGCTTTTCCGCAGATCAGTATAGCTACAATGATGACTAACACACCACTCCATAGTAAAAGCTGATTTCCCTGATAGGTCTGACCGGCCAAAGAGATTAATAAATAATTGAATACAATACCTCCAATCCAGGCCAAGCCTCCACCGATAGGAAAACCTACTGACATTCCGGCTACAGCAATGGCTGCGGTAAGAAATATATTGCCAAAGTTCCACACAACACCGCCCAAGAATGCATATTGAATGCTAGACCAGTCCATGACTGCCAAATCCTGAAAAAAGGTACGGCCTTCACTTCCCATACTTCCTAAAGTCACCGCCCCCAATAAAGCTGTAAGGAACAGACCGACGGTCAAATCCCAATAAAACAGTTCAAAGCTCCATTGCTTGGCGGCAACCATCTTCTGCGTATTTGCCCAAGAGCCCCAGCAGGCACAGCAAATAACACAGCAGAGGATTGCCAAAAAGTAATTATCTACCAATATCATATTTCATCGATATTATTCGTGAATATAGATATTCCAGTTCAGATAAGTTTCAATAGCTTCCGCCAAAATATCTTTCACATTACCACGGCACATAGCCACATGATGTTCGAATCCATTCTTACAAATATATTTCATAAGCGGCTGCAGATTATCCACCTTGGTTACTGCTATACAACCATCCATTCCGTATGGGTCATCGGTCAGGTCACCTTTGCCCAAATAAGACTTGATACAACCCTTCGTATCATCTGTCGAGATGCGGAAGAAGGTGAAATCACCCTGTTTTACTTTACCGTAAACGGCACCGAAAGTATGTACCTTACCTAATGTTCTGCCCAACACTCCTAATGTTCCTAACTTCAAATCATTCATTACAAATGATTTAGGGAAGTTACCACAATGTGTACACACACACTTGTTACGATCCTCGGCAAAGTTATTGTTCCAGTCAAGTAATGCCGACGGGCGACCGGAAGCCAATGTCAACGCATACATAGACACTGCACCGGCAATATCCACTTCACAAGCAGCAGGGATTAATTTTTCACTCAACATACTCATAGTCACACAAGCTGCACAACCATAGTTTTGCTCCAAAGAGTCCCAACACTGGATAGCTACAGCATCAATTTCATTGGCTTCCATCCATTGTTCTACAGCCACACCAAATTTAGCCTGCAAAATCAGTTTATCATTGTATTGTTCAGGAACAACAGCATACTGTCTGATTTCTTTCAGTTTGGCCTGCAATACCTCATCGGTATCCTCAATCTTATGGGCAGCAGCCAAAATCTCGGAAAGGTCTACCGGAATGACTGTAATACCCGATGCCTGCAACAGCTTCTCACTGGCACGAACCGTCTGGAATCCTGCGGGACGAGTACCGATAGCACCGATACGAGCATGACGAAGACCATTAACTACACGGCAGATAGCTGCAAATTTATTGATATCGGCAGCCAGCAAATCAGAATAAATAGAATAAGTATGAAGGGTGGTATCAGTAAAAGGAATGCCGTACTGATACAAGTTATTGCATACGGAAATCTTACCACAGAATGCGTCACGACGGCTATCCAAATCAACTTTATCATTCTCGTCATCACATGCCTGAACCAAAACAGGCACATTCAGATCGGCCACACTGATGGCATTGATGATACCGATTTCAAAACCGAAATTGGGCAGTGAAACAATGATTCCATCTATACGTTCCCGATTCTCACGGAACAATTTAGCACACTTCAAGCCATCTTCTCTTGTTTCGATACTGCTACTGCCTGTCGGCGTAGCGTCTTCGGGAAGAATGACATAGTCATACCCTTCTTTTGTCAGTGTTTCCAGCAATTGTTTGCGAACGTCTTTTGCTAATTCCGAGTTAAAATAAGCGCGTGTTCCAATGATAACACCAAAACACATTTTCTTCTTGTTTTTCATTTCTAATGGTATTAAAAGTTACGATATATTCAGTTAGTTATTCTGTCCTATTACTTTTTTGACAGCTTCACGCCATCCGCTATACAAGGATTGAAGTTCCTTTTCCTCCATACAGGGAGTAATGCAATTATCAATGGTACGCATGGCAGCAGCTTCTTGGAAACTAGTCCATTTCTTACGGGCAAAGCCATTCATGACAACAGCCCCTAATGCAGAAGCTTCTTCTATTTCCGAACGGTTAATGACAGCCTGCAACATATCAGCCTGAAATTGCATCAGGAACTGATTCTTCGTGGGGCCTCCGTCAACACGAAGGGCTTTCAATTCGATACCTGCCTGCCGTGTCATCATGTCTATCAAATCCTTCACTTGATAAGCGATAGATTCCAATCCCGCACGCAACACATGTGCCTTGCCTGCATTCAGTGTCATTCCCCAGATGGCAGCTTTGGCATCCGGTTTCCACCAGGGAGCTCCCAATCCGGTAAAAGCCGGAACCAGATAGACTCCATCATTGTTTTTAACCGAAGTCGCTAAGGTTTCAATTTGATTGAACGAATCCACCAATCCCAATTTCTCCACCATCCACTTGATAGTGGCTCCGGTACAATGGATATTTCCTTCGAAAGCATAATACACTTTGCCTAAAGCCGAGAATCCAACGGACGTGACCAGCCCTTCAGGAGCAGTAACAGCCTCTTCTCCAATATTAACCATGACCGATGAGCCTGTTCCGTATGTCACCTTCCCCATACCTGCCTCAAAACACATCTGACCGGTTAATGCTCCATGGGAATCACCTAAAACACCTGCTATTTGTATCGGAGATTTGAACAAACCCTCTATCGTTGTTTCTCCAAAAATAGCATCACAGGGCAAAGCTTCCGGCATCATACTCCGGGGGATAGTGAAGAGTTTCAACAACTCTTCATCCCAGTCTAAAGTATGAATATTAAAAAGCATGGTACGCGACGCATTCGTATAATCAGTCAGATGATTCCTGCCTTCGGTCAGTTTCCAAATCAGCCAGGAATCAATAGTGCCCATCAACAAATCACCCTTTTCTGCCAGTTCACGTGCATTTTCCACGTTATCCAATATCCACTTAGCACCACTGGCAGAAAAATAAGGATCGATAAGTAATCCGGTCTTCCGTTGTACCAGTCCGCTGTATCCCTTATCTTTCAGTTCCTTGCAAATAGCTGCCCCTCGCTGGCATTGCCATACCACGGCGTGATAAACAGGTTTACCAGTCCGCTTATTCCAAACAACTACCGTTTCACGCTGATTTGTGATGGCAAGAGAATAAGAAATGTCTTTCCCATTCACTTCCTCCTTCTCTAGCAAACAATGTATAGCTTCTATGGTATTTTTATAAATTTCTTCGGCATCGTGTTCCACCCATCCTAGTTGCGGATAGAATTGCTGATGCTCTATATTGACCCGATGCAACAATTCGCAACTTTCAGAGAACAGCATAGCTTTTGTCGCCGAAGTACTTTGGTCTATGGTAATTATTTTGCTAATCATACTATTAGATTTTAAAAGGACATGTTTATTTTTTCATGAATTCAAGAGCAGCCTTACAGATTCCTTCTTTATCCAACCCATAATGAGCAAAGATTTCATGAGAATTTCCATGAACTACATTTTCATCGGGAATACCGATAATACGTACCGGAACCGGATTTTCAGAAAGCGTCTCAACCACAATAGCTCCCAAACCACCAAACTGACTATGCTCTTCCACAGTGATAATTCTTCCGGTTTCTTCTGCCGCTTTCTTGATAGCTTCCACATCAACAGGCTTTATGGAAGACATATCCAACACACGTGCCTTAATGCCTTTCTCCTGTAATATCAAACCAGCTTGATAAGCATGATAAACCGTTTCTCCGGCGGCAATGATGGTCAGGTCCGTACCATCCAGCAGCATATTAGCTTTTCCCAGAACAAAATCAAAATCATCATTCTCATACACATCGGGAACAGCAGCTCTTCCTACACGTACATACACCGGTTCGGGATAATCGACCAATAGCTTGACCAACTTACGTGTCTGACGGGCATCACAGGGGAGAACGATATTCATTCCCGGAAAAGTTCTTAATACGGCAATATCATGCAGACTATGATGAGTAGCCCCTAAAGCACCGTATGCGACACCACCACTCACTCCCAATATCTTCACATTATTCTGACTGTAAGCCAAATCAACTTTCACCTGTTCCAAGCTACGTGCCACATAGAAGCAAGCCGGACCACATACAAAAACTTTTTTTCCGCTATGTGACAAACCTGCTGAAATTCCTACCGCATCCTGTTCGGCTATTCCACATTCTACAAACTGTGCGGGTAATTCTTTTGCAAAATCTCCCAAAGTAACAGAACCCCTGGCGTCTGTTGTAACCGCCACAATATCTTTATCCTGACGAGCCAACTCCAGCAATGTATCTGTAAAGCTCTTTCTGCACGCTATTATATTATTTGCCATTGTTTTCTTTTTCTAGTTTTTCAATTCTTTCGGATATCTCGCGAACAGCCTCTTCATATTGTTCGGCTGTAGGCACGCCATGATGCCATTTTGCAATGCCTTCCATATAAGATACTCCTTTCCCTTTTGTAGTATGGGAGATAAGCAAATGAGGCTTTTTATTCGTATAATCAATAGAATGGAAAGTCCGGATGATATCTTCCATTTCATCCCCATTCATTTCCAACACATCCCAGCCGAAAGCAGTCCAGCGGTCACGCATACTCTCCAATGACATGACCTCCTCGGTTGTACCGCTGATCTGCAAACGATTACGGTCAATAATGGCTACCAGATTATCCAATTTATATTGGTTTCCTGCCATAGCAGCTTCATATATCGAACCTTCCCCTTGCTCACCATCTCCCATCAGTACATACGTTTTATAATCAGCTTTATCCATTTTGGCAGCAATCGCCATTCCAACGCCTACAGACAAGCCATGCCCTAAAGCTCCCGTATTTACTTCAATACCCGGTACCTCTATAGTAGGATGACCGGACAAAATAGACCCGAACTCACCTAAAGTATCGGTTATCTCATGAGAAATAAAGCCTTTTGCCTCAAGAGTAACATATAAAGCCTCCACACAGTGTCCCTTACTCATTACAAAACGATCTCTTTTCGTTTCCTTTGGTTTATCCGGCCAAACACGCATTATATCAAAATAAAGTGCTGTAAGCACGTTAAGACACGATAGATCACCTCCAATGTGCCCTGCTTTTGCTTTATACACAATCTCAACCAATCGTTTCCGATTCTTTTCCGATTGTAATTCTAACGTTTCAACTTGCATATTATTATCATTTACTTTCTTATTCTTTCGCAAATAACGGAATTCAACCGGAATTATCCAACATTAAACGAAAGAAAATGAAATTAAATTTGATTATATTAACAATATATTCCCATATAACCTATAAACCGGGACAATTAATTTATTCTGTCAACAAGGTTATATCTCTATATAAATAAGACTCTTCGATCGTCTCTTTTGTACCCAGCAGAACAGTTATAAAAAAAGAAGCAAACAATAAGGACAAATAGGGAAGCAAAAATCAGAGTTGATAAAAAAGGTGATCAAGAATGTATTTTCCAACATTCTCAATCACCCATATTACCTTTGTTTCAGTAAGAATCAGATAACTTCGACCTCTAATTCTTTTAATCTTTCAAAATCCTCTTCGGTTATAGTACTATCTGTAATAATAGCATTTGCTAATGAAACCGAGCCTAAACTAGCAAAAGCACTGACACCTATTTTTGAACAATCAGCCACCAGATACACTTTACTGGCAGACTCTATCATAGCAGATTTCACGACCAAATCACTTAAACTAGGATAAGTCAGCTTCATATCCGAAGAAATACCAGCTGTAGCTAGAAACAATTTATTAGCGCGTATATCTTTAAATGAATCGGCCGCCATTTTTCCTGTCAAAGAAAGTGTAGGAGCCTTGAACTCACCTCCGGTAACAATTAGATTAATACCATGATTCTCACCTAAAATCAAAGCTATATTCAAAGCATTAGTAATGACTGTCAGGTCCTTATAATTCATTAAAAGCTTTGCGATCTCTGTAGTTGTAGAACCGGAATCAAGAATTATACTGTCCCCCTCCTGAATAAACTGAATAGCTTTCTGAGCAATTTCTTTCTTTTCCTCCAAATGAGTCTGATTGAACAATTGTCCGGTCTTGGCAAACGACCCTACTCCTTTCAGAAACGCACCTCCATGCTCTCTTTGGATATACCCCATTTGTTCCAAGGCTTCCAAATCCTGACGGATCGTTACATCCGTCACATTGAAAATTTTACTAAGGTCCTGAACTTTTGCATGCCCGTCTTCACGAATCAGATGCAATATCTTTACTCTTCTTTGATTGAGTGCCATATTTATTAGATTTAGAGGTTATGTTTTTTACGATATTCCTGAATATCCTTAATGGAAACAATTTTCAAACCGAATTTTGCTGCAATCTCACCTAGTTGGGGAAGACGCGCCATTGTACCATCTTCATTCAAAATTTCAACAAGAGCTCCTCCGGGTTTCAAACCTGCCATTCTTGTCATATCCAATGTGGCTTCGGTATGTCCATTACGCTCCAAGACCCCATTTTCCGCACCATATAGAGGGAAAACGTGTCCGGGACGAGCAAACTCGGAAGGATTCAGATTTCCTGCCACCAAAGCTTTTATTGTTGACGAACGGTCGAAAGCAGAAACTCCCGTAGTACAGCCATACCCTCTTAAATCTACCGACATAGTAAACGGTGTACCTAGCAATGAAGTGTTTTCTTCTGCCATCGGAGCCAGACAAAGTTCTTCACAACGTGAACGTGGCAGAGGAGCACATAACAACCCTCTGCCATGAGTAATCATAAAATTTACAATTTCAGGAGTAATCTTTTCTCCTGAAACGATAAAATCGCCTTCGTTTTCACGATCTTCGTCATCAACAACGATCAATACTTTGCCTTGGCGAATATCTTCCAATCCTTCTTCTACTGTATTTAACATTTTAGTGTATCTAGGGAGTTAATTATACCGCAAATTTAAGCTAAAACAAAAAGAATCGAAAACTATTAGCCTTTTTTATGATAAAAAAAATCAATCATCTCCCGTCAGAAGGCTTATCCCATCATTTCACTTCTGTTATTCTAAGAACAATATAAGGAGCATCCGGAATTCTTACTCCCCGATGATGTATATCAAAAACACGATAATCCAATTCCTCCGTTGTTTCAAATATCACAGGATATTCCGTGACAGTCATGGCCCACACATCAATAATCTCCACTTTAAACCGTTTATTCTTTTGCAATTTGTTATAATCCGCATTTTTTACCGGCAGATTAAAAGTCCAGAAACCTTTCACATCTTTTCCCATATTGACCAGATAATAATCTGGTCCAGCAGTAGAAGTAACCAAGTCACGACTGATATCTGCCATCTCCAACGGATGGGGAGCAGCTTCAATAATCGTTCTTAAAAATTTCACACGTTTCCAACTTTCACCTTTTAAAGATCCCCCTTGCGCCCAAAAGATAGGTTCGTTCCCCTGCTGATAACATTCACCGTGAGTGACATAAATTCCACCCAACAAACCATTCAAAATAAAGCAAGTCATCTGCTGCGGACTTAACCTTCCCCAACGATAAGGTAGATTCCCTTCATACCCAACCTCATCACATATAACCGGTTTGCGATAAATTTTTCTTAAAGTAGCAGAAGCGGTAGAACTCAGCACCGGTGCCTCATCCTGAATGCTGACATGGGTAAATTCAGGCATCCAATAATCAAAATAAGTAGCCGTCGCTCCATGAATAGAACATAAATGGCGATAAGGATCATTCTCAACCACAGTTTTTGTCAACAGCTTCCAATCATCCACAGTTTTCGCTTTTACATAATCCCACTCGTTTGCCATAGACCACCATACATTTCTAAAAGAAGCCAAACGAGCAGTAATATATTTAATATAACGTACATTCACCTCATTCGACATAGCATCAAAGCCCCATCTTCCCTTATCATAAGGATGGAAAAGGATCAAATCCGCCTCAATCCCCAAACGGTTCAGTTGGTCTATCCGTTTCTCCAAATGCTGAAAAAAAGCCGGGTCAAATCTGTCAAAGTCCCATTCTTTCCTTTCATTTCCTTCCTTATCTTTTATCGTCTTCCTTATTTCAAAAGGATAAAGCGCAGGCTCGTCTTTCACTAAAGAATAGTTTTTAGGAAACACACACATCCTTACCTTATTAAAACCGGCTTCACCAAACGATTTCAAAGTAGCCTCCTGAGTCGTTTCCTTCATATGTGTCCATGCATAGGCCGTCGTACCCATCGGATAATAACGGGTACCGTCCGCATATTTAAAATTATGTTCTCCGTCCACCAATACCATGCCATGATTATCTTTTCCGGCAGGTATCACTGTGAATGTACCTTTCCGACCATTCATAGCCCCTATACTGGAAGATGTAACATACCTCCATTCCCCGGCGACAGCAGGCATAAACCGTATCCTATAAGTATTCTCACCATCATAAAATCCTTCCACCGTTTTCTTTTCCTTTCCACAAACGAAAGTAGCGGAAAGACGTATATCAAAAGGATTCCCTTTGGTCACCTGTTTAAAACTCAACTCAAACCGGTCCCAACATTCCACTTTGTCTTGTGCATTTACTTTTACCACAAAACTTAACAGCGTCCAAACAGCTATTACATAAAATTTTGTACTCATCCTATCATGTTTTAAAAATTATACTCATAAAAGTTTTCCGGAACATTTTCATACTGTGTCAATGAGCACAAAGATAGATTTTACCCTTGAGAGCCAAAGGTAAAATCTTACATCAATAAGGTATTTTCTTGCTATTTACCTTCATAAACAGCACAAAACGGAACTTAGTTATTATTTTTATACTCAGTCAAAGTCTGATTAAATGCTTTTTTAAACGCCTTGCCAAAGTAACCGGGATCAGAGAAGCCGACGGCAAAAGCGACCTCAGAGAAAGACATACCACTTTGTATAAAACTTTTCGCTTTATTCAACCTATAATTCTTTATATATTCTATCGGAGAAATCCCCATGATACCATTCACTTTCCGATTGAATACAGAGCGGCTCATATTCATGAACTCTGCCAGATCATTCACCCGCAGCCCCGGATTACTGTAATTCTCTTCCATAAATCCTACCAGCTTCTGCATAAACAACTCATCCAAAGGAACAATTTGCGACACAGGATAAGCGACGGCTTCTAAAGGTTCTTTCTTCGGCTGAGCACCATACTTTGACAAAAAAGCCGACTGAAGCACTTTTCTTTGCCTGATCAAGCTCTCAATTCTCGATTTTAAATAATCGCTGCTGAAAGGTTTAGGTATATAATCATCAATCCCTAATTGTAAACATTGAATACGATCCTCAACAGACGATTTTGCAGAAAGGATAATAAGAGGGATATCACAGGTATTGACATTCTCCTTGATGTGCCTTATCAATTCAATACCATCCATACGCGGCATCATAATATCCGTAATAATAAAATCCGGAATTTCCTCTTCTATCTTTTCCAATGCCATCACCCCGTCGGCAACTCCAACAACACGGTAAGTGCCCGACAATATTTCACATATAAATTGACGCAACTCCGCATTATCCTCCACTACCATCACTTTTACTAAAGTTTCTTTTGTTGCCGGAGGCATGTCCGGCAAAAATGTTTTATCATTTTGTTCCGGTTCCGCCAAGACCGTTTCCTGTTCTTCCGAAGTGTCGTTCAATATATATTCAACATTTTTATCCTGAGCATATATTTCTTTTCCTTTATGCAAAACCAGTTTGAATACACTTCCTTTCTTTACTTCACTTTCGACCTGAATTTCCCCATGCAGCATTTTAACCAACTCATTCACCAGCGAAAGCCCTATACCCGATGAAGGCTGCATGTCATTTTCCTTGGACACTGTAGTGAAACGTTCAAATATGGATGACACTTTATCTTTAGAGATGCCAATACCTTCATCTTTTACGGCAATCGAAACAACCGCCGCAACAAGGGCAAGTATACCGGGAACTGCAAGTGCAGAATCATCCTGTACCGTAATTTTTTCTACCGCTGACCAGCCGATAAAAAGACCGGTAGCTGCAAGAATCGTTGCCAAAAGAATCGCCGCCACGCACTCCATGCGTTCATGTCCATATGGGTGCTCTTTGTCCGACTCTTTTCCTGATAGCCGAATTCCAATAATCACAACAATTGTACTAAACACATCCGATGCTGAATGAATCGCATCACTAATCATTGCACCCGAATTCGCCACAATTCCTGCCAACGCCTTAAACAGTGACAGTAAAATATTGCCCACAATACTAACCATCGATATTTTCATTGCTGTTTTCTGTTCCATTTCAAATCCCCCTACATAGAGAGCGTTTTCCACAACACCGCTCCATTTTTACCAATCTCAACTTTTACCTTTCCATTTTCAACACGGCACATTCTCGCTGCCATGTCAAAACCTTCTTCACAGGTATACATCATGCACGCCATCCGGCTGCCATTCGCCACACCAAGACGCCATACATCTACTTCCACTTCGCATTCTTCGCCTTCCACCTGAACAAGAACAAAAGCTTGTTCCTTTTCACTGAATCTTCCGTATCCAATGAGATTATTCTCTGCATGAAGATACAACAAACTTCCGGTAGAAAACACTTCGTAATCTTTATTAATTCGAATCATCTCCTTGTGGAAACGAATCAACTCATGATCTTCTTTGCCCCACGGATAAGAACGTCTGTTATCCGGGTCTGTCCAGCCGCACACACCAGCCTCATCACCGTAGTAAATCGTCGGAGCACCGACCCATGTCATCTGCATCAGTACCGCCTGGCGCATAACCGCCAGATTTACGCCGTAGTTCGCTGCCTGAGGACCGGTAAACGCGGTTCTTCCAACCACATGATTCGTACGGGTTAAAAAGCGGGAATGGTCGTGATTCGACAGCTCATTCATCGCTACCAAAGCACTTGGCGTCGTAAATCTTGCCCCATAATCAGTCATCGAGCCAAAGAAAGCCGCCGCATTCCCACGCAAATCACTGCGACGCGCATCGCTGTGTTTCTCCATACCGGTCAAAAACCAACTGATTGGCTCCATAAAAGCATCATAGTTCATCACCGTATCCCACTCCGCCGCAGACGTTCCGTTCAGCAACAGGTTGATTGTATCGTAACCTTCACCATAGAGAGGTGGAAAAAGGAAAATCAGCACACTCAGCATAACACCGCCGAAAGCCAGTTTCTTATAAGGATTGTTGAGCTTACCGAAAACTCCTTCTACCGAGTTCATAGCACGTGTGAAGTACAGCGAAATCAGACCGCAGAAAATCCCCAACAGGATAACGAAAGGAATACGTTCCAGTTCGAATGCCTGGTCGAGATGAAACTTGAACATGGCTTCCGTGCCGGTAGTGATATACGAAACGGTTGCCGCCGTCACTGCAGAAATCAGCAACGGGAGTAAAGAAGACATAGTCAGATCTATCATCAGGACTTCCAGCGTAAACACCAGTCCGGCGATCGGAGCCTTAAAGATTCCGGCAATCGCACCTGCCGCGCCACATCCTACCAGCAACATCAACGTCCGGTGCTCCATTTTGAAC
>OGYL01002668.1_pt1 | contig 12279 bp, 10 predicted proteins | sample 1576541 | NCBI WGS metagenome assembly OGYL01 (sample SAMEA3541551, study PRJEB24748) | human gut metagenome | biome: human gut; feature: human-associated habitat; material: faeces | place: China | collected 2012 | reverse complement strand
AAAGTTGGACAAGTTAAACATTATCCCGTAATAGAAAGAGTTCGGTACTGCGTGCTGCCGTGGGCAATATCCAACAGAACGGCACGAACAGCACGGTGAATGCCGGAGAGAAGCAGACGGGCGTTACCTTGTATGCCGGGATTTATGATATGCCGGTGGATACGATGAAGGCTCACAAAGACCTCTACTTTACGGTGGTGGACGGGCAAGTTACCATCGGGTTTAAAGCCGAAAACGCTACGGGCAACTGGATTTGTCTCGACAACGTCCGCCTGTATTATCTCGGCGGGAACACCCCGGAAGGTTATGCGGCTTATTTGTCGCGTTATGCCGATGATGTCCGTAAGGAATTGCAGGCGAAACATATCCAGTCTGCGGTCCGCCAGGCGGTGGAAGCAGCCATAGAAGCAGCCGAAAAAGCCTCGGCGACGGAGAATCCGGATGAAAAAGCCATGGCGGAAGCGAAAGTCGCCTTGGACGAAGCTGTGACGGCCATCGAGGCCTCGGCGGCCATCTATGATGTTTTGGCCGACGCGCTCCGCTATGCCGGACAAGTGAAGGACTGGTATGAAGAAGACGAGGAAAAGCGGGGAAAGATGGAGACGGCCATCCAAGCCGCACAGGAGGTTTGGGAGAATACGGAACAGACCGAGGAGCAAATCCGATCGGCCGCACAGGCTTTACAGGATGTCACGCAGACGGTAGACAAGAAAGTCTATACGGCCCAGTGGTTGATGGGAGATGTCAACGACCCGGACAATGCTTATTATATCGGGCGTACGCGTCAGTCGAAGAATTGGATTCTGTTCTGGGAAAAAGGATACGGTGAGAACCCTTCTGTGTTTACGTGCGGCAACCATACGATAGACATAGACGAGGTTCTGAAGAATGCCGAAATCGCTTTCGATTTTTATACCGATTCGCTGAAGTTCATCCGTCGTGGCAGGTCGAAGACTGACACCTATAAGATGGTGATACGTCTGCGCTATGACCCTACCGCATGGGAAGCTTCCGGTTCGGGCGTGGACGACCTGATTGGTTTGCTCACCCTTACGCCTTGGGCTGCCCCGTCGCGCAACTGGCAGACGCTTTACCACGAGATAGGCCACTGTTTCCAATACCAAGTGCATTGCGACAACGGCAACCAGAACGGTTGGATGTATGCCCCGGGCAACGGCAACGGGTGCGCTTTCTGGGAGCAGTGCGCACAATGGCAGGCCTATAAAATCATGCCGGCCGACCAGTTCAACAACGAATGGTTCGACGGTTACCTGCAAAACGTGCACAAGCATATCCTGCACGAATCGCCGCGTTACAACAATTATTTCATACAGGATTACTGGTGTTACAAGCACGGGATGGACTTCATGGGGCGGCTTTGGAACCAAAGCCGGAACCCGGAGGATGCCGTCGAGGCTTATATGCGTCTTACGGGCATCACGGACAGCGAATTCAATGACGAAATGTACGACTGTGCAGCCCGTTTCGCCACTTGGGACATTCCGGCCTTGGAAGAGTACGGGGCCGCGAAAGTGGACGGCCGTCCCTTGCCCGCCATGCTCAAGGTGGCCGACAATTATTGGCGCATCAGCCCCGCTGCGGCTCCTGAGAATACGGGGCATAACATCATCCGGCTGAATTTGCCCCGGAGGGTCGGCACGAGGGTGTCCGCTTGTTTTGAAGGCCTGAACCGCCAAGAGGGCTATCGTGTGAAGAATGCGACCTATGCGGAATGGCGTTACGGTTTTGTAGCGTTGCTTAAAGATGGCAGCCGGGTGTATAGCGACATGGGAAAGTCTGTGTACCGTAACCCGAAGGATACGATATTCTTCGATTGTCCGGTGGACTGCAAACGGCTTTACTTTGTGGTGAGCGGAGGCCCGAAGAAATATTGGCGGCAAGTGTGGGACGACAATGACGCGAACGACGAACAGTGGCCCTATCAGGTAAAGTTCGGCAATACGAACCGTTACGGGTCGGCTAACCTTCCGGACGAGACGGGGATAGGCGAAGTGGCGACGGATGCGTCCGTACCTGTCGTGTCGGTATCTGGACGCACGTTGCGCGTGGAGCCGTCGCCCGTGGCGGCAGAGGTGCGCGTCGCTGCGCTCTCCGGTGTCTGCGTGGCGGACTTCTCGTGTGGGGCGTCGGCGGTAGAGACCACCTTGTCTCCCGGTTTCTATATCGTCCAAGTGTTGTCGGCCGACGGGCGCAACTTGGTGACGAAGAAAGTCGTGGTAAGGTAAAGACGTAAAAAGAAAATACTTAAACGATGAATACCGAAATGAAAACAACACACAAGACAACGTTATGGGCATGGTTGCTTTTGGCCGTGCTGTGCTGCGCTTCCCCGAAGGCGACAGCGCGGAAAGCGCGGACGTTCTCCCGTCCGAACCTCATGGAGCAGGCGGCCAATAAGGTCGACGGCGTCAAGTATGCCACCATCAACTTCATGATGCAGGAGATGAAGGTCGAATTCGAGCGCGATGCCGACCAGCAGAGCGTCATGGAACAGGTGCGCGCGGTCTGCAAGAAGATTGAGGACGACTGCGAAGTCTACATCTGAACCGCTATTGTTGCATGCAAAAAGAGCGAGACACGGTCTCGCTCTTTTTTATGCGCTTTATGAGATGCGGCTGAAGAACGGCGTCGTCTCGAGGTAGATCTCGAAGGTGCGCGGCCACGGGAAGCTCATGTCGGCCTGCAGGTCGTGGAGCTGCAGATAGATGGTGCCGGATGGCGCATCGACAGGGAACGGCGCGCGGAAGGCGGCGGTGTTCTTGTAGACAAGCAGGTGGCGCGTCATCGAGGTGCGCAGCATGAGATTGGCCCAGCGGTAGTTGCGGTCGAGGTCGAGGTCGGCCGTGTTGACGTAGCCTGCCTTCTTGAGCGAGCCGTTGATGGTGTCGATGTCTTCCTTGAGGTAGAAGTAGTCCTCGAGGATGCGGTTCTCGAGGAAGCGGACCTGTGCGGCGGCGAGGCCGATGGCCTGCTCGTCGTCGGTGACGGCAGGCAGGGAGGAGCGGTAAAGGCAGGCCTGGGCAATCGCCGTGCCGAGTGCGTTGCTCGTCGTGTTCCAGCCGGCGTAGGCGAGCAGGCGGTTGACGGGGAAGCCGGCCTCGATGAGTTGCGGCAGGACGGTCTCTGCGCTGTCGAAGTGCTTGCTGAGGTCGACGAGCGCCGTCGGCTGCCCCTTGGCGATGTTTTCCTCGAGCAGGCTCACGCAGGCGCCGCGGCTCCAGAGCGTGTCCTTGTCGGAGTCGTTCGTCGAGACGAGCAGCGTGAAGTCGGCCTCCTCTGGAGAGGCGGCAGGCGTGCCGCCCGCAAGGCGTATCTTCTCCTCGGTGCAGACGCCGGTCGGCACGGCCATGTAGGGCATGACGCGGTCGCGCGCGCCGGGGTCGTTGTACTGGACGAAGATTTTCGGCGCGTAGCCTGTCATCTCATTGTGCCAGGCGGCGAGCAGCGACAGGGCAATCTCGTCGGCGCCGTGCGTCAGGAAGACCTGCCGGTCGGTCAGGCCGAGGTCCTGGATGTAGCCCAGCAGATTGTATTTCTCGATATTCGGGATGCCGTATTCTTCACCGTCGTCCTGCCCGAGCACGAGGCGCGTGATGGTCCCGTCGTGCGTGAGGTCGATGAGCCGTTCATTGAGGGCGGCATTCTCTGCAAAGTGCGCGAGGTAGCGCTCCAGGCTCGCGGGCGGGATCTTCGCCTTGAGCGCGGCGAGCTTTTCTTCGTCGACGGGCAGGCCTGCTGCCTGGCGGCCGACGAGGCGTGAGTAGGCCATGATGTCGCGCCGCTCGTCGTAGCCGTCAATCGTGTCCTGCGGCGTCAGGCGCGGCAGGATGCTGAAGGCGTAGATGGGCACAGCGGGATTCGCCGCGTGGAGCTCGTGGAGGAAGGCGAGGAGTTCCTTGACTTCCGCGGGCGTTGCCTGCTTCTCGCGGGCCGTCAGCAGGCCGCCGTAGAGCAGCTGGTCGACGGAGAGGAAAATGGCCTCAGTCTGGCCCTTGGCCGTTTCTTCTAGCAGCCAGCGGCGCATGCCCTTCGTGTCGCCGGACTGCGAGTAGTAGTCCTGCAGCTCGTGCGGCGGCGTCACGACCTCCGTGCCGCCGATGCGCCCCGCATCGATGACGAACTGGCGGCAGGGCGGGCGGCCGTCGAGCGGCACGAGCACGACATGGTGCTCCGTCGTTTCCTGCGGCGAGATGGGCGTGCCGGCAGGGTGGTGCAGGGCCCGCAGATTCCAGAGCCCGAGCGCGAGGAGCGGCACGAGCACGAGTATTAAGAGCGCGCTCCGCTTTCGATATCGTTCCAAAGAGATGCCCTCACTTTCATTCCAAACTTTTGGTACGCGCTAATTATACCATTAAAGGTTCACGAAAACGAGAAAATATGTTAGAATGAATCTGTTTATAGGCTTTTGTGTTTGGAGTGGAACGTATGCGAATTATAACGGGCTCGGCGCGGGGCTGCCGCCTCAAGACGCCGAAAGGGCAGGCGACGCGCCCGACGTCGGACCGGATCAAGGAGTCCCTGTTCAACATCCTCGGCTCGAAGGTGTACGGGCGCAAGGTCCTCGACATCTTCGCGGGCACGGGGAACCTCGGGCTCGAGGCCCTGTCGCGCGGCGCCGCCTCGGCCTGCTTCGTCGACCAGGCGACGGCAGCGCTGATCCGCGAGAACGCCGTGCACACGCGCCTGCAGGACCGCGCCGCCATTCATGGCGGCGATGTCTTCGCGCAGCTCGCGCGCTTTGAGCAGGGCGGGGCGTCCTTCGACCTGATCTTCTGCGATCCGCCGTACCACAAGGGCCTCTTTGAGCGGGCACTGACTTTCTTTGACGAGAGCGCCGTGCTCGCCCATGACGGCATCCTCGTCGTCGAGCACGGCGCGGATGAGGATACCATGCCAGAGCTCGCAAAGCTCAGCTGTGTGCTGAACCGCCGCTACGGCCACACGACGCAGCTGAGCTTCTTCCAGCGCAAGGCGTATCTTGAGGAGGAGGATATATGAGGCGTGCCGTCTGTTCCGGCAGTTTCGACCCCGTCACGAATGGCCACATCGACATCTTCAAGCGGGCCAGCACGATGTTTGACGAGATCATCATCTGCGTGTTCCACAATGTGAACAAGCAGGCGTTCTTTCCGGTTGAAGAGCGCGTGCGCTTCCTGCGTGAGGCGACTGCCCACATTGGGAATGTCAAGGTCGATTCGTTCTCGGGACTCATCACGGATTACATGAAGGCGCATGAGGCACATGTCATCGTGCGCGGTGTCCGCTCCATCAAGGACCTCGAGTACGAGCAGAACGAGGCCTACATGATCCGCCATCTGGAACCCGACATCGATACGGTCTTCCTCTTGACGCGGCCGGAGTATTCTTTCGTGAGCTCCTCGGGCATAAGGGAGCTCATCCGTTTTCACGGTGATGTACACGGCCTGGTACCACCCTGCGTGGAGCAGGCAATCCATAGACTATAGATTCCATCATGCAAGCAATTCAAGGCGTTCAGGAGTTCAGGAAAAGAAAGGGAGTAAGCGGAATATGGGAGTACGCGAGACTTTAGATAAGATCGAGAATATGGTGGCCACGGCCAAGACCTTCCCGTTCACGGGCCATATCCTCATCAACGACAACGACCTCGTCCACTACGTGGAGGAGCTGCGCAACGACCTGCCGAAGGAGCTCGAGAAGGCAGATGCCATCATGAAGCAGCGCGAGGGCATCCTCAAGGATGCGCAGCGCGAGGCTGAGCACATCCGCAAGGAGGCACAGGACCAGGCTGCCCTGATGGTGGAGCACAGCGAGATCGTCATGCAGTCGAAGCAGCGCGGCAAGGAGATCCTGCAGCAGACGCAGCAGCAGTCGAAGGAGATGATCGACGCTGCCAAGGCACAGGCGCAGGAGCTCCAGGACAATGTCGACCTCTATGCGAACCAGGTCTTCGAGCAGCTCATCGCGCATGTCTCGCGCACATTCGAGGGCGTCCAGCAGGCGCAGAACGGCGTGCAGCAGGCCGCCACGGGCGTCCAGCAGGTCACGCAGGGCCTGCAGCAGGCCCTGCAGGTCCTGCAGACTGCCAAGGCCGGCCTCAATCAACCGAAGCCGCCAGCACCGGCTAAGGAAGAGGAAGCGGAAGAACACCTGCCGGCTGAGCAATGAATCGGATTATGTGGCCTATGATGCGAGCATCATAGGCCTTTTGTTTCAATGAGGAAGTGTAGAGTATGACGGACGAAGAGATCTGTTCGGTGCTCCGGCGCTACAAGCAGGGGAGCATCTCGGAGCGGGAGGCAGCGGCTTTCCTAGGGAAGTCCTCCGTTGAGGAGATGGGCTTTGCGGAGATCGACCATGCGCGTGAGCGGCGGCAGGGCTTCCCCGAGGTCATCTACGGCGAGGGCAAGACGGGTGAGCAGGTGCTCGCCATCATGGAATCACTGGCAGAGAAGAGCGCGGGCAGTGTCATGGCGACACGCGTCAGCGCGGAGAAGGCCGCTTTTGTGCGGGAAAAGCGGCCGGAGGCAAGATACGATGATGTGTCACGCATCCTCTACATCGAGCGGTCCGTGGCGCGCGACCCAGAGCGCATGATCCTGATCCTGTCGGCCGGCACGAGCGACATCCCCGTCGCGGAGGAGGCCCGGCTCACGGCGCATCTCTGCGGCAATACAGTCAGGGTGCACTACGACTGCGGCGTGGCCGGCATCCACCGGCTCTTTGCCCATAAGGCGGACATCGATGCGGCGCGTGTCATCATCGTCGTCGCCGGCATGGAGGGCGCGCTCGCGAGCGTCGTCGGCGGCCTGACGGACAAGCCTGTCATCGCCGTGCCGACGAGTGTCGGCTACGGGGCGGCGTTCCACGGCGTCACGGCTCTCTTAGCGATGCTCAGCAGCTGCGCGGCGGGCGTCAGCGTCGTCAACATCGACAACGGCTTCGGCGCCGGCGTGCTCGCGAGCAAGATCAACCACCTGCGCTGAGGAGAATGAATATGAAAGCGATTTATCTCGATTGTTTCTCGGGCATCAGCGGCAACATGCTGCTCGGTGCCTTCCTGGCGGCGGGCGTGCCGGAGGCACATCTGCGCGCCGAGCTCGCGAAGCTTCCCATCGGGGGCAGTTATGCGATGAAGGTGGAGCCCGTCGTGAAGAACGGCATCGCGGCCTGCTATGTCGATGTCCAGCTGCCCCATCATGGGCACCATGATGGAGAGCACGGGCACCATGAGCACCGCACAATGGCGGACATTCGCGCGCTGATTGAGGCCTCGTCTCTGACGGAGGCGGTCAAGGCGCGCAGCCTCGCCATCTTCGAGGTGCTGGCCGAGGCGGAGGGCAAGGTGCACGCGCGCCCTGCCGACATGGTGACGTTCCATGAGGTCGGCGCAGTCGACTCCATCCTCGACATCGTCGGCGCGGCCATCTGCCTCGACTACCTCGGCATTGAGCGCGTCTTTGCCTCGAAGGTCAACACGGGCTCGGGCTTCGTGCAGTGCGCGCACGGCCTCATGCCGGTGCCGGCTCCCGCCGTGGCCGAACTGCTGCTCGACTGGCCGAGCTATCACGCCGGTGCTGAGAAGGAGCTCACGACGCCGACGGGCGCGGCCTTCCTGCGCAGCCAGGCCTCGTTCTCGGAGAGCCTGCCAGAGAGCTTCCGGGCGGATGGCGTCTCCTATGGCGCTGGTACCTGGGACCTCGCAATCCCCAATGTACTGCGGCTTTACCTCGGTGAGCTGTCAGAAAAAGAGGCAGAGCGGGGCTCGGATTTCCTCGTGCTCGAGACGAACATCGACGACATGAGCCCGCAGATCTACGGCTACCTCTACGAACGGCTCTTCGCAGCCGGCGCGCTCGACGTCTGGACAACGCCGATCACCATGAAGAAGACGCGGCCGGCACAGATGCTCTCCTTGCTCTGCCGCACGAGCTCGAAGGATGCATGTGCTTCCGTGATTCTGCGCGAGACGACGAGCATCGGCCTGCGTGTCCTTGAGGTGGCAGAGCGCATCGAGGCAGAGCGCGAGATGGTGCGCGTCGCGACGCCGTACGGCGAAGTCGCCTGCAAGCTCGCCTTCTGGCACGGCGCGCTCGTCAACAGCAAGCCAGAGTACGAGGACTGCTGCCTTTTAGCGCGCAGGGCCGGCGTGCCGTTGAAGCAGGTGGAGGAGGCCGCCCGTCAGGCTTTGGCCGCTTCCTGCGCGACATCGCGAAGAATCAAGAAATAAAATGCGAAAACAGGCTTTACAACGCGACGGAGATAGCGTATAATAAAGCCTGTTGAAACAAGATATGTTGTAACAAGGTTCGCGTGTTACTGGTCATGCAGGCATCAGCGAAGAGCAGCAGATCCCGTTTAGAGGAAGGGGACCTGTATAGCTGCTTTTTGCTGATGCCTTTTTGCGTGCCTGCACGCGGGGGAAAGGACGGTCTCATGAAAGACGAAATCTTCAGCGTATTGCAGCGCGTCGGCCGCAGCTTCATGCTGCCGGTCGCCGTGCTGCCGATCGCCGGTATCCTGCTCGGCATCGGCGCATCGTTCACCAATCCGACGACCATCAAGACGTATGGTCTCGAAGCCATCTTCGGTGATGGAACGCTCCTCGGCGGCCTGCTGACCATCATGGCCAGCGCGGGCAGCACGATTTTCGGCAACCTGCCGATCATCTTCGCCGTCGGCGTCGCCATCGGCATGGCCAAGGCAGAGCGCGAGGTCGCAGCTCTCGCCGCCATGATCTCCTTCTTCGTCATGCACAGCGCCTGCAACGCCATGCTCAAGCTCAACGGCCAGATCCTGCCGGACGGTACGATCGCGCCGGGCGTGCTCGAGGGCACGATTGCAAGCTCGTGCGGCATCATGTCGTATCAGATGGGCGTCTTCGGTGGCATCATCGTCGGCATCGGCGTCGCGTACCTCCACAATAAGTTCCATAAGATCGTCCTGCCGAACGCGCTGTCGTTCTTCGGCGGCTCGCGCTTCGTGCCGATCATCTCGACGGTCGCCTACCTCTTCGTCGGCATCGGCCTCTACTTCGTCTGGCCGCTGGCGCAGCAGGGCATCTTCGCACTCGGCAGCCTCGTCACGGGCACGGGCTACGTCGGCACGCTGATCTTCGGTATCATCAAGCGCGCACTGATCCCGTTCGGCCTGCACCACGTCTTCTACCTGCCGTTCTGGCAGACGGGCGTCGGCGGCTCGATGATGATCGACGGCCAGCTCGTTCAGGGCGGCCAGAACATCTTCTTCGCTCAGCTCGCTTCGCCGAACGTCACGCACTTCAGCGCAGATGCGACGCGCTACTTCTCCGGTGAGTTCATCTTCATGATCTTCGGCCTGCCGGGCGCAGCACTCGCCATGTACCGCTGCGCGAAGCCGTCGAAGAAGACGGCCGCCAAAGGTCTCCTGCTCTCCGCTGCCCTGACCTCGATGCTCACGGGTATCACGGAGCCAATCGAGTTCTCCTTCCTCTTCGTCGCACCGGCACTCTTCGGCGTGCAGGTCATCCTCGCTGGCGCAGCCTACATGATTGCGCATATGCTCAACATCGCGGTCGGCCTGACATTCTCGGGCGGCCTGCTCGATCTCTTCATCTTCGGCATCCTGCAGGGTGAGGCGAAGACGAACTGGATGTACATCATCCCGGTCGGCATCATCTACTTCTTCCTCTACTACTTCATCTTCACGTTCCTCATCAAGAAGTTCGACCTCAAGACACCGGGCCGTGAAGACGACGATGTGGAAACGAAACTCTACACCAAAGCCGACGTCAAAGCCCGTGACGCCGCAGCCAAAGCCGGCGACGGCGAGGCTGCCACGGACGTCGTCAGCCAGGCCATCACCCGCGCCCTGGGCGGCACCAAGAACATCACTTCCGTCGACTGCTGCGCTACGCGCCTGCGCTGCTCCGTAGCCGATTCGGCCTTGGTCAACGATGCAGCTCTGAAAGCCACTGGCGCTGTAGGCGTCATCAAGAAAGGCCAGGGCGTCCAGGTCGTCTACGGCCCGCAAGTCGCCGTCATCAAGGCCAACCTGGAAAGCTATCTGGCAACCAACCCGGCAGACGGCCCTATCGAAGCCGTACCGGCAGCGGAAACGGTTCCGGCTGAAGAAGCGCCGAAAGCCCAGGAAACACAGACTGAACCGGAAACAGATGCTGAAAAGCATTACTTCAATTCGCCCTTCACCGGCAGCCTCCATCCCATTACGGAAGCCCCGGATGAAGCCTTTGCCGGCAAAATGACAGGCGACGGCTTCTTCGTCTATCCGACAGACGGCACGGTCTATGCGCCGGAAGACGGAACAGTCACCTTCGTCTTCGATACGAAACACGCCATCGGTATGACCACGGCAGACGGCGTAGAATACCTCCTGCACATCGGCATCGATACGGTCAAACTCGAAGGCAAAGGCTTCAATGTCTTCGTCGAAAACGGCCAGGAAGTCAAGAAAGGCGATAAACTGATGGAATTCGACGACGAATTCATCAAGGCCAACGCCCCATCTGACGCCTGCCTGTGCATCTTCACCGACCTCGAAGACGGTCAGGAAGTCCACCTGGCAGCCGACGGCAACGTAAAAGCCGGCGACCAGGCCGTCTGGTTCTAATGTGTAAAACCGCAGGCCGCAGGCAAGCCTCTCCTGATAGGAGATGTGGCCCGCAGGGCCGGAGAGGTTGAACCCTTCAGTCAGCGGCGCTGCCTGCTCTCCTCATAAGAGAGCCAACGGGCGTGAGCCACGAGCCCTTACAAAAAAAGCGCTGTCGCGATGCGACAGCGCTTTTTTTAGCAGTTAGCGGCTAATGGCTCTCCCGGGATTCCCACATGGCCCGAGACGGGCCGCCCACGTGCGGCCCCTGCGACTAACCACTAGCCACTAATACAGTTTCTTGTAAATGCCGTACACCTTATCATAATCGAGGGGCACAAAGCTGTGCTTCATGAGACGCTGCTGATTTTCGATGACCGATTTAGCAAATTCCGGCAATTCTTCTTCTTTGACGCCGTATTCATGGAGCGCTTTCTTGGGCAGGATGACGTTGAGCAGTTTTTCCAGTTCTTCATAGACGTGTTCCGGTTCGCAGCCCAGGATGTCGGCGATGAAGCCGTTCAATTTCGCGATTTCACCGTCCGATTTGATGGACATGTAGCAGTTCATGACGCCTGTGAACATGGCGTAGTTCGATTCACCATGAGGTACATGATACTTTGCCCCCAGAGGATAGCTCATGGCATGGACAGCGGCGCAGCCAGGGACACTGAAAGCGATGCCGGCCCAGTTGCTGGCCAGGAGGAAAGCCTTCATAAGCGGGATGCGCGCTTCCGGACCATGGTCGCGGATCTGCAAATAGCCCTTGAGGATGAGTTCAATGGCGTTATAACTGAAAACGCGGAAGCTGGCGCTGGAATCCGGAGACAAGGCCGATTCGACAGCGTGGACGAGGGCATCGATGGAACTGGTCGCAAAGACCTTGAAAGGCAGGGTCTTCAAGAGCTGCGAAATGAGGACGGCTTTATCGGCATAGAGCGCATTGTCGGCAATGCCCTTCTTCGTGTTGCGGCTAACCAGGGCCATGACCGATACATTGGTGACTTCACTGCCCGTCCCGCACGTCGTCGGGATGAGGATGAGTTCCTTTTCCTTTTCCACAGGAATCTTGCCATCGAACAAATCGAGGACCGGGCTGACCTGCTTCAAGATGAACAACTTGCACAAGTCCATGACCGTGCCGCCGCCGATACCGATGATGCGCTTCACATCCTTGGGCATATCTTTATAAATGGCTTCTGCCATTTCATCAGACGGTTCACCCATACCATACTTTTCCTGGAACAAGACGTGGCACGTAAGGCCTAAATCCTTGAAATTCGGGTCGAAAATATACTGATTGGTAACAATCAGGTCATCGGCTCCGACCTGCAGGTCTTCCACAAATTCCCGGCACGTATCGTAAGAGTAAATCGTCGGTTTCAACTGTAATTCAATCATTTCATTAACTCCTTTCTAATGGGTAATGCACTCACCGCCTTTAGTGTAACAAAGATGGAAACAGTTTTGCAAGATACAGGATGCCCGTGATATAATAAACCTGTCCTGGGGGAGGATGGGTTCTGGTGTTCCCTCTGGTCTTCAAAACCAGCATGGGGAGTTAACAGCTTCTCAGGTGGGTTCGATTCCCACACTTTCCCGCCAGAAAACGAAAAAGGGCTGTCGCACGTGCGACAGCCCTTTTTTGAGTTTTAAGTTTGTAGTTTTTAGTTTGCAGCAAATGGTAAAAAA